>CETE01076024.1_pt1 | contig 48662 bp, 35 predicted proteins | sample 531241 | NCBI WGS metagenome assembly CETE01 (sample SAMEA2622336, study PRJEB7988) | marine metagenome | biome: marine biome (ENVO:00000447); feature: deep chlorophyll maximum layer (ENVO:xxxxxxxx); material: "saline water (ENVO:00002010), including plankton (ENVO:xxxxxxxx)" | depth 30 m
CGAGCCGAAATTGAGTTGGAGAAAGACCAAAAAATTAGTTCTCAGACTAGCGACCCTCCAACCCAGCATGGAGAATCGGGAGCTACTGACAAGGTAGATACGGTAAATCCTGCCCCCGTTGACCGCGTTAGACCCGATCGTCCAACTTCTATCGTAAGCAGCACGCCCCAAGATCTCGAACCAAAAAACCGAGAAGCCGCACCTTCAGAATCCACCGCTCCAATACCGACCATCGATTCGACTCAAGAACTCGCGAAGGAGCCGGAACCTCGAGTCAATCCGAACCCTGCTCCCTCTGCTCCGTTATTACCGAAGCCACTCTCGCCAGCACCTCTCCCCTCGACACCGACGGCAGCGAAACCAGCCCAGCCTTCGCCCACCCCTACCTCGAATACACCTAAGCCCCCGGTAGCCGCCAACGCCTCGCCGGTGGCAACTTCACCGACTCCAGTCCGACCTGCGACGGGGACACCTGCGCCTGCACCGGTAGAAGTTGCCGCACCAGCACCAGCACCAGCACCAGCACCCAAAGGCTTTCTAGAAAAATTTTTCCGACCAAAAGATCCGCGTGAGCATATCGGGGAACGACTCGCTATCAAACGTGGCAGACTGAAAGGACGTTACGGCACAGTTGTCTCTATCGAAGGAAACGTGGTAACGATTTCAGATAAATCAGGAAAAATTACCACGGTCGACGCAACGGATTTCTAATCCTGCCGCGCCGACTGATTTCCAACATGAAACTTCCCATACTCTCTTTACTACTTGTGGGAGGTATCACCACTTCGTCGGCTCAGGGATTGACGTATGATAATCCGCCCGAAGCAGACCCACCGTATTACCGAGTCCGTTTTGAGGCGTCCAAAAAGTCCGGTGATCTCATCTTCCCGGTTCAGTATACCGTGTGGATTCCAGAAAATATTAAGACCCTTCGAGGCCTCATCGTGCATCAACACGGTTGCGGAGAAGGCTCGAGTAGGTCAGGCCAAACTGGTGCCTTTGATCTTCACTGGCAGGCATTGGCAAGAAAGCACGGCTGTGGACTAATATCCCCCTCCTACGAACAGCCCCAACAAGCTGAATGCCAGATGTGGTGCGATCCACGCAATGGTTCAGGCAGCGCATTTTTGAAAGGCCTGTCGGTTCTTGCAGCGAAGAGCGGACATCCTGAACTAGCATCACTACCCTGGGCACTTTGGGGTCACTCGGGTGGGGGCCACTGGTGCGGGGGTATGAGCCTGTTATATCCCGAGCGCACTATTGCCACCTGGTTCCGTTCTGGTGTTCCCCTGTTTGAGACTAATCCAAACCGCACCTCAATAAAAATCCATCGACTTTCAAGGGCAGCCCTTGGCGTCCCCATGATGTGTAATCCAGGAACCAAGGAAGGAGTGACCGTCAAAGAAGGTCGTTTCGCTAAAGTCTGGCCGGCCAATGAAGCCTTCTTTACCAAGGTTCGAAGCGCAGGGGGACTTCTGGGTGTTGCGGTGGATCCGCTGACGAGTCACGAATGCGGCAACCAGCGTTACCTCGCGATACCGTGGCTGGATGCCTGCCTCACAGTTCGACTTCCAGAAATATCAGGAGAGGCCCTCAAACCGATGCCAACCGAGGGAGCGTGGTTGGCGCCTCTGCTTGGCGAAAGAGCGGTTCCTGCTTCCAAGTTTAAGGGCGATAAGTCGAAAGCCATCTGGCTGCCTAACGAGGCCATCGCTCAAGCGTGGATGCATTACGTCAGGGACACCAATATTCCGGACGAGACTCCTCCACCCGCACCAACCAATCTCACCCTCGACGGCAAGATCCTGAGATGGTCTGCTGAAGCAGACTTTGAAAGTGGCATTTCCCACTTTATCATTGAGAAAAACGGAGAAAAAATCGCCACTGTCCCCGAAAAACTGGCAAACCGCTTCGGGCGCCCGATTTTTCAGGGCCTGCAATATAGCGACTCGCCTTCAGCACCTCTAGTTCAGATGCGATTTGAAGACCCCGACCGAACTGCAAGCGATGTCTATCAAGTTCGCAGCGTTAACACAGTCAATCTCGTTTCCGAGTGATCGTGCTTCTAGTTATCCGAATCATTGGAAAATGGCGATTCAGAGATGAGCTTTACCCACCGCAACACGTTAACTCCAGTCATCCAGGCAATCACGGCATACTCTTCAAAAAAAAGACGCATTCAATCCCTCTAAGACTGAACCGGCGACCTCAGTCGTGACGAGTGATTCAATGCGAACATAAAGTCCCTCCCAGTCACTCGCTAGAACTCCCCGCGTAGGGGACAGACGAGTGATGCAGAACAATTTTGACCTTGCCGTGGTCGTCTAGGACGTAGCCGAACGAGTATTCGACCTTCACCAGTTCGCCCTGCGGATCGGTGAAGAAGTAGTTGCCCATCGCCATGGCGGTATTGCCGTTAAGGAGCACTGCGGTGTTCTCGAAGCGGACTGCGGTCCAACCTTTGATCGCGAAGCCACTGTCCTCTCCGCAGACGTTGTTGGTGGCAACAAAATAGGAGAGAGCTTCTTCGAACGTCCCGCGAAATTGGACCTCGGCTGCTAACGTCGGCTTAAACAACACCGGGGAGGCGCCATAGTTATAGAGGTTTTGGATGTGCTCTTTGGCAGCTTGCTCAAAGTCTCCGCCATTCTTGTGCGCAGCGGAGATGCGGACGATGCCGTCGCCCCATTCCTTTTGGGCGGCGGAGACATGTTCTTCGGTAAAGGTGCTCACTTGATCGATTCGAATTTAAATTTGCGGTGGACTGCCGCCCAAGAGGCGAAGGGCCGCGCCCTTCTTGATTCTGAACTTTCAATTTCGGATCCAAGAACGAAGTTTTCAAGCGTTACTGCTAGGAATTTACTTTTTGAGGAAAGTCGCGGAAACCGGAAATTGGGGGAACCCATGGGAAAGAAGGGGGTTGCGCCCACCGGGCAGCGCATCCGGCCCTGAAACAAAACCGTAATGATGATGGCTTTCAGGCTATTATCCATTGCCCACCTCGTCTTTCACGATTATAATCTACGTAACAGAAAGAATGACCTCTTCTTCCAAACCCGATCGGGAAAAGCGTTCTTTCTCGGATGCTTTTTACGACGGCATCGGGGCCCTTCTCCCGGGCTGTTCAACAGCCCTTGAACTCGTCGAAACGGGCCTCGAGCGCCCTCTCACGCTTAGGGAAAAGTTTGTTCTCTTCTACAACTCCCCTCTTTGCCTCCACTGCAGTTGCAACCGCGACAGGTTTGACGAGGAACGACTGAAACTCAGGGAACTCGATCGCGAAAGAAGAGAAACAAAGTGATGAGCTTACCGGTATTAAGCTAAATCGTCTCCGTCCTGTCGGTGACGCCCTCCTCTTTGTGTTGATGCTAGTCGGCTAGGTTGGAGAGAACAGTCATCTGCTCGATGCGCGCCTTGATTCCGCCTCAGGGAAGGATCAATGATCCACCGAGCGGTAGAGAAACGCATCGGAGGTCAGCAGGGAGATGATGAGTGAGTTCATGCTCCCGCCTCCATCGGCGTATGCTCGATGTGCTTCCCGCAGAACGGGGGCATCATTGAGCGTTTCATTGCGTCCCATCCAAAAACGGAAAGCATGGCGCACAAACACCTGCTCGACGCGCTCACTCTCAGCAAGTTTCTGAATCATATCGATCGCATTGCTGACAGGACCGTCCAAATCCGAGTCGCCGGAATCAATTATCTCCCCTGAGGTATCCACCGGCTTGTCGAGTTCCTCCGTTCGATAAAGACCCGCATGATTATACATTTCAAATGGCAAACCAAGCGGATCCATCTTCTCGTGACAACTCCAGCAATACGCTTCACGTGTCACTCGCATTCGCTCCCGCAACGAGTTCTGGGGCTCGTCCGGAAGTTGAGCATCCACCGTGATCGGGACGTCAGGGATGCCCCCACCAAGCAGGTTCTCGCGAATCCAGATTCCGCGATGAATCGCATGGTTGTCCATGGCGTCGGAGTGGGAAACCAACCAACTGGGGTGAGTCAGAATACCGAGACGCTGCCCTGCCGGAGCAACTGCGAGAGTTCGATCGGCCTTCATAGAACCGGCACCAAAGGAGCGGCGACTAACGCGGACGTATTCAGGCGTTCCCGATAACGTAGCTCTGTCGACTCTCGTATCGAAATTGGCCCCGGCTTTCCTTTTCATGTCAGCCATCTCTTGAACCAGAGCCTTCAGTTCCTTCTGCTTTTTATCCAGCGTCTTTTGAAGCTGCTTGTCGTCCTTATTGGCTTTGGCCTCGGCTTCGAGTGCATTGACTTCTTTGGTCAAAATCTTTCTCTCTTCGGCGATCTCCGCGGTGGCCAAGGCTTCTGCCTTCTGTTTCTCCTTAGTAGTGGCGGCTCTCTCTTCCTTGGTGCGTTCGCGACCAAAGTATGAATCGTCTTTTACTGTCGCGACCACCAGTTGAGTGGTCAGCAACTCCCTCAAGACGTCCTCATCTTCCTCAAGAATCAATTCAATAAGACGATCCGTGCTCGCCGCGGCGTCAAACATCGCACGGTAGTGTGCCCCCCCTTGTTGCACCCCGGTCTTGCCCAGCGCGGCGGTATCCTTGCAGATATAGCCAGCCAGATCGTGATCAAAGTAGTCTCGGAAGAAGCGAAGCACCCGAGGTTTGCGAACGCTGTCGTCTTCCAACATCCGAGTTACCTCCCGCTCCACGTCCTCGCGAGTGCGCATACGACCCTCAACAATCGCCTCACGAAGCTGATCATCAGGTTTGATGTATCGAAGGGCGTGGTTGACGGCGAGGCCGAGCTCCCAATCCTGCAACATGACTCGCCCATGCAGATCGGGCTTACCCTTTGTTGCCAACTCAGGTCGGAAGAGAGCATCACGATCGAGGAAAATAGACGACAGCCCCATGAAGACTCCATCCTCTTTGCCGACTTTCTCGATCGAAGCCTTGGTGATCTCGAGGTAATCATCAGATTCTTCCCGATTCGGTGGTCGGAACGTTAGTGCCTCGAATAGATAGTCAACGGCAGCACGAAGGCGCTCGTCGGAATACCCCGACTCCTTCATTAGATCGTAAACCGGCGTCAAGGGACGAACGACGTTGGTATTATAAACGATGGCGGTCGGCAGACCTCTTAAATCTCCCTCAGGCTTTGTCGATTGGTCGTAGGTCTTCGGATCATCGGTAATTTGCTCAGGGAAACCGACCAGACTCATAGGTCCGTATGCCATATACTTAAGAATATCCTCGGCCTTGCTCATAATCTGCCTCGCCTCAGCACTGTTGACCGAATAGAAATCAGGGTAGTTTTCGAGCCCGTGCTTACGATCGGATGAAAGCACCACAGGCACGCTCTTCACGGCGGTGGCATAGGCAACCGTACCTCCTTCCCAGCGGATAATTCGATCAGTGCCGAAGTAGAGTTTCAGTTCACCACCATGATTGGTTGGAATAAAATCGCCACGAGACCGGAGGCCGGGCTTTGCCGGATCAAACTCTGGCTCTGTATTGATCAATTCATTCAGCCGAGTGATGTGCTCTTGCGGTGTTACCCGCCAGATGCGAGCGGGCGAGGCCGTAGGCTTGAGTTTGATTCCTTTTGGCATTTCTCCAAAAAGAAGATCATGATCGACGTAATTGCCTTTCTTGGGATCGAGGTGGGCGTAGAAGCCTCCTTTGTCTTCCATGACGCGCTCCAGTTCCCCGACCACCCAGTCGGCGAAGCGAAGTCGCTCAATCGTCTCGGGGGCCTGTTTCTTCTTGGGCGGCATTTCCCGCAAAGCTACCTGAGCCCATACCGACTTCCAGATAGCGGCATTGGTTTCGTCCACCGGACCAAGTTCGAGCAGATTCAAATCTGCCTCCGCCGTGATGTCATCGTGACAATCAAGGCAGTGGGAATCAAGGAACTCGATCGCAATGGAATCGAAGGTGCCATCGGCAGGTTCCCCGGGTATATAAGCATCGACGGCGCGGGCAGAAATGCCCGTCGCCATCAAAACCGTCGCGAGGACGGGATGGATTAAATTCATGCCAGTATCTCCTTGAGAGGGCCGGTTCCGGAGTCGAACTTGGCAGCCATCTGGTCGCTCATATTGAAGCGATCCACCTTCACCCCAGAGGCGCGCAGGATTGAGGTGTAAAGGGCATTAATTGGACGCTTGCCATCAAGCTGGGTCAGCTTGCCAGTTGTAAAGGCGCCACCCGGGTTCCCAAGAAGCATCACCGGCCAATTCGAACCACTGGTGTGCTGGGAATCCGCATTGTTACTCGTGTAAACAATCAGCGTATTGTCCATCATCGTTCCGCTGCCTTCCGGCACGCTCTCAAGCTCTTCCATTAGCTTCACCAGCATGCGACTGTTGTATTGGCGGATCTTCACCCAGATCGGATTATCCGGCTGCTTCATGTGACCAAGATTGTGGCCCTGCTGCTCAACACCTAGGCCTTTCCAGGCACCGAAGATCTCACCGCGGCCTGAACCGATAGTCAGAGTATTGGTGATGCCGGACTTGAGGGCTGAGATACCGAGATCAAGAAGAGAGTCGTGCCAGTCCGTTTCAAATACCGGGGTGGTGTAGCGACTGTCGACTTCAGGGGCGAAGTCACGAAGGTGATCTGAAACACTTCCGAGTCGCTCGCGCAGACCGTTAATATCGCCAAAACCATCCACATACTGACTGTATCGCTGAGCGTCCACAGCCGGAAGAGAGCCGCCCTTAGCTGCAGCAAGTTCCTCAATGCGGTTGAACATTCCAGAGCGGGCTTCATGCTGTTTGCGGATATCGCCCGTAGAAATTCCCCCGTAAAGCATCTGGTAAAGATGGTTCGGGTTTGAGTGCATGAAAATAGGCTGTCCTGCACCGCTAGCAGAAAGATTAGCCACCGTCGGCTTGGCCTTCATGTTTTCCATGGAGTCCATCCCGATGCAGAGATGAGGAAGAAGAGTCTCGGGGAGAACTTTGCTCAACTCGTAGTCAATCGTCGAAGCGCTAGGGGGGACACCATCGCTTCCGCGGTATCCACCAAGAGCACCGAAAAACGCACTGTGAGACGGACTGGTGTGACGGCCGTGGAGACCGTTGATGATGTGGAGACGATCCTTGAATGGATCGAGCGCCTCAATTGGCTCGGGCAGCGTCGCATTGGCGAGGGAACCGTCATTACCAACGCCGGCAGTAGGAAGGCAGGTCTTGGGATCAAATCCCTGATTCTGCATGAAGAAAATCACGCGTTTAAGGCCGCCGGTGCCAGTCAGACCGGGAGTCACAGAAGCAGCGTGAGCGATGTCAGGAACAATCGAGGAGCCAAATGTGGCACCGAGGCCGGCAGTCACTCCCTTGAGCAGGTTTCTTCGGTCAATCATGAACTTTGCGAGTTAATCGTCGAGCTTTAGCTAAAAAGATACACCAAAACTTTCAAATAATCCCATCAATAGCGCTGCCTATGGCGGACGGGATCGCGCGACGAGACAGTAGCTCGATTCGGGACCACGATATGTATCTTTTTAAGCAGCTAATATATCTTATAATCACGAACGCTAACACGCGGGCGCCCGCATCGTCGAGGTATTCACTTTGCCTCGCGTGAAGTCCTTCATCTACCGAATACCACCTAAAGCTTGGATGGCCTTTGAGATCGGAGTGTTTAACTTCCCCCTCTAGCCTTAGGAAATATGCGTGCTGAGTTTCCTCGTCGAGATTACTCAGCTTCTCCGGATCCGTTTTACACTTATAAAACTCGAATCTTGCCAATCCCGCCCCCTCAAAATAGCAGGAATGGCTCGGCAAATACCGATGCGCCCTCACTGCCGAGCAAATCATTCAGCCAGTTATCGAGTAAGCAAAACCACCTGGCAATTTTTCTAAACTTCCATATTTGGAGAGGTCAACGACGTTTTTAACTTCGCCGGTAATTTGGGCAGCATCACCCCCACAGCGTTTTTCCAAGCTCGTTGAAACCCTTAATGGCTCAACGTCCAATGACAGATTTAAACTCATCTCAATCTGTTCGAGATCGTCTCGGTCGGCCTCAATTTCGAAGTCGACTTCTGTTTCAAAAACGCAGTTCAACTTACCATCCTTAATCGCTCCAAATTCAATTCGGGTGACGTCAGCTGGGTTATGCTCTCCAAACATCAACACAGCCGATTCCAGTGATCCCGGTTTTGGGGCATAGGGAAATTCATATATTTGCCCCGCCAGCCCCTGCCAACTTTCAACAGGGACCAATAGGTTGTCGATTCGTAACAAAGGGCGATGCCCTTCGTCATCCCACTCAAACGGGACAAAGGCAATCTCAACGAAAAACCTCAATTCCGGCGCACAGCCTTCTGCTTGGTTTTCGAAGACCGTCTGCCCCAATTTTCCGGATGCCGTCTCAAATATTCCCTCAGGTCGCTCGCTCATAATTGGTCTAGTGAGTCATAGCGCGGGAATCTGAATTACTCAAATACTCACCTTTTCAAAGGCGAGATTACCCTGAAGAATCTCAAACGGAATCTCAGAGACAACAGCATGTCACACGCAATTAAGTCCAATTCATCTTCGACGCCAAACGACTCAGATAGCACACTTTCAGAATCACTGATGAATCGAAGAGACTTCACAAAAACAATCTCCACCGGCGTTGCAGGGTCAACTCTGCTAGGTGCCACTTCCTCCTTCTCTGCAAGCACTGCCCGAACTGAGCCGATCCGAATCAGCAAAATCGACGGTCGCTACTGGCTCATCAATGGAGATGACCATCCTTTCTTCGCACACGGGATCACCCACAGCGGCAATCAAAGTGCGAATCTCGATTTTGCCGCCTTTTCGAGGGCCTGCAAAGAAATCGGCTTTAACTCCTACGGTTACGGCTGTCCGCCCGAACTCCGCAGCGACATGCCCTTCGTTGAAAGCTGGAGCCATCTCGTCAAGAGCGCCTACTACCGGGGAAAAAACAACGTGACCTTTGTCGATATCTTCGACCCTGCCGAGCAAGCCAAGCTGGAGGCTGGCGTCAAATTTACTTGTTTTCGCAGCCGTGCCGATCGCGCCAATATCATTGGTCACTGCTGGACTGATCTTGGCTCATGGCCCCTCAAGAATCCCTCCAATACGAATTGGGTCGAATTCATCCGCAACCTGCCCACGGACTCTCCCGGTCAAAAGGCTTATCAAGACTTCCTTAGCGAATGGAAAGGTGGGGATGTTACGTCCCGCGACCAGGCCTTCCTTCGCCTCATTGCTCGCGAATACTTCCGAATCGTCGGCGAAGCCACCCGCAAATATGATCCCGGTCGCCTCATCTTTGGGGATCGTTTCGGCTTCAACACCTTCGACAACGACGTCGTCAAAGAGATGCTTCCTTACGTCGATGCTATAGCCGTTCAGCCTCCCTTCCAGGGCGGCTTTCCCAAGCAGAAGCTCGACGAAATTCACGAGTTTACTGGTAAACCCATCATCCTTTGTGATTTTGCAGTCCGCTTCAAAGACGGTGACAAGGACATTCGAAGCTGGAAGCCAGCTACTGATTCAGTCGATGCCGGAAAACAGTATGCCGAATACATTCGCGCCGCGCTCGAGACCAACTACATCATCGGGGTTTTCTGGTGCAATCCCGTCGATACTCCCAAGGGTTTCAACAATCCCGGCGTCAAACAGGGCTTCTTCGGCGAAGGTATGTCCCCGCGCCCTGGACTCGCCGACGCGGTTAAGGAGGTCAACGCCTATCGTGCAAAGATCACTCCAAAAGTGGGCAGTCAGTAATGTGTTTGCACACTTTACCGGAAGGGAGCCATTAGGAGCCCCGGACCTAGAAGTCGATCACAAACCCGCCACGACTAGTCACCGCCTTGGCGACGTCGAGGTGGACCCAGCGAAGTTCATAGCGAGGCCCCCACGAATCACTCACTGCTACCTCATTGGTGGCCTCATTATAGCCGATCACCATGCAAATATGGTGGTTTGCATCTGCCTTGAGTTGAGGTTCCACCTCGGCAGCCTCTTCAGCAATGTCAGACGCCCACGCAGCAAAGTCTTCGACAGTTTCGCGCTCCTTCGTTCTTTGGTTTGCCACATCATTGTATTTGCTAAGGCTCCGCATCTGCCAGAGCACTGGCACACCGGTGTCGATAAAGTCCTTCACCGTCTTGATGTCGAAATCCTCGTGCAACTCCAAGTCCCTGATACGCCGAGCTTTACTCCGCACGATGCGCTTGCAATCTTCAGATAGTTTGGTGGTGTTAGTTCCGCCGCCCGGCGCCGTCGCAGCCGTCGCGAGCAGATACATATCCGCCGGAACCAGCATGTAGCGCATTGCCCTCTCAAAAGTCGCGGGAGCGCAGTAACCTTTGGGGCCCTGATCAACCATGGGAATGTTATCGATCCACACATCCCCATTGTCTTCTCTCCTCACATTCTGGATTTGAATTTTCTTAAAATCAGAGTCAACCACGAAGTCGATTTTTCCCTCAGCATCAGCGTTCGATGTCGGAACAATGAGAAGACTAGTGTATTCGTCCTCTTGACTCGAGAGAAGGAAGGCATGATCACCGATATCCCAGCGCTTCACCTTACGCTTGTCTTCTTTCTCACCGTAGTATTGCTCCTGCGGTTGACCAAGAACGGCAGAAAGCCTAACCGAAATCAATTCGGCGTCAAAATCGATCGCCTCGTTTAAATTACCGGGAGGAACTTTGTCCGGGTGCATGATCTTAAAGTGATCTTCTCCCGATCCAAGACGACTGCCGAAATCGCCCTTATTGGCAAACACCAACGAAAAACTTTCGGGCTTGGCGTCCTCACCTCCGTAAAGAGTCACACAATAAGGGTGCGCTCCGAGAAACTGGTATTCCGGCTTGGTGTAAAGCCGGTAGCTACTGGAATTTTCTTTTTCGCTCTCAACTTTCAAACTCAAGCGCTGGGCTACCTGTGCGGCTGTCTCCCCCCAGATACTGCCACCGCTCCCGAACAATTCATGCCCGACGGCTTCATTAAGTCCGCTCCACCCCTCTACTGGCGACGCACTTGGTTCAGATGTCGAAGGTGTTGATGCCAGATAATCCTTGATTCGTTCGATGCTGTCCGGAGTAAGACGCGAAGCCGGAAGATCGAAACTGGCGCCTGCAACTGTCTCCAACGACACCACGCCGCTCTCTACTTTTTTAATTATAGCATCAATAGACTTCCCCGAGGCCGTATCCGTGATCGAAATCGTTTCCTCAGCATGAATCCACCCCATGGACAGAAATGAGAAAAACAGGTAGATCGTCTTTGAGGAGAGTGGAGGTTTCATTTCTGGCAAACCATCAATAGCGTCATGCCGAAAGTCAAGCCCGCGCCTGCATATCAAGACTCCATCAGTAAACGGTTACCTGTATGTTGACGGATCGTAGCGATCTAGGAACGATATCATCATGAATTCCCGTTTCACTTCATTTGGCCTCGTGCTCTCTTTCGCCTACTCTCTGTCCGTCACAGTCTTAGCTGCCAATCCAGTGAACTTCATTCTTCTCATGGGGGACGACCACGGGTGGGAAGAGACCAGTTACTACAACCATCCCTATGTGAAAACACCGGTCATTGATGAGATGGCTTCGCGCGGCCTCCGGTTCGACTACTTCTACTCAGCGCATTCCAGTTGCTCGCCGACGCGTGGCAGCGTCCTGACAGGACGCCATCCAAACCGCTACGGCACATTCAATCCGGGCTACTCGATCCGACCCGAAGAAATCACGATTGCACACCTCCTGAGTCTGAAAGGATATCGCTGCGGGCATTTTGGCAAATGGCACATCGGCCCCGTGAAGAACACTTCACCGACTAATCCTAAAGCCATGGGATTCGATGACTATGTATCACACGATAACTTCTTCGAAATGGATCCACCCCTGTCACGTCAAGGCGGTCCACCTGAAATAATTGAAGGAGAGAGTTCTGCGATCGTAGTAGACGAAGCATTGCAGTTCATCGCCTCAGCTGAAGCGGATGATTCACCTTTCCTCGCCGTGCTATGGTTCGGCTCGCCTCATGAACCCTACAGCGGACTCCCGGAAGACTTGGCTCTCTACGATAATCTTCCCGAGGAACTGTCAAAAAGAGAAGTGAGCCTAACATCCAATGAGACAGGGAAACGAGTGAAGCGTCCCCTTAAAGAGGTGCTAAGAGAACGCTACGCGGAGATCACAGCGATGGACCGCGCCATCGGGACCCTACGGAAAGCTCTGCGAGAAAAGGGCCTTCACCAAAACACATTGGTTTGGTTTTGCTCTGATAATGGCACGCCCCCGAGCGCTCCACTGGCGACTCCGTTTCGCGGACAGAAAGGGCAACTCTTCGAAGGAGGCATTCGCGTCCCTGGCATCATCGAATGGCCGGCCCGGATCACCGAGCCGCGAATCACTGAGATGATGGCGGTGACCAGTGACATTCTGCCAACGCTCTGCGATATTGCCGAGGTATCGCTTCCCAATCGCCCCCTCGATGGGATCAGCCTACTACCTCTGATCGAGGGTGGAGTCACTGAGCGAAAGGAACCGGTGGGCTTCTGGCATTTTCCACGCCCGGCCCCTGACGCCAAGCCATACATCGACCTAGAGCTTCAAAAGGGAACGACCCCACTAGTCAAAGAGAGTGGAGGTATTCTTACGCGGAACTTTCGCAATTACCATCACCCCAGGATTCGAGATCTCGATTACAAGGGCGATCGCGCATGGGTTGATGGTGTTTACAAACTTTTCCTCAGCGAAGACAAAAACGGGACCATCAAAAGGCAGCTCTTCGACCTGCGAAATGATATCGATGAGTCCAATGATATAGCGAACGAGAACTCAGAGCGCGTAAAAGAAATGGCATCCCAACTGCGGAACTGGCAGGAATCAGTGCTCCATAGCCTCCGCGGGGACGATTACCCCTAAAGTTGCCACTCCCACTTTAATACTAGCACCTGAACGTTCGAACCTTCGCTCTGTTTTGGCTTTGAAATATCCGCCACTGCCACTCACTTGAGCACGGATTAAACAGGTGAAAATCCAATATAGACAGTAGTCGATACACGGCCGCTATCGAAAGCGCTCGAGGTCGACGAGCCACAAGTCCACAAAGCGGAGCCACCAATTAGAGAGGCAAGTCCAGCAACCAACTTCATTCGTTATCTTAAATGAATCATTTCAACATTTAGGACGTAAACCTCTTGCCGCGATATGATCGAAAATACACCATCCCTCCTCAATACTCTCCTCGGCTTAATCTCCAGTCCCACGGGCATTCTAATTTCCGTGCTCGCTGTTTACCTACTTCTCCAGCTCGTGATTCTTCCTCAGCTGGGAATTCGGACCTGATTATCCAGTATCTGCTCGGTCGAGCAGCCGAAAAAAACAAAACTCACGGATGAAAAGCGCGCCGTGGATCCTACCCAGGGCTCCACTTCGAGCGAATCTTGAAATCGATAATTCCCTTATCGGGCTGACCTCGAGTATTCTTACACTTCTTCAGGGATAGCGAACTCTTCGCGCTGCGGTGGCTTCACGAAAGCGTTAGCTTCTTCAGCAAAGGAGCCGGTGAAAGTCTCAGTCGCCGGATCGAAGGTCAGCTCGGGCCCGAGGTTCATCGACTCGACAGAAACTCCATTGGCTTCCAGCTGCCCAAGAACAGAATCAACTGTATTAGCGGAATCTTCATGGGCGCTAAAAGCTTCTTTCACTTCACTTACCGAAGCGTCTTGACCAACACGGTAGGAAGCGTTGGCAAGGTGACAGATACCACTGCTGACATGACCACTCGCTATCTCCGCAGCCAGATCCTCTTTCTCACCGCTCCGAATCGCGCTGATAAAATTCTCGAAATGTCCCTTACCAGAGTTACCAGAGTATTTCTTAATCGTCGTCTTACCATCCAACTCGTAAGACTTGCCTCCGCCGCGGGCGAGCTTAATGATCCCCTTCTCACACATGATGATATTGCCCTGCTGAGAGCCCATATAGACCCCATGTGTGCTTCGGTCAGAAGAGTATGGCAGGTTGCGCGTTTCCACGATCACAGGGATACCTTCATAATCCATCAGTGAGAAAATCATATTCGGGGTCTCACCGTTATCTTTCCAGAGAAAGCGACCCCCGGCAGAGCGTACCTTGGTCGGCATTTTGTCGTCCCAGCCCATCATATGGCAGAGGTCGTCGGTGTAGTGAACACCCCAGTTGCCCATCTCGCCGTCACCCCAGTTCCACTGCCAGTGCCAGTCATAGTGAAACTTCTGGCGCATCGGCGGATCGTCAGATGCCGGGCCACACCACAGATTGTAGTCAACGCCATCGGGAATTTGAGCTGGCTCAGTCACGTAACCAATCGGAGCACGTTGATTAAGTTTCATGCAATGCACCCAGAGCACCCTGCCATACATGCCATCCGCAAGATCACGCGCCACTTCCTGCGGCGCAGGACACGAACGCTGCTGAGTACCGCCTTGCACGATGCGATCATACTTCCGAGCAGCTTCAACCATCTTGCGGCCTTCCCAAATACTGTGGCTAACCGGCTTTTCCACATAGACATGTTTACCCGCCTGGCAGCCCATCACAGTCATGGCGGCATGCCAGTGATTCGGGGCCGCTGTTGTCACGGCATCGATATCATTGCGGTCGAGTACTTCACGAAAATCCTCGATTTGTTCAACCTTAGGATCGTCCTTGCGAACCCAATTCATCTTGGCAGCATCCGGGTCACAAACCGCCACGACTTCAACACCTTCAATAGCTCGTAGCGACTTGATATGAGAGGCGCCCCGCCCCCCGACACCGATCACGGCGACTCGAACCACATCGTTGGCTCCGAGGACTTTGATAGAGGGAGCTGCCAGAGCAGCGGCGCCACCCAACGCAGTTTTCTTTAGGAATCCCCGACGGGAAAAAGTGGATCGAGACTGTGATTTCATAACCAGAAGTTTACCCGCTTTTCCCACGAAACCTCAATATGATTTCCTCATGTTTGCGTTACGCAATACTGCTCAAATCGGGAGCTACTCCACCTTTCGCGCTAGTCTTTCAGACAATACCATCAGGCAATAAAAAATAATGCCTTCAACCCCGCATCAATCCGACCCAACACATTAGAAGTGAGACCGTATCCGCAAAAAGATCACATTGCTCACCACCACGGGCGAGGCCATGAATCCAGACCCTCGCCAGAAATCATCGAGCGGCGCATCGGTCACGATTTCGCGATCGCGACGACCTGCTCCTGCTTGGAAACCACGACCCCGCCGGGCTGTTCCACGGTGATGACGAAGGCGGCAGGGTTGGCGATAGGCAGCGTGGCCGCGATAGGGACAGCGACGAGTCCGGAAGCCGATGCAGGAATATCGAAGACACCACCATCAACGGGATGAACGTCGTCCCGGGTCGGGTCGACGATCCAGAGCTGGTACTGGCTGACCGTAGGATCATTCTCCGGCAAACCACCCAGCAACATGACCCCCTGCTGTTGGGTATCACTCCAAAGAACCTCTCCTACCGAGGCTGCCTCTTCACCCGCTCCGGAAAAGGTACGCCTGAGGAGAGCAGGATCACTTTCCACTTGTTCAACGAGCGAAGGACTTCCAGCTCCACCGCCACCATCAGGGCTATCCTGGGCGATTAGGAGAAGTGCGAGAACGGCAGCGGCCGCCCAACCGATAGCAGGCCGTGACCAGAAGGAAGGGCGAACGATGTTCTCCTCTTTCTCTTCAACATCTTCGCCTCTGGCATTCGCTTCGCCGATAGCGACTTCTTTATCAACCGGTTGATGGAAGTCCTTGGCCCTGGCACTAATTTGATCTTTGAGTTCTTCGGGCAGGGAAACAGCCGAACTGAGGCCCTGCTCAAGCGTGGCAACGATAGCATCGAGGGAAAACTCGGAAGTTTCATTAGAGACGTCTTCCTCGATAACAGCCTCGGAGAGAGACTTCCATTCAGCCTCCTCCTCCGGACTCAGGTCGCCGAGAGCACGGCCCGCGTCGAGCCACTCGAATCGTTCTTTTTTGTTCGGCGAATTCATAACGAGATATTCGGCTGTGGTTCGAGCCGTTTCATGTAAGTTCGCAGTTCCAGGAGTCCCGATCGGAGCCGGGTCTTCACCGTTCCAAGGGGCATTCCGGTCTGATCCGCTATTTCAGAGTGGGACAGACCCCGTTCAAAGTGAAACCGGAACAATTCCTGAGTTTCTTCGGGAAGTCTTTCCAGGGCGCTCATGACGATCCCGTGATCGATCTTCGCGGCCCCTTGATGGGAAAAGGTGCTCATCTCTGCATCATTCGGGGTCAGCGGCTCAAAATCCGGTCGACGCCCCTGCTTCCGGAGCCAGTCGATCGCCCGGCGGCGAGCCAGCATACCGATGAAGGTCGTTTCCGATCCGGCTGACTCGTCAAACCGGGAAGCACATCGCCAAAGAGCGGTAAAGATTTCCTGAACGAGGTCTTCAGCATCGGAATGAGATCGGGAATACTTGTGAGCAATGCTCCAGACGAGACCGCCATAGGAGGCAATGCACTGCTCCATCGCTTCCGACTCGCCGAGCGCCACCCGGGGGAGGATTGGATCTAGATGTTGATTTGTCGAACTCAATCCTTCGAAGGTAGCAGTTATAGTCTCAGCGAGAAGTCATCATTCTATCAAAGGCACTGCGAAATGTCCAAGCGTTAGTCGCCTCGCAGTGACTGTGACTGACGGCAGCGACCGCTCGATTCAGCATTTGCCGATCACGCGCCGTGACCACTTCATCCGGCATGGCCATGAGTGCATGGGCAGTAACTTCATAGATCGCCGCGCAGGCTTCAGGGTTGCCGTGATTGTAGAGCGGCGCACCCCTCGCAATGGCCATTTCGACCAGTTCGCGGGCCGGACTGGAAGGCGCGGAGGAGGCTTCGCCTTCAGCCGGTGGGAGCAACACCGCGTCGATCACGTGAATGACACCATTGCTGCACATGATATCCGTCTTTACGACCTTCGATTCGTTGAGAAACAATCCGTCGTTCTTCTTGGTCACCGAGATAACTTTTTCGTTGAGAGCGGTCGCCTTGTCGAGGGTCACCGCCACTTTCGCTGGCACCTCCCCGCTGACCACGTGATAGGTCAGGATATCGACCAGCTGGTCTTTATTCTCAGGTTTTAACAGGCTTTCCACCGTGCCTTCAGGGAGATTGGCGAACGCTTCGTCTGTAGGAGCGAAAACGGTGAAAGGGCCATCGCCTTTGAGCGCATCGACCAGGCCAGCTGCCTGCAGAGCAGCGGCGAGGGTCTTAAAGCTGCCGGCAGCAACGGCAGTATCGACGATGTCCTGTTTTTTGTGATCATCAGCGTAAGAGAGTCCTGCTGCCAAAGCCAGCGCTAGGGCGGCACTTGGGAGGGAGAGGAATGCTTTTTTCATGGTTTCAGGAGGTTGTATTTACGATTTGCTGGTTGGTTTATGGACGACCCCGATAGGGGCCGCACTATTTTCGAATTCGCCAACGGATCAAAAGTGGATTTAGAAAAATTCATTTTTTATTTTTCTTCCTGCCCACTCCTAAAAAGTAGGCGTGGTTGTGCATCCACGAGAGCGCGAGCAGGCGGCGTAAACTCAACGATCTCGCCGGGACGAGCCAACTAACAACGGCTTGCTGCATAGCTGCGACCACGCCATCGACACGCCAACGCCCATGAATCGTTTCACCTTCCAATCCACTTGGACTCAGGAAGATCAGCATATTGCAGGTCTGGCCGCTGATCGTTAAACCGGTTTAGCGAGCCGTTAGATGCAGGAAGTATAGCATCTCAGCCTCCAATCTCCCACACCTACTCCGACTCCACCCGATAGAGATGATACCGCGCCCGCAAAAACAGGGCATCTCCCACCACTGCGGGTGAGGCCATGAACCCGGGACCACGGCGCGGATCGTCGAGCGGAGCATCCGTGGCGAGGCTGTTGACCGCGAGCACTTTGAACTCGCGACCCGGTTCGATCACGGTGGTGTTTCCTTCGAGACTGAAGAAGTAAATCTTTCCACCGGCCACAATGGGGCAAGCACGGTATCTGCCTCCGAGCCGGCCTTTCCAGACGGTTTCACCTGTCTTCGCATCGACGCAAACCGCAAAGCTGTCATCCATGGCGTAGTAGATGAGACCGTCGACGAGAATGGGCGAAGAATACTTCGGGAACGAAGTGTCGAAGCGCCAGTTGATGTGAGTGTCATTGACCACGCCACGACCGCCTGCTTTCACCGACATCATTTCAGCGCCTTTGCTGAAGCCGGTCACAATGATAAAACTGCCATCATGGTAGATCGGCCGCGGGGTCGCCGAATAAGCATCATGATTAACCTGCCAGAGTTCTTCACCCGTCCGGGGATCGTAGCCGTAGGCGGCCTTGGCTCCGGTGCTGCACATGACCGGTTTCCCCTCGATCTCCACGATCAAGGGCGTGCTGTGCGCTTTGCGCCAGTCCCCGTCCTTGACCATCTGCTTGTCGATGTGTTCGTCGTTCCACTCCGCGGAGCGATCGGTTTTCCAGACGGTCTCTCCGGTTTTTTTGTCGAGACCAATGACATACTGCAGGTCGGCTCCGTCGAAAGTCAGGATGAGAAGATCCTCGAAAAGAACCGGTGAAGAAGAGGCTCCCCGATAGTGCCAGCACTTCAAGTCATCGCGCTTCCAGATCACTTCCTTCGTGTCCGTGTCGAGACAGGCCGTTCCGAAATGACCATAGTGTAGATAAACCCGCCCCGGTTCGATTACTGCGGAGGAGGTGGCGTAGCTGTTGTCCTTCGCCCCGTTCCCCATCGACTGTGGGTCATCACTTTGAAACAGCTTCACCCGGGTGGTGAGCTCTCCGGTCGTTGCATCGAAGCAGAGCGCGTAGAATTCGTGCCCTTCCAGCGTGGCTGTCGTCAGCCAGACCTGGTTGTCAAGCACGATGGGTGAAGACAAGCCAAGCAAAGGAGTCTCGGTTTTCCACTTCACATTCTCCGTTTCACCCCAACTGTCCGGCAGGTTCGCGTCCCCGACGTGACCATCTTGGGTCGGCCCTCGAAAGTCGGTCCAACTGTCGGAGGCGGTCGCAGCCGTCGAACCAGCCAAGGCACAGAGAAGAAGAATTAATCGAGGGGATATCATGGCCGTAGCGTGCCGTGATGAACTGGGTGTGTCAATGGGGTGGAATCAGCGACACAGGAATTTTGGTATTTAACAGTTTAGGGATTTTGGTCGGTAGCCACCCTGAAAGGAGAGCGCGGCAGGGATGTCGTGGTTTGACTTTCGTTTCCGGGGGACAATTACACGATCCGTCTGATTTTCTAATTGGAATCCCTCCGACCATCCCTCACCTTCGCGGCGTGAACTCGCCAACCCTCTCCACCAATCGCATCGAGTCGCTCGATCTTATCCGAGGTATCGCAATCTGCGGCCTTGTAGTGACCAACAGCATCGAGTTTGGCTTTGGATCAACGGAGCTGTTTTACCCAGTCGGAATCGAGGGCGCCGACCGGATTCTCTGGACCATCCTCATGGGGCTGGGCAGCGGAAAGTTTATCACCCTGTTCGCCGCTCTTTTTGCCGCCGGGATGCTGCTCTTCTGCGAACGGGCTGAAGCAACCGGACGTTCTCCCAAGTCGATTTACCTGACCCGCCTCGGCTGGCTGTTTGTTTTTGGACTGCTGCACGCTTACCTGCTCTGGTACGGTGATATCCTGGTCACTTATGCGGTGACCGGCTTCATTCTCTTCTGGTGCCGGAATTGGTCGGGAAAAGTTTTCATGATCATTGCCTGCACTCTGATGGCCCTGACCGTGGTGCCGCTCCTTTTGGGGGCCGTCGTCTGCCAGTTCATCGATTTTTCTGATTTCGATATCAACTTAAACGAGTTCTTCGATTACATCGACGAGGAGGAAAGGAAGGAGACGGAGGCTCTCACCGGTTCCTGGTGGCAGCAGATGAAGGTGCGGGGACTCTACGCTTTTATCACTCATTTGCTGGGCATCCCTTTCTACCTGTTCTGGTTCGCCGCGATGCTGATGTCCTTCGGCATGGCCCTGGCAAAGAGTGGCTTCTTCGACGGTAGCTGGTCGCCCGGTCGCCTTCGCAAAACGACCTTCATTCTGCTAGCGACGGGACTGCCCCTCTCCCTCGGAGGCAACGCTGTCTTCGCCCTCTCGGAACCCTCTCCCACTCCTCTACTATTAGGCTACACCGCATTCTACGCCGGCATCCCTCTCCTGGCCTTTGGCTATGCTGGCCTCTCCGTGATGTGGTCGCAGCGCGGAAGGCAGGGATTTCTCCGACGAGGTATCACCGCTGTTGGCCGGATGGCCTTTACCAACTACATTTCGCACTCGATCATTCTTGGCTTTATCTACTACGGAACCGGACTGGGACTGCGTGACCAACTCGACCTGCATCAGGCCATGTTGATCGTTCCCCTGATCTGGATCGCACAAATCGCAGCCTCGACTTGGTGGCTGAAACGGTTCCGCTTTGGTCCGCTGGAGTGGCTGTGGAGACGACTGACTTACGGTTCGCTCGACTTAAAAAAGAAAACGCCGCCTGATTCATCGGCGGCGTCTTGAAGCGTAGAACGGATGCCTACCTGACATCCGGATAATTTCGAGAATTTAGAGTCCAGCAGAAAATGCTTCTGCGAGTTTGGCAAACTCAGCAATATGCTTTTTGGCTTCCTCCGGCTTGAAACCTTCGGAACTCAAGTGCACCTCTTCTACCACTACCGCAATCTTCTCGGCGGCTTTCTTCTTTTTACCTTTGAGATTCTCGGCGTAAAAAGCAACTGCGGTCTCAAGGTGATAGGTCGCCATGTGGATCTCATGCAACTCTTGGGTATCGAGCGCCTTTTTGCTGGTAATTTCGGCGGTCCTCTCCAGGAAAATTTTCTTGGCGTCATCAGCGTTGGTCACTTCAGGGACTTCGAGATGCTTGATGCGCTCCCCTTCCTCACCTCCTTCGGCGTGATCATTACCATTAGCGCTCTCGGCCTCTACAGCGTTAGCGCTCTCACTGACAGCGGGCTCAGGCTTCTCGCAGGAGGAGGCCATGAGTCCAAAAATTAGCGCAAGTGCAAGGGAAAAAATCTTGGGAGTTTTCATGTAGTTATCGATACTATTATGATGGGTTAAAAGTGGTAAACAACGAATCCACAAGCGTAAGACCAACGCAAGCCGACCTCATGAAATGCTTCGGCAATGAGGGAAAGGAACCGCTAATCAAGCGCAATCTATCCGAAAATGATACTCTGGGCTTTCGCCTTGCTTCTACTGTTGGCCGACTCTTCGCCCATTCACGCTCAAGACAAACTTGCCGCAGCGGAACGCTATCTCGCCGACCATCTCCACGAAGCGATGGATCCATTCCCTGATCCCGACTACGAAAAGCTGCACACCAAAATCAGCGCGCTTCGTGACCCGGAAACAAAGTTTGGCCCCTACATCTTTGGCCTTAAGAAACCCACTACCGGTATCCTCACCGACGAGCAGATCGCTGCGATCGATGAGCTCATTGAGAAGAAGAACGCGTCCCCCATCAACTGGCATGATGCCCGCAACACCGCCCGCATGCAGGGGCTGATCACACTCTGGGCTTACGCCACGGAAAGCGAAGAAGATTACGCCGCAGAACTGAAGAAAATCTGGGAGCAATGGAACAACCTTCGCCTTGCCTACATGTTCCAGGAATTCATCGCCAAGGAACAAATCCAACGCAGGGTGTGGGCCGTGTTGACTCCCGAGCAAAAGACCCAACTCATTGCCGGCGAATACGACGAGCACATCAAGAAGAACATCGGCCATGCCCGTTCCTTCTCCGCGGCAAAACGCGTGCTGAAGGGGTTCGGTGAACCCGATCATCCCGAAGAATTCGCCGCCCACGGCGCAGGCGTCCCCTGACACAGAAGCCCCCCCTGACTCCACCCTCTCCCAGAAACCTGTCGTCATTCCCGAAAATTTTGACTTGGACGATCAGGACGAAACCTGGTTCGAGGAACTCGTCGAGCAGGTTCAGGCTCCCGAAAACACCCATTCCCGATGGAACTATGAATTCGATCAAATCATTCAACCGGGCGAGAGTATCATCACGGAGGGTTGGGAAGTGTCCGAAGGCATCTTTCAATTCACCACCCTGACCTCGGATGGAGTCGTCGCCGCCTGCGGTGCTTTCCCAGAAGAAATTAGTGACTTGAGGAAACTTGGTGTTGATACCGCGTTCAATCTCTACGCCAGAGCGGGTAATGGTTTTGCTAACCATGTCATCAGCGTCTTAGGTCAACAGCGACCGGATCTTGCGATGCAATGGGAGGAGCAGGACTAAACTTCCGTGATCGCGCTTCTGACCGCTGGAGTCCCAAGATTCTCCAGCCCGCGCCACGGTTGCGAATACCCCAATTGCGAAAGGACCGCAGCGCAGGCAGAGAAAATGGCTTCGGCACCCAGCCTTGAAGGGCTAGAGACCTGCTGCCGAGAGAGATAGAAACCCCCGACATCTGCCCTCACATGCCACGGTTCCGCTTCGCCTGCTAACGCCAGAACATCTCTCTTTAGCGCACCGTTGCTAATTCACAATCCAGCGATACTGGATTCGCAAGTGAACGACGCAACCGGAGAATCTTCACCTTTATCAATCGTTAATCGAGCGAAGCTCCGGCGGATTGCGGTCGGCTTCAATGATCGCCATGGTCTCTCTTACTTGAACAACAACTGGCTCCAAACCTTTGGCCTCACTGTGCTCCTTCAGTTGCTTCTCGAGGTCAGCGAGAACGGGAAGCATAGTGGCCGCCGCGCCCCCATAGTGCTGAAGCGCTTTTAAGCAGCGTCCAATTCTGTCTTTCTTCCCCCATCGTTCAATCCCCATAAGTTCAAAACAAAGCGGCATGCCCTCTTCGATATGATTCGAAGACAGCAACTCAAGTCCGCTCAATCGAATCCCGTCAGCAAACATAATCCCACTTGGAGCCGGCGTCACAATTGCCTCATAGATAGAAGGCAAAATCGGCTTAATTTCTTCGTAGCTCAATTGCTGATAGACCGTAGCGATCGTTCCACGGGCCCGACCATCCTGGTTCTGTAAACCGGCGGAAACCGCCCTGAACAGTGCTTCACGATCTACACCTTCAAGTGAACCTCTCAACATCCCGCTGCGACGATCAAACAGGGCAAAACAAAGGTAGCGCTGCTGCATGTTTCTCGGATCTGACTCCGGATCACTACTGGCCAGCATGCCCAAGAGTTCAGGCACGGCAGGTTGTGCAGCGGGCCCAATCGCCGCAAGTGCTTCCGCTGCTTTAATTCGCAACCAGAGATCCTCAGCTTTCAATGTCTCAATCAGTAGCGGAACGGCCGATGCCGCCTCTGCTTTTAGAGAGGCTAGTCCCTGGCAAGCTCCGATCCGCGTGTAAAGATTTTCATCCTCTAACATTGTGATGAGTTCGGAAGTTGGTTCACCATCAAGATTCCCCAATGCCATCGCAGCCCGTCCCCGCACAATGGGAGACCAACTTTTCAAAGCCTCAAGAAGAGCTGCTAAATCACGTTGCGAATACACTTCATTTTTGAACCGCGGACTCCAGTCCTGCCCGTCCTCGATCAGGCCAGCGGCCACCTCGGCGTTAACTTGAGGAATGAGCCCCTGCTTCTTTCCAGTCAAGTAGGTCTGCCGAAGCGGCTGAGCAAAGGCAAGCAGGTAGGCCCCTGAGCTATCCCAGTTTCTATAACTGTCCTTTTTCGATGCAGGAGGTCCTTGATGGCGATAAGTCCCATCCCATCGTCTCGCCAAATCATAATACCACCCAAACTCTTTCATCCATGCACCGGTTGCCTCGGGTCCTGACAAGGCCACTGATGGCATAGCCCAGAGCATGTTGAAAAAATTCCCAGTATGCCCCATTTCACGCTCGGCGCCATGAGAAGCAACTCCCATGCGGGAGAAGTATTCCGTTGCCTCTGCGTCGTCGAGCAAGTTAAACATCACCGCAGCCATCCCGTTCTTTCCGTTGTCGTCGTGAGTCTGGACCCATGGCCGATGATCACCGTAGGGGATACTCCCTTTGCCCACATAAAAGCGCAGCAAGCGAGAGCTTTTTTCGATTGCCTTGTCTATCGCGCTATCCTGAACTCCGGCGGCACGCCCGAGAATAAGGGATATCGTCAAGGGGACTCCGGGAGCGTTCATCATACCGTAGCCACTGAGAATCCCATTGCCCTGAATAAAGCGGTGACCCCACGAGCCAACCACACTCTGCCCCTCGACGATCTCTTTGCAGAGTCGCTCTAAATCTGGAAGATAAGCCTTATCCCCGGTAGCCAAGATATATTCTGCGACCAACATCGTGACGGGGCCGTAGTTCCACGAATGAAGTGTTCGCCGTTCTGGATCTGAATAACCCTTTAGACTTTCAACCTGCGCACGAACGATTGGCAGATAATCGTCGTTTCCACTGGCAAGCAAAGCGAGGGCGTTCATGGAACGAGTGATCGGATTACCCTGTGTCGGATTCAGTTTCAAATTCTCCGCCAGCACCGCGCAACCCTGCTCAAAAATCAGCTTCGACTTCGGGCAGTCAAATGGCGCCGTAGAAGAGTAACTGCCCATGACCTTTAAAGGTATTGTCACCGAGTCGATACTCCCATCCTTCCAGCGCATGAGGTTTAAATAACCGTCCGAGCTTTCTGCCTGAAGAATAGCCTTCCCGAACTCGGTTCGCGGATCGTATGAGAATGGTTGGGCTCCGATCCCAACGATCACGTCGCCAACTTCCAGTTTCCCTTCAGCGGGAGAACCCTTCTCAACTTCAGTCACAAAAATTTGGCGCGCTTCGCTCGTTTCAAGCCGGTTACTGTAGATCCAACCCCGCGCACCGGTTGGCCCAAGGTTCCAGTCGTGGTTGGCATCGCGCGGTGGCAGCGCTCCCTGAGTGAAATCTGGAATGCCGTCAGGGACCGGAGCCAAGGTTACCTCACCGGACGAAGCCGCCGCTTGAAGCGTGGCAGTTCCCGCCGCATCCTTCCACGACTTTACGAAAGTCTGATCAGCCTCTACCAGCATCAACAGTGGAATTTCAATGAGCCTCTCATCAGAACGAATGGTAATCTTGATATTCGCTTCCTCACCACTGACTTTAATGAGCTCACCCTGCAACTGCTTCCCGGTCGAGGCCTGCGTCCAAGCTCGCGAATCACCTGTCGCGACTGAAGTTGCGGCCAATGCCTCGCCAAAGCCACTGGGTCGAGCGGCTTGCTTTTCTCCCATCAAGGCTTCGGCAAAACCCTGCCCAATGCGACCGAGAATTTTTCCTGAACCCAAGTAATGATAGGCCTGATTTGAAATGCCGACCGTCATGATTTTGAGTTCTTGCTCAGAAAATTCTGCGGCGCGCAACTCATCAAGAACTGCCTGAGCTTTAGAACCCTTCAACCCCTTCTCCGTCTGGACTGCTTTCGCTGCCTGCTTAACCTTTCCATCCCGATTAGTTAAGGCAGTCAACTCGGGGTCCCAATAATTTTCGGTTAGGACGGCAAACACATTTCCCTCAAATTCAGGCAGTTTTGCCGGCGCTGCCATCGCATCGCGGTAGTGCTGATGACTTCCTGCATATCGCTGCTTTTCCGGACCATACTCAGAGACGGGACCACCCACTCCGAGAACACCAATCACAAAAGGTAACGCCGGAGCCTCAAGATCATTCCTGACATCACGAATAAAGTTAGCCATCGCAACGCTATAGGCATCGTATCCTCCCGGTTGGTCGCGCGCGGGATAAGTGCCGCTGTCGACCATGTCATTCCAGCCCTGAAACCAGACGAAACCGGCAAGCTCATAACCGTCTCCCTCATTATAGTCCGGGTAAACTGCGCCAATGTCGCTGAGCACTTTCTTCGCATGCTCAAGCATGAGGCGGTAATACTGTCCAGTCGCCTCCGCCTTTTCGGATTTGACCTGATCAAGGTCTTTCCCCTGCTGAATGAATCGCTGCAACTGCGACTCACTAAACTCGTAGGGCCCTGAACTCGGCGAACGAAAATCGGTGTGCAAACTCTTACCACCCCAAGCTGTTTTGATAATAAGAATCGGCTCCTCGAGATACTTTGACATAGCCAATCCAAACGTGAACTCCGGCCCTATCTTGCTATCATCGGCACCAAATCCGGCAGTGAGCTTTCCTTCTTTGACGCCATTGTTAGAAAGATATGAGATCCAGACATCATCGCAGACAACAGGGTTACCGTCTTCATCCTGCATTTGAGCCAGCAACGGAGCTGTTTCTGGATCCATTCCGATATGCTCCATCGTTGTTGTCCTCGCATGTCCCTGCATGTTGGACTGACCGGCCAAGAGATAAACTTTCAGCGGCTTAGCTTCTGCCAAAGGAACCACAATAACTGACCCTAGGGCTAAACCGGCAGCCAATAGAATTAGCGGCGATGACTGTTCGAAAATTGAGCGTAAGTAGGATCTCATGGCAGGAATCTGTGTTGAACTATTGGAGGTGACGCATTCAAATAAAATGCCTTTAAAAGATTTTTTCGGTTGAGACATCGCCATCGGAACTAACTACCCACCAGCGAGTAACAAATAGCGTCGCGAAATTTTCTGCAAATTGGCCCTTCCAGCGTATCTGTCAAACTGTAACAATAGTAAGAGAGTTCATCCGAACTCTATTCCTCATTCTGATAATGTTCGGCTAAACTTGCCTCCCTAATTTTCACCTGACGGTATGATCTTAAAACGTCTCACCCCAGCCTGGTTCCTCATCATTCCAGTAGTCGGAGCCCTTGCTGTTGCCGCACTTCAAAACACCTCCGCTCAAAAAGAGAAGAGCGCGGAAAAAGTCGGTCCGAAAGACGGGGAGAAAAAGAAAGCACCTCAGGTCACCGTCACGGCACCGTCTACGGAGCTCAATCATCAAGGCATCCAAGAGGACTTTCCGGCGATGTGCATCAATGAAGAAGGGAAACCAATCATTGCTTTCATTGATCACTCGGAAGGATTTGACTCGCTCAAGATAGCGGAACTGTTGAATGGCAAACTCAGCCCAGTAGCAACAGTATCAGCTGAAGGCATCACCAATATCACCCAGCCCTGCCTCACGATGATGCCCAGTGGCAGACATCTCTGCGTCTGGTCTCAGCTCGAACAGGATGGACAGTGGGATCTCTGGGCTCGGGTGATCGGAAGGCATGGTAAAGCCGTTTTGGGAAAGCCGGTTCGACTCACTAAAAGTCCGGGCAACGATATATTCCCCGATCTTGGAACCGATCGCCACGGCAAGGTCTGGGTGACCTGGCAGCATCTCAAGGACAGGGTCGCCAACGTGATGGCAAAATACGGAGAAGATGACCCGGTCAACTGGGCTGACGCAATCGCTGTGACCGATGGAGTTGGTGGTGGTGACTGGGAGCCGCGACTGGCCTTCGGAGCTGGAGAAGAAGCACTCATTGTGTTCGACAGCTACCGCACCGGAGATTTCGACCTTTATCTCACCCGGGTCTCTCCTGATGGTTCAGTTGGGGTTCCCATCGCACTTGCTCAGACCGAACGCTACGAAGCACGAGGAGAAGCGGCCGCTTCAGCTGACGGTAAGACTCTATGGGTCGCTTACGAAGATGGGGTCAAACACTGGGGCAAAGACCTCGGCTCAGAGTGGCGCAAAAAAGGGGGCGGACTCCACCACGATCGCCAGCTAAAGGTCATCAAGGTCGAACTTGAGACCAATGCAGTCGAAAAGGTCGCCGACGTGACTGCTCTGCTTCCCGATCTCGTCGCCGATCCGCAGAGCGTGACCACAGGAGCGATCGATGTCCCGGAGGTCATCGTCGATCGAGAGGGTTATCCATGGATCTTTTTTCGCTTCAGCCTCTTTAATGGCCCCGGCAACTGGCAGATCGCCTACTCCCGACTCGATCCTGCCAACGGCCATTGGACTAAACCGGAAGCCCTTGGCAAAAGCTCCTACTGTCTCGACCGCCGCAGCCCGGTCGCGCTCAGCCCGACCGATGGCAGCCTGGCCATCGCCTACGCCAGTGACCTGAGGAAAGGTAAACAGGCTGGCGATTGTGGGATCTTTCTCGCAACCATAGATCCCAGCAACGAACGCGAATCCGTGGGCCCGATGCCTTTCGACCTACTCCAAGAGGCCCCCAGCCTGCTCGAACCATACAACGACACCCCCGAACGCGGGCGGGGTGATCAGCACAGTTGGGAAATCAATGGAGAAAGGTATCATCTTGTCTGGGGAGACTTTCACCGTCACACCGATTTCTCTAATTGCCGGACGACCGATGACGGCTGTATCACGGAACACTTCCGTTACGCCATTGAAGCTGGCGGCCTCGATTTCTTCGGAACCTCGGATCATACTGAAGTCGGTAAGCGCTACACGCCGTATGAATGGTGGCAGACACAGAAACAGGCGGACCTCTTTCACACGCCAGGTAGCTTCGTCTCGCTTTACGCTTATGAGAGAGAGCAAAAATATCCCTATGGGCACCGCAATGTGGTCTTCCTTGAGCGAGGCGGACCGCTGATCTACATCAAACGTCGTAACTACGAAGAATTCACGAAAGGCGCCCTGCCATTGCCTCCGCCCGACGGCGATATTCTCGGTGACATTCCGCCTTGGCAACTTTGGGATCTCCTCCGAGCGCATGGGAAGCGTGCGATGACGGTTGAACACACTTCCGCGGGCCGCATGGGTACTGATTGGAGCAAATACGAGAGACTTGACCAAGAGTTTGAAAATGTTCTCGAAGTCTTTCAAGGCTCACGAGAAAGCAGCGAAGGCCATGGAGCCCCCCAACCTCCCATCGTCGTCGGCGGACCAAAGGTTTCCGACTTTAAAGGTAATTCCGCCAATGGGACATGGCAGGTCGCCCTTGGCCTTGAGCACCGTCTTGGCGCTTTTGCGAGCTCTGATCACCGCTCCAACAACATCTCTTACGGGGGCGTTTACGTGAAGGAACTCAATCGAAAAGAGATCTTTGATGCAATGGATGCGCGGCGCACTACAGCAGCGACTGACAAGATCTTCATGGAATTCTCCTGCAACGGCCACCTCATGGGCGAAGAGTTTGAAACCTCAGAAACCCCTTCAATCAAAATCAAAGTCCACGGCACCGCTCCAATCAGGAAAGTCACCTTGATTCGAAACGAGCAGAATTACGAAGTATGGGAACCGAGTTCCGAAGAATTCGACTTTTCGATATCATTCAAAGACGAAAAATCGAAACGGGGCGAATACCGCTACTACCTGCGCGTCGAACAAATAGATGGCAACATGGGCTGGACCTCCCCCGTGTGGGTTACCGTTAAGTAAAAATCTACCCTACTGTAAGGGGTAGCGCTTCTTCATATCGAGGAAGGTCAGATTCGACACTTCTCGAATGACATCCGCCCGGTGAGAAATCCAAGAACCGTAGGAGGTGCTGCGGGATCCACTTTCAATGATCCCAATTAGCAGATACGGGTATGACTGTCCATTACGACCGCGCGCCACAAGGATGCCCATATCACCACAGCACATCGCCGTGCTGCCGGTCTTATTGTAAACGCGAGTGCCCCGCGGAACTCGGTTAGCATCATAATAAAGCCGATCAATACCTGGCAGAGCCATAATACGGAGGATCTCATTTGAGTTCGGTAGTTGTCTCTTCCAGAGCGCATCAAGAAATCGGGCGTAATCAGCTGCAGAACCAAGATTACGGTAGGTCCGTCCGTTGCTGGGAATATATTCAACCAGACCGATCTGCCGGCATAAAGATGGGTAATGGCGCTTAAGAAGAGCCTCGGTCGCAGCCGGCCCTCCGGTCTGACGCATCACCCAGTTCGTCGACTCGTTGTTACTCTTCTGGATCATCAGTTCCATGTGACGACGACTTTTGGAACCGTAAATTATCCTCCCAGCCTCAACCTGATGAAAAAAAGCCAGCGCGAGGTAGGGCTTAATCATGCTTGCCGCCTGTAACGAGGTATTTTCATTGATGCTGACCAACTTCTCTCCACTCGTAAAATCATAAACCACCCAAGCTGTTCGCTCGTTTCTTCCAATCGCCCCACGGGATCTGAGTCCCTTGATGTATCTTTCGATTTCGGACTCTAAACGACTGTCAATCACCGCCTGCGTCTGGACAGGCATGGACGAGAAAGAAAGGATCAGGCAGGCAGAGACCAGCGGAAACAGTGGTGACTGGCGATTAATCATGTCGGATTCAAACAGAGTGGGTCAGAGCGATAATTTAGTTAAAATAACTTAAATAATTATCGATGCAGCCATAAATTGTTGCATTTTCCCATGCTCGATTGCGCCAGAGATAATCATACGACTCCTGTGGGATAATTTTACCCCGTGGCACCTCATAAAATAGCCCGAAGAAATTTTCATAACCTGGACGTCACATTTGCAGCGTCAGTTATGTTTTCTTACCGTTGTCACGTTTAAATTTTCTCACAACACTACGTAGCCCATGTCATTCGCTATCCTGCTGAACCTTGACGAACTTCCGATCAAGGCGCTGAAAAAACTCAAATTAAATTGAGGCACAGGTATCTCGAGAATGGAAGAATCTAACGTTGTCAAAGATCTTATCGCATGAGGTGGCTAGTGCTCCTTTTCATCTTCGCGGCCAAACCAATATGGTCAGACGATCTCGTCACGCCGGTCATGACTGACGAGGCGCCTGCTGCCGGCAAACGTGTCCGCCAAGTTGCTCCTGAATATCGAGCCACGGAAGTCTATCATTCACTTTACCTGCCCTCCGATTGGAAACCCAGTGGAAGCTATCCCGTCATTGTCGAGTACACTGGCAACGAATTCCCTCCCGGCAAGGGGAGCGGTGAAGTCAAAGATGCTAACCTTGGGTTCGGCATGAGTGGAGGCAGAGACTTCATCTGGGTAGTCATGCCCTATGTGCAGCAAGGCAAAACGGAAAACACTGTCAAGTGGTGGGGAGACAGGAAAGCCACGATCGATTACTGCAAAGTCAATCTGCCCCGGATTTGCGAACAATTCGGTGGCGATCCTGACAGAGTGATTATCTGTGGTTTCTCTCGCGGCGCAATTGGCTCTAGTTACATAGGTCTGGCAGACAACGAAATCGCGGCGCTCTGGGCCGGCATGTTCACCCATGACCACTTTGATGGTGCCAAGACGTGGGGATACCCGAAAAGCGAACGGGAGTTTGCCTTAAAGAGATTAGCTCGTCTCAACGGGCGGCCGGTTCTCGTTTCCGGCCAGCGTGGCACTGCAATTCGTGAAACCTTTCTCAAGGACTATCTCGATTTGGCTGACTTCTCCTTCCTCGATGTGCCCGTTAATAAACTTTTCGACATCCCTGAAGGCCCCGTCATCCACAGCCACACCGATCGGTGGATGCATCGCGAAAGCGAATATCGGGACCGGGTTCGAGCGTGGATAAAAACAACCTTGTCTCCCTGAAGCCCATGAAGTCAGAGCCATTCCGCCCCCACCATCGTGGCTAGAAGAATCTTTCCTATTTTCGGAAGCTCTGGTTTAATTTTCACCATGAAGCCAGGAATCCTTCTCGCGGGAGTTTTTGCCGTGACTTCCATTTCTTCCCTCCAAGGGGCCGACAAATACGACATCCCCGAATTCGTTAAGGAACTCGAAGACCTCAGCGAAGTGATGGAGGTAGCCGCCACTTCCAACAAGGGAATCACGTTTCTCTTGATGGACCCAGACTCAACGTGAGGCCCTGCCAATGCTGCCAGTTCGGTAGCAATCAAAAAGCTCAGAGAAGACACCGAAATCATTCTCATCACGGGAATGAATCTCCACAAGTCACCCCAGGCAGTTCAGGATGCGATCTACAGCAAAGAAGCTCAGGGACCCATTCCTGTGGTGGCGGTGACAGACTCTTCCACAGAGCAATTGATCAGCCTGATTCCCTATTTCAACATGAAAGACGTCAACGGTTTCGCCGAAGCCGAAGAGGGACTCACCATGATGCGCGGAGAAATGGCCGAAGCGAAAATCAAGAAAATTTATACCTTGGAAACCTGGACTAACAACAAGGGCCGCTCTATTCAGGCCACCTACGTGGCCAGCAATGAGACTGACATCACACTGAAGCTGGCGAACGGAAAATCAGCCACATTTCCTATTTCCAATCTCAGCGAAAAGAGCAAGAGTCGCGCGGATGAGCTGTCTCAATAAAAGCGTTTACTCTACTTCAGCAATGCACTCGATCTCGATCAAAGCACCGAGAGGAAGTGCTGCTACTTGGACAGTCGAACGTGCTGGTTTGTGCTCGCCGAAGGCCGCGGCGTAGACCCGATTCACAACGGGAAAGTCTCCCATATCAGAAAGGAAGATAGTTGTCTTGACGACCTTATTCAGGCTGGATCCAGCGGCCTCCAACACGGCAGTCATGTTCTTAATTACCTGCTCAGACTGGCCCTCTATACCATCGACCAGAGCCATGGAGGCCGGATCGAGCGGCAAGGCACCCGAACAATAAGCCAGCCCGTTTCGAACAACGGCATGGGAGTATGGGCCAATCGCGGCCGGAGCTTCAGTAGCAGTGATGAATTCCATGCCGAACTATGGCGCGCCCCGCTACAATGACGAATAAAAAAATCACTCCCCGATGCAATAGAGAGCCTGCTGCGAACGAATCAGCAACTTCCCATCAGCCACTGCAGCGGTTCCGTTAAAGAGCGTGCTGTCTCCTGCGATCTTGTTTTGGGCTAGAACGTTCAATCTATCCGCTGATGGCTCGATCACAAACGTACCGTTAGCTCGGCTCACCGCGTAGATCTTCCCACCGGCCACAACCGGCGAAGCGTAAAACGGCTTACCCCGTCCTCCTGCTCCTTCCAGACCAGGCAATCGCTCTGCCCAAAGTTCCTCTGCTTCTCCCGGCTTAGCAGCAAAGGCGATTCCACTATCACCAATCCAATACATGACACCATCGACTTCCACTGGAGCGGTCATATAAGTGGCAGGCTTCTGAGTATCGTAGAGAATTTGATTGGAACGGTCTCCTTCTCCTCCCATCTTGATAGCAACACGAGCCGTCCTAGGAAAACCTCCTGACACAGTTAAAATATCGCCACTAAGATGCGTCGTATTCGACATGTTCCCAGGAAGATTGTAATTAGCAAACCAACGAAGTATCCCCGTCGCTGGATCGTAGGCGCGGAAGTTACCGGTTGCGGCATAAATGAGATCCGTGCGGGAGTCATCTACCTTGGCTAGGATAGGAGTACCGTAAGTCTGCCCCAGACTAGGATGCTCAGCTCGCCACCTCTCCCTGCCGTCCGCTTTGCTGAGAGCGATAAAAGAGTGAGTTTCCTCGCCCGCCGGCACAATGACGAGGTCATTGTAAAGGATTGGGCTGGAAGCAGATCCCCACGCTTTTGGGGACGACATCCCTCCAGTGCGCGCTTTCCACAGTTGATTACCGTCGTAATCAAACGCGTAGACTCCCGCTTTTCCAAAGTAGCCAAAAATTGCTTCACCGTCCGTGACCGGGGTATTACTAGCCCATCCGTGTTCTGTGATGTAACCGCGGGCAGGATCAATCGGGAAGTCATTGGGGATATCCTGAGTCCACACCACCTCGCCGCTGCTGAGATCAATGCGTTGGAGATGGCGCATAAGACTTTCGCCGCTGCTACCGTAGCTGGTGACAAAAACCGCGCCACCAGAGATGATGGGAGATGAGCTCCCCTCACCTTCAAGATCGACTTTCCAGACTATATTCTCTGACTCGCTCCACTTGACAGGAACATCCTCAATGGAAATCCCCTGCGCATTATCCCCGCGAAACTGTGGCCAGTCGGCTAACGCTGCACAGGAAATCAAGAAGCTGGCAGAGAGTGTCAGGCTAGCGGTCTTCATTATTCACTTTTTTAATCTTACTAAAGGCGACGAACCCTAAGGTTGCGATACCAGACGGGGTCTTTGTGGTCTTGAAGCAGAATCGGCCCATCCCAACTACCGAAGCCCTCATTCTTCCTATACTTACTGGCCTCAAAACGCTTATACCAGTCGCCGCTACCCCACTCGATACTCACCACTTTTTCTCCATTAAGCCAGTGCTCAATAAGATTGCCTTGGGCACGAATTTTCGAGGTATTCCACTCACCTACCGGCTTGATCGGCTTATCATCCGGTGCAGCGACCAACTCATAGAGCGAGGCAACACGATGATTGGGCTTCTTGCCGTCCGGATGCTTTTCATCGTCAAGCACCTGAAATTCTAGCCCGAGGCGTCCACGAGTTCGATATTTAACACCACTGTTTCCGGCTTCGGAGATCTTCCACTCGAATGTGAGCTCAAAATCCTTGTAGGAATCCCTCGTGATGATGTCACCCGAAGCACCGGGGCGAGAAAGAATGCCATTCTCAAAAACCCAACCCTTACCGACAGGCGAACCGTCAACATTGGTCCACGCCGAAAAGTCTCTCGAAGCGAACAGATCAACACTTTTATCCTTAACCTCTGGTGAAGGGGACGGACCGCTCCCTTGGGCCACATCCACACACGAGGCAGTATCGCCTTTGGAAATTGCAAACGCACACAACGAATTCCCAAGGCGAGTATCGTTCTTTTCTATCTGTTTACTATCCTGAGAAACCAAAACCGGTAACCCCAAGAGCGTGAAAAAAGTCAAAATAGCGAGCTGATTATTATTCATAAGAAATTTGAAAAGAGAATCTCGATACCCATCAAGACAGATCCATACTATCCAAAGAAACACGGTCAGCAAGAACGTCTATCAACCCGAAAATGCCCTCTTCTCTGCGCAAAGACGGATTTTATGGGCGCTTGGCCCACGCCCGAAATGCCACAATAGCCGAAATACAACGCTAAAAGGTGGTGTCACTCTCTGGTCACGTAGCCACATCACGGTCTCGGCTATCACTGAAGGCTTGATCGCCGAAGGACTTTGAACAATCAGACAGCTAACTTTGCATCCTACGCTCATCCCATGCTTCTCGGCCCATAAAACCAATTGAGTGGCTCACCAATCGAATCACTTCGGGACCACGCCGGTCTTCTCTGACCAGGCATTCCACTTTTCGGTGAGTTGCTGAACCAACTCTGGGTGTCGATCTGCCAAGTCATTGGCCTCGACACGGTCTTTCCCAAAGTCATAAAGACACCAACGCTTATCGTGCCGGTCGTAGACCAGTTTCCAATCTCCCTGCCGTACAGCGCGATTACCACCCCAATACCAGTAGAGTGCGGAATGAGCTTCCCGTTTTTCGCCCTTCATAACTGGAAGCAAGGACTTTCCGTCGAGCGGTAGGGTAAACTTGTTAAAATTCGGATGCTTGTCGGGATATTCAACTCCGGCCATCTCTAGAAACGTCGGTAAAAAGTCGATAATGTGTCCCACCTGATCAGTTCTGGTTCCCGGCTCAATCTTTTTTGGCCAGCGTGCGACCAACGGAGTAGCAACACCGCCCTCGTGACAATACTGTTTGTATCGCCGGAACGGTGCATTCTGAGCACTGGCCCATCCCGGCCCCACATGAGAATAAAATTCCCTCGGCCCTGGCACTTGGTTGGTATCATTACCGCCTGGCGTTTCGGCACAAGCTCCGTTATCCGAAAGGAACAAGATCAGAGTGTTATCTCCCTCCTCGGCTTCGTCCAAAGCATCCAAGAGTCGTCCAATATTCTGGTCGACGTTATCAACCATGGCCGCATAAACTTCCATTCGGAGTTCCTCCCATTCCAAGTCAGGGGATTGACCCTCTTCCCACGACTCCGCTAAGCTGTCTCGTTCTTCGATAATCCAATGCTCACTAAGCAGGCCAAGTTCCTTCTGCCGAGCAAGGCGCCTCTGCCGCAAGACATCCCATCCTTCAGCATACTTACCCTTATACTTGGCGATATCCTCGGGCTTAGCGTGCAGCGGATAGTGTGGAGCAGTGTAGGGAAGGTAGTGGAAAAATGGTTTTCCGGTCCCCGAAAAGCGCTTGATCGTTTCGATGGCATGGTCGGTAAAGGCGTCCGTAGTGAAGTAGTCCTCGGGGAAGTCGTCATACTCAAGGAGCCTGTCATTGTGGCCGAAAGGACGCACCCGGCCCCCTTTAAAATCGGGATCAGGAATCTTGGGATTGAAAAAATTACAGGCCCCGTCCCAAAGGCCGTAGGCTTCGTCAAAACCGCGATCGAAAGGAATAGTTCCCTCCGTCTTCCCATTGTGCCATTTCCCCGACATACCCGTCTGGTAATCGGCATAACGCAAGGCTTCCCCTAGAGTCAGCATTTCGTGCGTGATTAATTCAGACTGCCCCCTTCCACCATTTCTCGGATAAAGACCCGTTAGAAGGGAAGCCCGCGTCGTGGTGCATTTTGCGTTATTGTAAAACTGAGTGAAAAGCATTCCCTCAGCTGCAATTCGGTCAATGTTCGGAGTCTCGATCTCTGATCCATAGCAGCCAATATCCGACCATCCCATATCATCGACCATGATTAGGATAATGTTCGGCCGATTGTCCTCGTTCGCTAACACCGTTGACACCCAAAACAAAGTTGATAGAGAGACCGTTACGAAAAATTTCATCTTAGCATTCCCATACAACCACAAAGATCGCATCCGGGGCAATAGATCGTTTTTGCAAAGAGGTCCAAATTTGCGCAGTCTATCCTTCGAATTAATACGATCTTTCTGCCGGTATCGCCTACCCATCTAAATCGGTGGCATATAGACCTCTCTCTGTATTGGCGCGTTATGGATGCACGGCCCAGATTTAAGGGGTGAGGCTAAATCGTCGCCCTTACTGCAATGCGTTGAATACATTTACAAAGATTTAGTTATACTTTGATCGATAGCAAAGTCAGGAAGCAGCAGACTTCTTTTCATTTAATTTTCCTCGATACATTTTAATTCGATATGAATCTCCAGGTCTCCGCGCTTCTTACTATCTTCGCTGCCCAGTCGGCCTTCTCCCAGTTCGGCGATGAACCCCCGAAGTTCGATCCCAACGATCCTGAAGCGCCTCAAGAGGATCGGCTCACCGTAGAAGTCGTGGCCGAGGTGACGAGCGCAGCTCCAGGAAAACCATTTCTTGCAGCAGTGAAACTCACCCATGCTCCGCTCCATCACACTTATGGAAAAGTTCTTCCACCCGATGTAATTGGGCGTCCGACCTCGGTCACGTGGACTATTCCTGAGGGTTGGAAGCTCGAAGAAATTCCATGGCCAGCGACCTACGAAGTTCCCTCCACTGAGGGAAAAATGAGCGAGGGATACGACGGGACGACTTATTTACCTATTAGGATCACCCCGTCCGCGAGCGCCAGTAACTCAGGCGAAATTACCGCGCAAGTCAGTGCTCTCGTTTGCGACCCGCACAGTTGCATGCCATTCGGTGGAACCCTCAGCCTTTCTATACCCCTTGCTGATGCGGCAATAACTAACAAAACCATCCCACCCCTTGATGGAAAAGCGAACCTCTCGGGAACGAATACATCGGATGACAGCGAGATAAAAGAGGCAGAACCCGAACGTCAGCGGTCGTTCATCACCTACGTATTTTTTGCCTTCATCGGGGGACTAATTCTCAATATCATGCCGTGCGTGTTTCCCGTGCTTGGCATCAAAATCATGGGTATCGTGAGTCAGGCAGGAGACGACCGTAAGAAAGTTATTGCCCATGGTTTCACCTACGCTGCTGGCGTTCTACTTTCCTTCTGGGTACTCGGCTTGATTGTCATTCTTCTCGGTAAAGGTTGGGGATTTCAACTTCAATCACCCACCTTTGTCTTCGTCCTCTGTGCCTTCTTCCTCGTCTTTGCATTGAACATGGCCGGACTCTTTGAGATCGGTATCTCAGCTGTTGGATTGGGATCAGGGCTTCAAACCAAGCAGGGAATAGCGGGCTCTTTTTTCTCCGGACTACTTGCCACAATTGTCGCCACGCCCTGTTCTGCGCCGTTCCTTGGTGCAGCACTCGGCGTAACATTGTCATTACCTCCGGCTCTGGCGATCCTAATTTTTACTTCTGTTGGTATCGGCCTCGCCTTTCCTTTTCTTCTTCTCAGTTTTTTCCCGAATTTGGTTTCTTCGCTCCCAAAACCGGGCGCGTGGATGGATAGCTTTAAGCAGGGCATGTCTTTCCTCCTATTCGGAACAGTAGCTTTTCTTGCCTGGACCCTCACTGGTCTCGTCGAAAGTCTCGACATGCTAGTCCTGCTTCTCAGCCTCGTGGTGGTAGCCATGGGTTGCTGGATCTATGGACGCTGGAATTCTCCTCTCGCCTCAGCAAAAACCCGAACAATCGTGACGATCATCGCCCTTCTCACGATTGCCGGAGGAATTTTTGCGGGATGGCCCAACCAGAAAATACGCCTTGAATGGGGCACCTGGTCTGAAACGACCGTCGAAGAGTTGCGCAGATCCGACAAACCAGTTTACATCGATTTCACAGCAAAGTGGTGCGCCACCTGTCAGATCAATAAGCGAGTTTATAAAAATAAAAGACTTCAAGCTCTCTTCAAAGAAAAGAGAGTCGAACTTCTCATCGCAGACTGGACTAATGAAGGTCCGAAGATCCAAAAGGCGATTAACGATCTCGGCAAAGTCGCCATCCCAGTTAATGTGCTCTATATCCCAGGCGAAGACGAACCTATCATATTGCCGGAGCTTCTAACGGTGAAAAATGTCACTGAAGCGCTCAACCGGATCTCCGGCTAATATTGGCCTTTCTTGCTCCAGGGCTTGTAATCAGGTTGGCGATTCTCGGCATCTCGTTCTGTGGCATCACCCAGATCACCCTGCTGCTTCATCCACATATCCATTTTAGACGGCAAATTGATACCCTCGACTTTATCGATGCGATTGTCACAGCACCACGGATCTTCGGGAAGATAGAAAAGCTCCTCTGGGGGACGATGCTGATACAAATTAAAACGCTCCCTGGCAAAATCGGAATCCACTTTCTTCCACGAGTGATACTCTCGCCCACGGAAAGTGACCGAATTTTTAAAAGTCATCTCAGGATGAAGGTTGGAAATATAGAGCCAATCCCCATCAGTCGCCGCCCGAATGCCGTAGGCTTCCGAACCATTATAAATCCCCCGCGTCGTGTGCACTGCGAATACCACCTTGTGATGCGTTTTACTTAAACCCTTGATGACGGGGAGAAAGGATCTTCCATCGAAATCCTCAACCTCCGGTTCCCCACCAGCCATAGCCATAAAGGTGGGTAATACATCGACGTAACTCACCAAGGCCTCCGTCTCACTGTCTGCTTCAATGACACCAGGCCAACGCATCAAAGCAGCGGCATGAATACCCATATCATAGCAGGTCCATTTCCCATACGGCAGTTGTGACCCCTGTTCGCTCAGCCAGAGAAAAGCGGTCCCACCACTCTGCCCAGCGTCTTCAAGAATATCTATCACCGCTCCGACCTGACCGTCCATATAAGTGATTTCCGCGTAGTAGGCTGAGAGTGCCTCTCGAGTCTCCACCGTATCAACCAGGTAGGGTGGAACCGTGAGCTGGCCGGGAGGATACTTAGAGGCATCTCCCCTATTCCACGGGGTGTGCGGCTGATTGGATGCTACCACCAGACACCACGGCTGGCCTTTATCACGGTCGATAAACTCTTTCGCTGCCTCCAGCGGCAAATCATCTCCGTCAGGTGTCTTGCCACCGTCCCCATGACTACCCCCAAGAAATTCGAAAGGGAATGCTTCCGACGGTGCTTCGTGCCGTTTACCTACGATCGCGACTCGATAACCGAGAGGCTCGAGGTAATGAGGAAGCGACTTCACTCCCTCATATACCCGACTGTGGTTTGGATGAGCTCCGTTCCTCACCGGGTAGAGGCCAGTGTAGAGACTTTGCCGCAACGGGGAACAAGTTGGGGCGGAATTGTAGCAGCGATTAAACTTCAATCCCTCCTTAGCAAGCAAATCAAGATTCGGGGTCTGCACGTCTGGGTTCCCATAGCAACCCACATCCGTGTAGGTCATGTCGTCGGCAAGGAAAAGCAGCAGATTAGGCTGAGAACCGTTGCCCCACGCCGAGGTCACTCCCACCGATATAAAAACCAGTATCGCACGAAACATATCGTTCTAGAAAACACCAAGTCGAAATACCACTGCTTGTTATTGGGGCATTACTTTTTAGCTCATTTACCCAAAAAGGTAGCCTTGACCGAGTCCACGAGCCACCTCGTTCCCGAATTCGCTAGCCTGCGTCCTCCGCATCGATGCGCCAACCTCTACTCATGCTGGATGGGAATTTGTATTCTCGGACGAGATTGCCGTCCATCTTTACTCTGAGGATTACCCCTTCTATTTTGTCTCTCCGCGAACCGCGGAAAGAAGTGGCGGGAGCATTTCAACTCCCGCCCTTACATTCACTGAGCGGTAGCTTGGTAATCTCTGTTAAATTAATCGACTCGGTTTCGATGATGACTTCCTCCCTAGGCTGCATCACTGGAAGATCCATCGAAGCGAACTTCACCTTATCACTCTTGGTGCGATCCTTGGACGGATTACTATAAGAGGCGTAGAAGATCTGGTAATCAGCAGTCAAGCCTTCAAAGGGGGCGGTGCTGTTATTCCGCATTTCCATTTTGTAGCCGCTTTTCTTCTTAACGGTCCGGTAACCATTGGTTGGATTCCGCTTTTCGCTGACTTCAGTCTCTTCGTCCAAAAATTCAATCCAGAGGTTGCGACCGGCAAGGAGAGTAACCGCTGCTTTCTTAATGAAAGCCTGATCCTCTTCGATGAAAGCCGATACCGGAGCATTAATAGCCCGATTTCCTTCGAGTCGAAGCGCTACCATGCCGGACGCTTCATCGTAGCCGCGCACCTCTGCCCTCACCTTCTTCGAGCCGTCGACGCTGGTAAATTCGCGCCACTCAGCTTGTGATAGAGAAGACAGAAGAAGAATCGCAAACAGCTGGGTGAACATAATTTTCTTCATGATTAAATAATAAAAGACGTTTTCGGAACTATTGGACAGCACCTTAGTGATAGTTTTATCCAAGAGAAAGCCAAAAAAACGATGCGAGATGCCAACTGGGCAGTGAAAACATAATTTTCATCCCTGATAAGAAGGATCGCCATCTGATTAGCAGAGGAAATAAAAAAGACAGAAACAGCGCGGCGGGTTCTAACGTATAAACGCTAAGGAATACCAATTCCAACGGTTTACATTACACTTGCGGAGTCAGTTTTTCCGCATCCCCAATGCTCCTCTTCCCGACAACGTTTTCGAAGACGACCCACCGTTGCCTTGCTTTGATCTCTCTGGCATCAACGGCTGGTAACTGCGTTGCAAAGACCGAGGAAATCCGTGGCAAAGTCGAGACCTTTCTCGGCACCTATTGCTATGACTGTCACGATGACATTTCAGCGAAAGGTGATCTCAACCTGCTGGATCTAAACTTCGACATAGAGGACCCGGGTAATTTCAAAATTTGGCGTGCTGTGCACGATGCGATCGCTCATGGCGATATGCCTCCGAAGAACAAAAAGCAACCCAATGGTGAAGCCAAATCTGAATTTCTCACCACGATAAAGAATCCACTCCTCGAAGCCGACCGTGAGGAACGGAAAATTTTTGGCCGCGTCCAGACTCGTCGGCTGACACGCCGCGAATACGAACATACGCTCCATGACCTGCTCGGAATCGATATTCCACTCAAGAGCTATCTCCCCGAAGATCCTTCCCTACATGGTTTCGAAACGGTAGCCGATGCTCAGCAGATATCCCACTTCAACATCTCCGCTTATCTAAATGCAGCTGAGGCTGCTCTTTCAGAGGCATTCCGCCGCACCAAGAAAGAAAAAAAGGTCTATTCCCGCACCTTTACAGCCAAAGAACTCGGCACCGAAGACGCGCGGGGTGCCGGCAATTATCGAGGACCAGACTTCAGAGATGGGCAGTCCATCACTTGGCCAATGACGCCTCAATTTTACGGTCGAATGTATAGCACCGAGGTTCCCGAATCCGGCTGGTATAGAGTGACACTTAAAAATGTGGTTGCTGTCAACCCTCGCAATGGATTCGTCTGGGGAACTCTGAGGTCGGGCGTCTGTTCTTCTAATGCCCCAATGATGTTCCCGGTTGGAATCGTGGAAGCTACCACACAAAAAAGGGACATCGCATTCGAAGCCTATATCAAGGAAGGCCACTGTCTTGAGATAAAACCAAACGATACCACCTATAAGCGCGCTCGTAACGGAACAGGGGGAGGACGGGTTTCTTACAAAGGCAGAAACTTGAAGGAGGATGGCTATCAGGGCATAGCGGTCAGCGGTATTAAGGTTGAGCGCATCTACCCGAATGCAAACCGAGATCAGGTTATTCAGAACTTGTATGCCGGCCTTGATTGGGACGCACTAAAAAAAGGCAAGCCCACCCGAGAGGTTGTAACTCCGGCTATCAGGCGATTCGCCAACCGAGCCTATCGAAGGCCGGTGACACACGAACAAATTGAGCCATGGATTGAACTTGCTGTAACGGAAACGAAAAAGTCCGGAGCCTCTATCGGCGACGGGTTGCGCGCAGCTTATCGCGGTATTCTCTGCTCGCCCCGATTCCTGACCTTCGTTGAAAAGCCTGGGAAACTCGACGATTACGCGCTCGCCTCACGTCTCAGCTACCTGGCATGGAACTCCATGCCGGATGCGGCGCTTCGACATGCCGCCAATCAAGGACAACTAACTTCTGACCCGAAAGAACTCCACCGCCAGCTTAATCGTCTTCTCGATGACCCCAAAGCGGAACGTTTTATCAAGAGTCTTGCCGATCAGTGGCTGACCCTCAACTTGATCAATTTCACCACGCCAGACCGGAGTCGTTTCAAAACATTCGACCTCATTGTTCAGGATGCGATGATCGAAGAAACTCAAACTTTCCTTGAAGACCTCATCCTTAATAACCGTCCCATAAATAAACTGATCATGGCGGATCACTCCTTCATGAACGAACGCCTCGCTCGCTTTTATGGTCACACGGAAATCACCCTGACTCCGGGTGAAGGGACCCAACGCGTCAAACTGTCCAGCCCCTACGCTGGCGGACTTGTCAGCCACGGGGCAATCATGAAAGTCACTGCCGACGGTACGGTCACCTCCCCCATTCTGCGGGGGATTTGGATGGGAGAGCGTATCCTTGGGCTTCATATCCCACCACCTCCTCCGGGAGTGCCCGCAGTCGAACCTGACATCCGTGGAGCCGTCAGCATTCGCGACCAACTCGCTAAGCACAGCAACAATGAGAGCTGTGCTGCTTGTCACCGCAAGATTGATCCAGCAGGGTTTGCCTTCGAAAATTACGACCCAGTAGGTCGCTGGAGAACTGGTTATGGCGCCGGTAACAAAGGCGCAAAGGTTGATCCATCAGGCATCACCTCCGATGGAGAGGCATTTAAGGGCATTCAGGGATGGAAAGCGATTCACGCTAGCCGGCCTGAGATGCTGACCAAAGCCTTCGGGAAAAATCTCCTCACCTACGCCACTGGCGCACCTCCACGTTTCAGCGATACTTGGGATATCCAGCAAATTGCCAATCAAACTAAAGATGATAACTACGGAATGCGTAGTATCGTGCACGCAGTCGTTGCCACAGAAGCTTTTCGAAGTAAGTAGTCCCAAATCATCACAAAATGAAAAACGTGAACATCACCCTCGGCAAAAGCCTCTCCCGCCGTAGCGCCTTGCGCAACGCTGGCATTGCCATGGGTCTCCCTATGCTGGATGCGATGATGCCTGCCTTTGCTGTCAACGACAACCAGCCCAAGGCAAAACGATTCCTCGGTGTTAGTCTTTCACTCGGTCTCCACGGCCCTCTGCTGGTTCCCGAAACTGCCGGCAACCAGTACAGGCCTTCGCCTTACCTCCAGCCACTTCAAGATTTGAGGGATGATTTCACGATCGTGTCAGGCACTTCTCACCCACGCGTCGGTGGGGGGCATACCGCTGAAAGTAGCATCTTCTCCGCCTGCCCCAACAAAAACGATGGTGCTGCCAGGAATACCATCTCACTGGATCAGCTTTTCGCAAAGCACCTGGGGCACGAAACGCGCTTCCCCTCCATGGTGTTGAACACGGGCTCCAGTTCGAGCCCATCCTACACTGAAAATGGCGCCATGATCCCAGCAATGGAAGATCCGGTGAAGCTCTTCAATAAGCTCTTCAAAGACGACAGTGCCAGAGAGCAAGACCAGCAAGCTGAACTCATTCGGAGTGGTCGCAGCATCATGGACATCATCGGTGACGAAGCCAAGTCACTCCAGAGAGAACTGGGTCACGGCGACAAGGAAAAACTCGACCATTGGTTCACTAGCGTTCGTGAATTGGAACAGCGCCTCCACGCCAATGAAGCCTGGATTCGCAAGCCGAAGCCAAAGGTGAATGCCGAAGCGCCTTACAACGTCAATCTAAGCAACACGATTTCCATCGAAAACGCGATGCTTGAGATTGTTCACCTTGCTTTCCAGACGGACTCTACCCGTTTCATGACTCTGCACATACCCGGCACTGCAAAGGTCAATGGTGTTGCCGGCGTTAATGAAGGCTATCACAGCCTCAGTCACCACGGTCGCGACGAGGAAAAAATCGACCAACTCGCAATCGTGGAGCAGGCCGTCATCAACGAGTGGGCTGATCTCCTCCGCCGTCTTAAGGCTGCCCCAGGTGAAAACGGATCGCTGCTCGACGAGACGATGGTACTCCTGACTTCAAATCTGGGTAATGCATCCAGCCACGACAACCGCAATATGCCGGTTCTTTTTGCCGGTGGTGGTTTCAAGCATGGACGTCACCTTGCCTTCGATCAAAAGAACAACTACCCGCTGCCTAATCTCTACCTCAGCGCCCTTCACCGGGCCGGACTCGAGCACGAGCACTTTGCAACGAGCACGGGTCTGATGGAGGGATTGGTGTGAAGAGAGTGGGGCTCAGACAACCGCAAGCTTTGTTAGCGGGAACGATTTCACACAAGGTCTTCGAGCGAAGCCATTCCAGCGCATCCCGTCAGAGGTGGTGCATTTGCGAAAGTTAAAACTGCGAGATGCGGATATGCCAAAACGGATCCAACCGCTTCTGCTCGCCTGCACTGGCATAGGCCTCGTCCTCGTTCCCTTTGCGGCACCCGCGATAGAGCCAAACCCTAAGAACATCTCCCTGTTTCTTGAAACCTATTGTCTGAAGTGCCACAGCGGCGAGAAGGTCAAAGGAAAGGTCGATTTCGGGACCGTTTCTGTTACCGCCGCTTCGAAAGATGACTTCGATTTCTGGCAACTGGCTGCCGAAGTCGTTGATTACGAAGACATGCCGCCGGAGGATGAAAAGCAACCTACCGCCGAAGAGCGCGCCGCCTTCCAATCTTATTACGAGAACCGTTACGTCCAAATCGAAGCCAAACCGGGAGTCTTCCTACCGCGTCGACTTTCTGCTCCTGAATATCGCAACACGATGCGGTCACTCTTCGGTTTCGACCTCGAAAATAGGGTCCAGAAGGCCGAGCAAACCGCGATCGAACCGTCGCTCATTCTCAAACTGATGCCCACTGATCCGCCGGGCGAAAGCGGTTTCATCAACGACACACATGGGGCCCCGATCTCCACAACGCTCTGGGATCAGTACGCTTATTTTTCCGAAGTCGCCTTGATCCGCCTCTTCTCCCGCGGTCGTCCACAATCGCTCAATGCTTTCCTCGAAGTTGAGCTACCGAAGAACTACAAACACGAAGACTTCACCCTATCGATGGGGCAGACCCTTTTGCGAAAATTCGTGACCAAGGCCTATCGTCGTCCTGTTTCGGATAAAGAGTTTGAAGATATGCTGTCCCCGCTAGTGGGTTTGTCAGGCGCAAAACTGGTAAACGCGCTCAAGTTCGAAATGCAAGCGGTCCTGATGTCGCCGAGCTTCCTCTATCGAGGGATGAGAATGGAGAAGGTGCCGGGTATACAGCATGAGGTAGACGCTTTCGAATTGGCTGAGCGTCTCTCTTATTTTCTCTGGGAAGATTCTCCTGATGAAGAACTTTTCGATCTTACCTCAGATGGATCTCTGTTAGAACCCAAGATTTTCGAACAGCAGGTAAACCGCATGTTGAAGTCACCCAAGGCGCGAAGCCTTGCTGAGAGTTTTGCCAACCAGTGGCTTGCGCTCGACGAGATTAATGACGCCTACAAAGATCCCTACTTATTGGTTTCTTATAAAAGTCAGCCACTCGACTTTTTGAATTATCTTTTCACCGAAAATCGACCACTTATGGAAATGATTGATTCTGAAGTCACCTTTACCAACTCCGTGACCTCCTCAGTCTATCCCGAAGATCGCAAAAAACTCGAGAAATACGTGAAACCAAAAGGGATCGAAAAGCAGGCCCCACCGAACCAGAAACTCCTCCTTGAGCAAACTCCGGGACGCGGTGGACTGCTCACCATGCCGGCTGTCCTTGCGATGAACCATGGCCCCATTATCCGGGGAACTTGGACTCTAGAACGCATTCTCGGGGAACACATTGGCGAACCGCCCGCTGATGTGCCCCCAATTGAAGCCACTCTTGGAAATCAAAAGCTCACTTTCCGCGAACAGTTCGCTCTTCACCGTGAAAATGCTACCTGTGCCCGCTGCCACGAAAAAATTGATCCCATTGGATTTGCCTTCGAAGCCTACAACGACAGGGGCGCTTATCTCTTAAGCGACATCAATTCTTTTCCCAAAGGCATGCAGAGCAAAAAGAAAGCGGATGGTCCGATCGATACTTCCGGTATGCTCTCCACTGGTGAAACCTTCGAGAATTTTGAAGAACTTAAACAGATTTTCATGACGAGTCGCCGTGAAGCTATTATTAGAAACATCGTCGAAAGGACCCTCTCTTACGCGCTTTGCCGAAAACTCGGAGCGCACGACGGGCCCACGGTCGAGGCGATCACCGAGAAGATGCTAGTCGAGGGTGCCACCTGGGGGCAGCTCTTTTTTAATGTCGCCAACAGCCTTCCTTTCCGCGAAACTGTAATTCCGGGTCCCAAAAAACCATGAAGCGAAATTGGTCTATCAATCGACGCACCTTCCTGCGCGGTGCTTTCGGTGCTGCCGTGCCACTGCCTTTTCTCAATCTGATGGAAGCGAGTGCCGACTCCGGAGTCACCAATCTCTCCGGGGACAATACTCCGCCGCTACGCTTCATGTCACTCTTCAAGCCCAACGGAGTTCACCCACCCTCCTGGAACATCAATGGCGGCACCGAGAACGACTTTCGCATGTCGCCGTTAATGGCTCCCTTTTCCCAGCACAAGGACGATCTGGTCATTTTGGATAATATGGGAGACTTCGGATTTTCGTCCCACAGGAATTCCACCCGTCGCTTTCTCAGCGGCCACCATCAAAACACCAGCGGGGCTTCGATGGATCAGCTAATCGCAAACCAGATTGGTGGAGACACCTCGCATCGTTCTCTCGAGCTGACCACAGAAGGTCTTTTTACGGGACAGATTGACTGCAGCTATATATCCTACGGTCCCGATGGTGAACGTTTGCCTCGCGAAAGCGACCCACAACTCATCTTCGACCGTCTCTTCCGCCACCCACTTTCAGTTCCATCAAAGCGCAGGGACATGAGCAGCCTGCTCGACCGTGTGAACGATGACGTCAAAGCACTTCAACGCAAAGCGGGCAAGGAGGACCGAGATACCCTGGAGGAGTACCTTACGGTGGTTCGAGAGACCGAGCAGCGAATCGGGCAAATTAACAAAAATGCGAAACCTTCCCCCATTAATTTCGAGGACATCGTTCGTCCACCGCTGGCGACCAATCTCGACGAGCAGGTCAATACGATGATCGACCTCATTGCCCTCGCGCTCTGGACCGACTCCACTCGCTGCGCCACCTACATGCTGGGTAACAGCAACAGCCGTATCATTTTTGACTTCCTCGGGGTCAAGGAACAGCATCACTACCTTTCCCATTTTTTCCGCAACTTCAGCCGGGAAAATATTGACGGCCTCCTAAAAATCAGCCTCTGGCACATGGAGAAGTTCGACTACCTTCTCACCAAGCTAAAATCGTACAAAGACCAAGAAGGAAGCCTACTGGATCACACCGTTGTTCTCTTCGGTTCGGGTATGGGCCACTCTGACAACCACACTGCTCAACGCATCCCCACGATTCTAGCTGGTCAGGGCGGCGGCATGCTTAAGACAGGACGCTATCTCCGTTATGCAGAAAACCAAGAACTGGGCGATCTTCATCTAGCTTTAATGCAGGGATTTGGAATTCCGATCGATTCCTATGCCAATTCAGGCACCCCACTGCAAGGCCTCGACGGCAGCCCCTTTAACGAATACCATGAGCGCTCCTTCGAGAGTTGGATCAAGTTGTCTAGCGGTAAAATCATCGTCCAAGGCCGACTCGTCATGTCTGAGAATCTAGACGAGGCCAAAACCTTCTACATGGAAGTCGAAGGTAAAGATCCTGTCCGCGTGGACGTAAGCTTTCGCGACTTTCACGATTTTAATCTTCCCTATCATGTCGGCACACCGATCGTCCTGACGGGAAACCGCGAAGAGAAGAATGGCCAATTACTCATGACCAAAGTGAGCGACCTCAAGTCGGTCTTTGGCAAGAGTAACCCAGGAACGCAGAGAGGCTAATTAGAGCCCATTTCTCAAAAGCAGAGGCGTTCGAATCGCTTATGATGGAACAAAAGTAGCCTTGCTTCCCTCACTGCGCAGTTCGCCGAAATAC
>CETE01052601.1_pt1 | contig 46640 bp, 39 predicted proteins | sample 531241 | NCBI WGS metagenome assembly CETE01 (sample SAMEA2622336, study PRJEB7988) | marine metagenome | biome: marine biome (ENVO:00000447); feature: deep chlorophyll maximum layer (ENVO:xxxxxxxx); material: "saline water (ENVO:00002010), including plankton (ENVO:xxxxxxxx)" | depth 30 m
ATAACCTGTGAATAACTCAGTGAATAACTTGGGATATCCCAATTTGGAAGGGCATGAAACGATTGAAGCCGATCTAGCATCATGACCTCTGAGTTTGTTTGGGATAAAGTGTCATCGCGCTATTTTCGGTGGGGTGATATCCCCTTACTGCGGGGCTTAAGCGATCTTGGGGTTCTGGAGGTGCCGAGGTCGCAGGCTCGATGCTCCATCAACAACTGGGTCGCTCTTGCCTGCGATCATTTGGTGACGATGAGGCTCGCTAGGAGTTATTAACATTGCGCCGCCGCTAGCAGAGGGGCCCGCTTACGATCTACCTTGATGTTGTTTCATAGATCTCTCTGAGTATAAGATTTGCCCGTATTTTGAGTCGTTTGATCATTAAATCCGGGGTTTTATCGATTACTGTTTCTCAATTATTCAAATCATGCTTCGGAACAAGTAATGAAAGTTTGTATCGAATTTATGTGCCCTTTTTTTACTCTTTCCTCGTATGTTGAAAAAGAAGAGTTGTCGCCGTGCATCTGTGTTTGCTATTTCGGCGGTCGCTTTCGCCCCAAACTCAAGCAGAATCAAACGAACCATTAGTTGTCATGTCCGTAGCCACACTTAATCGCGAAATTATTTTGAATCCGGAGAAGCGGGTATTCCCGGAATTCAGACTTGAGCGACTTCTTGGGCAAGTTTTCGAGCCCACTCAGGGATGCAGAGTCTGCGTTTTGATTGACCTCGATGACGTCAGCCTTATGAAGGGTTATCAGTTCCTTGAAGAAGAGGGACATGAAATCCAACGCAAAGCTTACGAAGAATTTTATCTCGGCCTGAAAGACGGTGGGATGGAAGCCCTTGGCATGACCGGTGGCGAACTTTTCGCGATCCCAATGACCTATGGTTCGAACCTAGATTTGAAAGATGAAGCTTACGACGCCGAAGGGAAAGAATACAATCTCGACCGGGATATCTACCCAAACTACGACATCATTCTCTGCGTCTCAACATACTCCGCCACTGCACCGCTGACGGCGAAATGCAAGGAATACGGATTCCGTGGTGCTACCCTGCATGGAGTTAATGACGTTATTTTAAATTCCGGCCTTGCGGTCGATTATGAGGAAGTGAGCTCGGATGCTGAGAAAATGCGTCTCGCCATGACTGATGCCGACACGATCGAAATTGATTTCGAACTGGAGGACGGTAAAATCCTGACTGCCTCCCTAGAGCTCGGCGCCCAAAAGGCTCAGAAGTCCCATGGCCTTTGCCGAGGAATGACTCCAGATATCGCCAACCTACCCGCTGGGGAAGTCTACTTTGTGCCCGAGGATGCCAACGGACAGTTCCCGATGAAATACGAAGACGGCACATTGGGCGTCCTTGAAGTGAGGAATCGAAACATCATTCACTCCACCTTGATCGAAGGTAATCAGGAAACCATTGATGCCCACAATGCCCGCCTTGCTGATGATCCAATGACAGGAACACTCGGAGAGCTCGGATTTGGCACCCAAGTGCTTCCCGTCTCGGGGGCGGACATCCAAGACGAGAAGGTGTTGGGCACTTGTCACCTCGCAACTGGACGTGATGATCATCTGGGTGGCGATATCATCCCAGAGATGTTTAAGAAGCACGAGAATTCGACCCACGACGACATCCTTTTTGCTCCTCACAAAACACCTAACTTCAACATCAAGCAGGTGCGCATGAAGCGAGGTGATCAGGAGGAGGCAATTATCGAAGATTTCCGCCCGAGCGAATATATCCTGGACGCACTTCGAGGTCAGCCGACTGAGGATTAAAGGCCTAAATTGAACGGTGGCTCAGAATCTCTTAGCCTAACCGGACTGGCAAATTGGACACCAGCAGGTCGTGCGCCCTCTCAAGTCGGCGCGTTTGAGCTCAGCGCCTTGGCATGCGCGCCGCGGGCAAATTCCTCCATCTTTCCAGCGGTGGGTGAAGAGCCAGCTTTTTGGCGGGGTTTCCCATTTAGTGCTGATGACACGGATTGCGTCTCTCGAGACCTGACGGGTCAGTTTCCAAATCAGATGAATTTCTTCGTCGCTCAGGGTTTTACTTGGCGCTTGCGGAGCGATATGAGCCCTCCAGCAAATTTCGTCTGCCATCCAGTTTCCGACTCCGGGGTAGCCGCGTTGGTCAAGTAGCAGTGTCTTGATTGGCGTCTTCGGAAAACGTCGGGCGAATGTGAGATGCCTAATTTTGGTGAAGCCCTTCTCTTGAGGTTGTGGTGGGAGAGCCTGCCACCACTCAGGTGCTCCGCCATCTTCTGTCACATCGAGCGTGAGTTTTCCAAACATACGGTAATCGGAAAAGACTAGCTGTGTGTGCTCGAGATCGAGCACAAGATGGTCGTGTTTTTCTATTTTTGAACCGACGGGGCGAGTGTGCAGTTTTCCAGTCATACCCAAATGAAGCCCCATCCAGGCTCCCTTTGAGAATTCGAACATCATCTGTTTGCCGTGGGCGTGGCTGCGAATGAAGTCACGGCCCTTTAGCCCGCGTTGCACTGCGGTGGCGGCGATGTCGCGATAGATGCGGGCCTTGGGATGGGTGGCTATCCTCTTAATGGGCTGGCCGAGGCCGGGATCCCATTGCTTGCGATAGAATTCAACTTCAGCGAGTTCGGGCATTGTTAGGATTATAGAAAGTGGAAGGAGATGCTCCCCCCGAAATATTTTACGTTCGTTGTCGGTTCTCTCACTCGTATTTCCAGAATCGAAAGCGCTCGATCTCTGGTTCATCACGGGATTCGATCATGAGCCGGGTGAAGGCTTCGACCTTGTCAGGGTGTTTGCCGGAGAGATTAGTTTTCTCGGATGGATCCTCGGCCAAGTGGTAGAGCTCAACCTTACCTTCGGGATTATTCTTCAGGCTCGGGACAATCGCTTTCCAATCTCCCTGCCGAAGGGCAACCTGCCCACCGTAGCCCGCAAAATCCCAGAAAAGAAAGTCGTGCTCGGGCTGCTCCTCTCCGAGGAGTGTGGGGAGGTAGCTAATACCGTCGTGCTTTTGTTTCACGGAAACGCCAGCAATCTCTGCCATAGTGGCGAGGGCATCGTAGTGGGTGCTGAGAAGATCACTAGTCTCTCCCGATTTTATTTTACTGGGCCAGCGCACAAGCAAGGGAACACGGATACCACCCTCGTAGACTTCGCCTTTGAGGCCACGAAGATTCGCAACACTCTCGAAGAATTCATAGTCGACTTGCTCTTTAAGAAAGGTGGTGCCGTTGTCCGAAGTGAAGAAGATAACCGTGTTATCGGCGAGGCCGTGCTCGTCGAGCTTGTCGAGAAGACGCCCAATCTGTTTGTCCATGAAACTGATCATGGCCGCATAGGCAGAGCGTGGTGTGGGATGTGGTTGGTAGCTCTTGCCGGTGTAGGGCGTCTCATTCCACTCGTTGATATATGGAGCTAATTCGTCATAGGGAACCTGCAGGGCGAGGTGGGGTATAACGGTTGGGTAATATAAAAAGAAGGGGCCTTCTTTGTTCTCATCAACGAATTCGAGGGCAGCATCGGCGATGAGCTCTGGCGCGTACTGTTGGCCGTAAACCGTCGCGGTATTTCCTTCCAGAGGGATGCGCTTATCTTGGTCAATGATGTACTCGGGGAAGAGATTGTGGGCGTGGCGTTGGCAGTTGTAGCCGTAAAATCGATCGAAGCCCTGCTTCAGGGGATCGCCTTCAGATCCCGGTTGGCCGAGTCCCCATTTCCCAAATGCGCCGGTGGCATAACCCTGACCTTTGAGGAGCTCGGCGATGGTGGTTTCTTCAGTAGGGAGAGGGAGTTGCCCCTGGTGGCTGTCCCAATCGCCAATCTCGTAATTGGATCGGACATAAGAGTGGCCGCCGTGCTTGCCGGTCATCAGCGAATAGCGAGCCGGTGCGCAGACCGGCGCACTGGTATAATGCTGGGTGAAGCGCATTCCCTCTGATGCGATCCGATCAAGGTGCGGAGTCTCGATTTTTTTCTGCCCGTAGCTTCCCAGTTCAGCCCAGCCGAGATCGTCGGCCATAATATAGATGATATTAGGTTGCTCGCCGTGGGAGGCGCTGGCGAAAAAGAGAGCGACTGAGAAAAGCAGGGTTAGGAATTTCATCGGCGCAAGTATACAGAGTCTCCGCAAAATTGGTAGCCCCGGGAAATAGCGCGAACGGGACGGGAGAGATCCCGCCCCCGGCGTTGCCCATGGATGAGATATCCTGAACAGAACTACGACGTCTTCTGATGGGCCTCAATGTAACCCACGTTGAGACCCTTCGACGAAGGCGATGATGTTTTTGACTTCCTCGGTGCTTTCTTCCATTGAGCGGAGCACTTCAAGCGCTTCGGTAGTGTTGCGGTCCTCGCGGAAGAGGGCGCGATAGGCGAATTTGATCGAATTCCTTGCTTCTTCAGAGAAACCGCGCCGCTCGAGCCCGATTTTATTCACTGCCCGGGTGCGGGCAGGGTTGCCGTCGGCGACCATGTAGGGTGGCACGTCCTGAACGATCTTGGTAAAGCCTCCCGTGATGGCGTGAGCGCCGATGCGGCAGAACTGGTGAATGCCGGTCAGCCCTCCGAGAATAACGTGGTCTCCGATTTCAACGTGACCGCCTAGGGTAGCGTTGTTAGAAAAAATAACATGGTCACCGATGGTGCAGTCATGACCGATGTGGGTGTAGGCAAGGAAATTGCCATGGCTGCCGATGATAGTGGCATCGCCTGCGGAGGTAGCGCGGTTTACAGTGCAAAATTCACGGAATGCATTTCCGTCTCCGATCTTGAGATAGGTAGGCTCGCCGTCATACTTCAGATCTTGGCTGCGCTGCCCGATAGAAGCGTAGGAGTAGAACTCATTGTTCTCGCCGATTTCGGTTGGGCCGTCGATCGTGACATTGTTGTGGATAACGCATCCGTTGCCAAGTTTAACGCCTGCGCTGATAAGGGCATAAGGACCAACGACGAGTTCGTCGCCCAGTTCAGCTCCGGGATCGATTATAGCAGTAGGATGAATCTTGTTGGCCATGAAGGTCAGGAGGTTCAAGCAAGAGTAACTCCTAATACTCAGGTGACGATGGCGAATTTAAGATCACAGGAAGAAGTCACTTCCCCGTTCACGAGGCAGCGACACTGAGCGTAAGCGATGTTGCGGCGCACCTTGAGGATTTCTGACTCGATAATGAGCGTGTCACCTGGTATGACTGGCTTACGGAATTTCACTTTATCGGCGCTCATAAAGTAGCCTATCTTGCCTTGGTTTTCCGGGGTTCGAAGAATTACGATGCTAGCCACTTGAGCCATGGCTTCCACCTGGAGGACGCCAGGCATAACGGGGTGACCGGGGAAGTGTCCCTGAAAGAAAGGCTCGTTGGTGGTGACCTGCTTAACACCGGTGCACTTCATGTCGCCTTCGAAGCCGACGACTCGGTCGACCATGAGGAAGGGATAGCGATGAGGCAGCACTTTCTGAACCTCGATATTGTCCATCACCGCTTCTCCAGTTGGAATAGTGACGGGTGGCACCATAGAAAGGGTCTGCTCATAGGTTTTGGCCAACTTGGCGGCCATCTCCGTGTTGGGGCCGTGCCCCGGCTTCACAGCAATGACGTGACCCATGAAGCGTTTACCGCTCAGCATGAGGTCACCAATGATGTCGAGAATCTTGTGACGTGCGAATTCCTCTTTATATCGGAGCGATTCTTTGCTCATGACAGATTCATCCTTAATGACGATCGCGTTCTCTAGGCTGCCGCCCTGGATTAAGCCCTTCTCGAGAAGCGGCTCCACATCTTCGTAGAAAACAAAAGTCCGAGCATCAGTAATTTCTTTTTCGTAGATCTCGGGATTGACCTCGGTAGAGTAAAACTGGGTCATGCGACCGTCAGGGCCGACTTGGGTGCAGGAGACGCGAAAGCTTTTGTCGGGCACGATCGTGATCAGTGAACCGCTTTTGGTCTCGAGATGGATGGGCTCACGGATTTCGAAAATCGACGCATAGGCTTCCTGTTCTTCAATGCCGGCTTTTTTGATGCAGTCGACAAACGGACGGGCCGAACCATCGCCGATGGGCGGTTCGTTGGCGTCCATCTCGACGATAGCATTATCGACTCCCATCCCTACAAGGGCTGAAATGACGTGTTCGACAGTGTGAACTTTCACGGAGCCTTCCGCGAGCGTGGTGGCCCGTTCGACGGTTTGCACCTTTGAAACGTGGGCGTCGATAAAAGGTTGGTCGTCGAGATCAATTCGGCGAAACTTGATGCCGTGATCGACAGGGGCGGGTTTCAACGTCAGTGTGACCTGCTCCCCGGTATGGAGAGAAGTGCCAGTTACAGTAGCCGATGAGGCGAGTGTTTGTTGTTTCGGAGCCGACATGGGTTGTGACAATCCAGGAAGGTTGGGGAGGGTGAACCACTAGCGCAAAAGGGGGGATAGTCCAGTGATTTGGCGAGACATGGACGAGTCTCGCCTATGCACCTACCCTAGATTTTGTGACCTGAAATGGCACCCGGACAACGGAAAAACAGCAAGATTAACATCAAGATCCAGATTAAGATTGCCTATCGATCTGCGCCTCCATACCCCGCAATTCACAGTCCTGCATGAAACCGACGACTTCATGTTGGTCGACAAGCCGGCGCATCTTCTTGTCCATCCGTCGGTTCCGGGGAATCCGCCGACCCTGTTGGACGGACTTGAGGCTCTGTGCATCTACGAATTGGCTAATGGTGGAAAGCTTTCACTCATTAACCGTCTCGACCGAGAAACGAGCGGTATTGTTCTCGTCGCGAAAACGAAAGAGGCCGCTCGCGAGCTCAGTATCGCGATGGAAAAGCGGGAGTTTCGCAAGTCATACCACGCTCTGGTGTGGGGCTGGCCGAAGGAAGATCAATTCACCGTGGAAGAGCCCATTCGAAGAAAAGGCGAGGTCGAGGACTCACCCATCTGGGTGAAGCAGATCGTAGATCCCGACGGAAAGCCGAGCCTGACACGATTCGAGGTCGAACGAAGGTTTGAGAAGAGAACCAGCAACGGGAATCGTTTTGCGATGCTCCGCTGCTACCCGGCGACCGGCCGGATGCACCAGATTCGAGTACACGCGGCCCATTCGGGGCATTCCATCGTAGGAGACAAGATCTACGGGCCTGACGACGCCTGTTACCTCCAATTCATTGAGACGGGCTGGACCTCTTCGCTCGAGCGCCAACTTCTTATGAATCGCCAAGCCCTTCATGCTTCCGGTTTTGGTTGGAAAGGTGAGGATTGGGAATGCTCGCTACCTTTAGATATGTCGAACTTTCTTGGGGAATAGAGACCGGTTAGCGGCTCGTCTCGGACGGTTTTCGTTCAAAAAATCTGCGAAATTTATAGGGTGCAAATACGAAAGGCTTGATCTAGATTCCCGCCCCTTATTGGGAAGAACCTTCTTCCCTTCAGGAAATCCCAAGCTATGAACATTACTGTCGAACGCCTCCCTGAGTGCAAAGCGCGCCTCTCGGCCGAGATCCCAGCCAATACGGTTACCGATACTCGCAAGCAGATCGTTGCTGCCTACTCTGCTCAGGCCAAAGTTCCCGGTTTTCGCCCCGGAAAAATTCCCGCAAGCGTGATCGAAAAGCGCTATGCCAGCGACATCGAAGGCGAGTTGAAGGATCGCCTGGCTCGCTCCGCCTACAGTGAAGCTCGCGAGAAAGAGAATCTGGCCATCCTCGGGATTGCTCAGGTCGAGCGCGAACAATTCGAAGCCGACGGCTCCTATATGCTGGCGGTTGAAGTTGTGACCGAACCCGAGGTAGAAATTGCCGATTACAAAGAAATCGAAGTCGAAGTTCAGAAGATGGAGGTCACCGATGAAATGATCGATGGCTACCTCAACAACATGCGAAAACAGCAAGCAGTTCCCAATGATGTGGACCGAGCCGCTGTCCCAACTGACTTGGTTGTGGTTGACTATACAGCGACGCTTGATGGTGAACCACTTGCCGACAAGCTCGAAGAACAGGCAGGACCACTCGCCAAGGGTGAAAGTCATTGGGTCGATGTCCCAGAAGAGGGCGAAGAGTCCCGCGAATTCATCCCCGGCCTATCGAAGGAAGTCGAGGGTATGAGCGCCGGGGATTCCAAGACCTTTGATGCAGACTATGCTGAGGACTTTCCGGTTGAGGTAGTTGCTGGCAAGACCGTGAAATATGATATCAAAGTAACGCAGGTAAAGGAGCGTGAATTACCCACCCTCGACGACGATCACGCTAAGGCGATGGGAGCCGAATCACTAGAGGAGCTTAAGGGCAAAGTTCGCGAGCAGTTTGAGCAGCAGCAGGAGCAGGCTCGCAATCAGATCATTGATAATCAGCTGCTTGCCCACCTAAATGATGATATGTCCTTTGACCTGCCTCAACACATTGTCTTTAACGAAACTCAGCGCCAGGTGAATCAGATGGTTTCCCGTGGTTATGAGCAGGGCATGAGTGAGGGCGAAATTGAAGAAAACCAAGAAGATCTCATGAAGAGCGCCGAGACGCAGGCTAAGAACAACGTGAAGACGATGTTCATTCTTGAAGAGATCGCTCAGAAGGAGGGTATCACCGCTTCACAGGAAGAGGTTTCCCAGCGAGTCATGATGATGGCTCAGCAGCAGCGCCGCCCGGTCAAAAAGCTCGCTCGCGAGCTCCGAGATAATAACGGGTTCGAGAATATCAGTCAGGACATTGTTATCTCCAAGACAATTGAGTTTCTTCGCTCGAATGCTAAGGTCTCGGAGGTTGAAGCGCCGGCCGAGGAGAACTAAAGACTTACTTTTCCCGGACGAACCGCCTGGTCCACACGTAAACTTTCAAAAACAAAACTGCCATGTCCCTAGACGACGTACAAGAACTCTCCCCCATGCTTCCCCCTCACCTTCAGCAGCGGATCATCGATCCGGTGAAGAACGTGAGTGTCATCGAGAAGGAAGGAAATACGATGGTCCAATTTGACCTGATTTCCCGCCTCATGAAAGACCGCATCATCTTCATCGGTGAAGGTATCAGTGATCCTCTGGCGAACTACATTATCGCCCAAATGCTCTACCTGCAGATGCAGGATCCTAACAAGGATATTAATGTCTACATCAACAGCCCCGGTGGTTCCGTGACGGCTGGTCTCGCGATTTACGACACGATGCAGTTTGTGACTTGTGACGTGAATACCTACTGCATGGGCATGGCAGCCTCCATGGGTGCAGTGCTCCTGACAGCCGGAACTAAGGGTAAGCGTTACGCACTTCCGAATTCCCACATCATGATCCACCAGGTTTCCGGTGGTGCCCAGGGCACGGCTTCCGATGTGGAGCGGACTGTGGAATTCATGTATTCCCTTAAAAAGCGCCTGAATATCATTCTCGCTCACCACACTGGGAAGACGGTCGATGATATTGAGCGTGACGCCGACCGTGATAACTACATGCCCGCCGAAGAGGCGGCTGCATACGGTCTTATCGACAAGGTGCTCGAGAAAAACCCAGGGGCTGATTCCTGATCTGTCCCAGCCTTCGTTACCATTTATGGAAAAGCCTCACCCGAACGGGTGGGGCTTTTCTGTGTAATGCCGAGGTTAGGAAAGTTTGATGGGGGTTGAAAAAATGGAGCGGATTGTAGGGGACCAGAGCCCGACGAAGATTTTCAATCGCTCGTCGTGAGCCTGTTCTATTGGATCATGCACTTGCTCGGTATTGATCACGAGAAGTTGACCTACAAGTTCCAGGGGCGTCACTTTCGCCTGACCGATGTACACGGTCACGTAGTGAAAGACATCCTTGCCTGACTTATTGAAGGAAAGGATTGGTCGCTTTTTCGATTCCGATGGTGGTGGTGGGGCCGTGCCCGGGAAGAACTTGAGTCTCGTCGGCGAGCTGCCAGAGCTTCTCCTTGATTCCTGAAATCAGGAGATCGTGATCACCGTGCGGGAAATCGGTGCGACCGATGCCTCCACTGAAGAGGACGTCGCCACCCACGAGGAGCGGGTGACCTTCGATCAAGAAACAAAGACTGTCCGGTGAGTGACCGGGAACGTGAAGAATTTTGACCGGTAGTTCCGGTAGATGGAGGGCGGTTTCCCCCTTGAGGAGGTGATCGATTTGATACGGGTCAAGATCACATGGCATGCCGATCATGGTCTCGAGGCGTTTTGCCATGGTGAGATCTTCGGAAGGTTCAGTATGAGCCCATACGGGGCACCCGAATGCCTCGACCACTTTGCCGGCTCCGATGACGTGGTCATGATGCTGATGAGTCAAGATTAGCCCGTCGAGAGTGACCCCTTTCTCCAATAGCCAGTCGGCAGCACCTTCAGGGGCGTCAAACAGCCAGTTCTTGTCACCACAACGAAAGAGATAACCGTTGGTTTGGAAGAGACCGCCGCAAAACGGTTCGATGTGGAAATCAGCCATCGGTGACACCTAAAGGTAAAATCAGCCAGCTTCAACAATTCTGGTGCCAACTAAACTGAAAAGGATTGTCGACAAGTAGCCAGTAAATTTCAGTCATGCCTCTCCGATTTGAATGCCCACTTATTCAAATTGAGGACGGGCCATGGCGAATTCGCGTGAAATATAGCAAACTTTAGCACGGGTCGTGCGAATAAGGTTATTATTCGTGAAAATCGTATTAAAATGTGTCCCTAATTAATTTGTGAGCTCGCCGAATCTTCAGCAAATTTCGTATACTCCTAAGACCCCTTATGAATCCCTTCTGTCAGATAGCGATCGTTTCCTGCCTCGTTGCAGGGGGTGTCGCCGCCAAGGCAGCCTCTACCGATTCACTTGAGTTTTTCGAGAAGCGAATCCGGCCGGTATTGGCCGAGAAATGTTACCAGTGTCATGCTTCTGATTCGGAGAAGCTTAAGGGTGACCTCTTAGTCGATCATCGTGAGAATCTGCTCGAGGGAGGCGAGACAAGGGCGGCGATTGTTCCGGGTAATGTGGAGGCAAGTCTCCTGATCGAATCCATCCGCTATGGAAATGTCGATTTGCAAATGCCGCCGAAGGAAAAGTTGAGCGAGGCGATCGTAAAGGATTTTGAGAAGTGGATCGCGGACGGTGCCGTCTGGCCGGACGAACCGGTGCCACTGCGTGAAGGAAAAAAAGAAGGTTTCAATCTCGAAAAGCGTCGGTCGGAACACTGGAGTTGGCGCTCGGTTGAGCGTCCCGAGGAGCCTTCCGTTGAAGCAAACGAATGGCCGAGGAGCGGGGTCGATTATTTCATTCTAGACCGCCTCGAGAAGGGCGGTCTCCTTCCGGCAGAAGAAGCGGAAAAATCAATCTGGCTTCGACGAGTCTATTTTGATTTGACCGGTTTACCTCCAACGCCGGACGAGATTCGAGCCTTTGACGAAGATGATTCACCTGACGCTTTCGAGAAGGTCGTAGATCGACTGCTCGATTCGCCTCACTACGGCGAGAGATGGGCCCGCCACTGGATGGATCTGGTTCGCTATGCGGAGAGTTATGGTCACGAGTTCGACTACACGATTCCTCATGCCTTCGAATATCGCGACTACCTCATACGGGCGTTTAACGAGGATGTAGCCTACGATCAGTTTGTTCGCGAGCATATCGCCGGGGACCTCCTAAACGAACCTCGCCGAAATCCGAAGGAAGACTTTAACGAGTCAGTTATCGGAACCGGTTTCTGGTATTTTCATGAAGCGACCCATGCTCCCACGGACGTTCTCGCGAATGAGAGCGAGATCATGGACAACCAACTGGATGTGTTCGGGAAAAGCTTTCTCGGCCTGACGATCTCTTGCGCCCGTTGCCATGATCACAAGTTTGATGCGATTTCAGCGGCTGATTATTATGCGATGACAGCCTATATTCACAGTAGCGCCCGTCAGGAGTATCCCCTTGATCCTCACCGCCAGCGCGAAGAAGTGCGAGCCAAACTGGAGAAGTTAAAGACGAAAATTGATGCCAAACTTCCGGTCATGGAGCTTGGGGTTTCGACCACCAAGGATGAAGCGTTCGAAGACTTTTCCGAAGGTGTCATTCCGGAAGGTTGGAGCACAAGCGGATTCGCGTTTGCGGGTGCGGGTAATCAACCTGGAGTGCGATTCGATTCGAACAACTCCCTGACTTTGCCTGGCACGGTCGACTCGGGGATTTTTGGTCAGGCTCAGGTTGGAAGTCTCAGGTCACCCACCTTCACCTTGGACGGAGACACCATCTACGTTAGGGCAAAAGGATCCTCGGTGTCTGTCAGACTAATAGTCGACAATTACCAGATGGCTCGTTATTCGTCGCTACTGTTCAACGGAGCGGTGATAAAAGACGTTGACACTAAGGGCCAGTTCAAGTGGCTGACCATGAAAGGAAAACTTGGTAAATATATCGGTCATCGGGTCTACCTCGAGTTTTCGGATGAAGGCGACGGAGACGTCATTCTGGATGAAGTGCGCATTGGGGGACCGGTGCCTGCAGAAACAAAAGTGGAGCCGACTATTGCTTTGGATGACGAAGTCGAGGCACTCATCAAGGAGGGGCAGAGCCTGGCAAACCAACTTCCGAAACCGAGGTTCGCGCTGGCGATGGCAGAGGGTACTCCTGAGGGGGCTGCAGTCTATATTCGCGGGAGTCACCGCTCGCTGGGCGAGAAGGTGCCGCGTCGATTTCTAACTGCCTTAGGCGGCAAAGAAGTTGATCGGCTTGGGCTGGCCAACGAAGTGGCGAGCGCTGAGAACCCCCTAACATCAAGAGTTTTGGTGAACCGAATTTGGCATCACCTCTTCGGCCGTGGCATTGTGGCATCAGTGGATGACTTTGGTCCGATGGGTCAGTTGCCGACGCACCCTGAATTACTAGACTGGTTGGCGTCAGAACTAGTGAAAAATGATTGGTCAGTGAAGAAGATGATTCGAGAGATCGTCTTGTCTTCAACGTATCGCCAGTCGTCTGAGGCCAACCCGCGAATTAACTCCGAGATATTGGCTAATACAGATGAAGCGAATGAGTTGCTGCACCGGATGCCGGTGAAGCGCCTTACAGGTGAGGTGATTCGTGATTCGATTCTTGCCGTTTCAGGAGGGTTGGACACCACTATGCACGGGCCTTCGATTGCGACGCATCGCACCGCCTTCATGACTGGACGAGGCGGTCGCAAGAGCGGGCCTCTGGATGGCTCGGGGCGCCGCAGCATTTACGGGGCGGTTTATCGGAACTTTCTCTCTCCTTTCATGCTGACTTTTGACGTTCCCAGTCCATTTGGACCCAAAGGGCGTCGCAGTGTTTCAAATGTGCCGTCGCAGGCTCTTGTCATGATGAATGACCCCTTCGTCTTGGAGCAGAGTCAAAAATGGGGTCAGTTGATGGTGGGAACGGAGGAATCTCCTCAGGAGAAAATCAGCGACATGTATCTCAAAGCGCTAGGCCGCGAACCGGGTGAATCTGAGATGGAAAGTGTTCTATCATTTTTCGAGTCGGAGACGGCAGCCGGGGCAGATCCAAAAGAAGTTTGGGCGAACGTTGGCCACGTCATGGTCAACATGAAGGAATTCATCTTTATCCATTAAGAAGGAACGAGAATGCATTGTGGGAATTTCATCAAGGGGCCAAGTTCTCGTCGGGAGATGCTCAAAGGATGTGCCATGGGATTTGGCAGCGTTGCCTTGCAAGCAATGATGGCGGACGAGGCGAAAGCCTCTGCTAATCCGCTGGCACCAAAGTCGCCGCATCACGCGCCAAAGGCGACCAACGTTATTTTTCTTTATATGGACGGTGGTCCGTCGCAGGTGGATACATTCGACTACAAGCCGCTGCTCGATAAATACCATGGTCGTGATCCGAGGGAAGTGATTGGTGAGTTGGCTCCGACGCAGTTTGACACCATCGGTAAGGTGCTGAAATCCCAATGGGAATTTAAGCAGCGAGGTGAGAGTGGTGCCTGGGTCAGCGACTTATTTCCTTTCCTTGCCGAGAAAGAGGTCGTTGATGAAATCGCGTTCGTGAAGTCGATGACTTCCAATTTTTCTGAGCATACTTTTGCGAATTACTTTCTTCACACCGGCAGCGGGCTGCAGGGTCGCCCCAGTATGGGAGCGTGGTTAGGTTATGGTCTGGGTTCCGAGAATGAGAACCTCCCTGGCTATGTGGTTTTGAACGGTGGATTGATTCCGCCGGGGGGGTTGGATTGTTTTGGCTCCGGGTTTTTGCCTGCTTCTTATCAGGGGTCGGTTTTTCTGCCACGTGATAAGCCTATCGCGAACATCCAATCTGTTGAAAAGGTTCCCGGATTACAGCGACGCAAGCTTGACTTGCTTCGCAATCTTGATCGGGCGCGGGGCGAAGAAGTTGGTTTTGATCCGGCGGTGGAAACCGCGATCCAAAATTATGAAACGGCCTATCGCATGCAGACGGCAGTTCCCGACTTGATGGATCTCTCCGGCGAATCTGATGCAGTGAAGAAGCTCTACGGACTGGATGCTGAGTTTAAAAACACAAAGACTTTTGGGTTGCAGTGTTTGCTTGCGCGACGCCTTGTCGAACGAGGCGTTCGGTTCATTGAGCTGACTTGTCCCGGTGGCAATGGCGACCGTTGGGATCAGCACAAAAAACTCCACGATGGGCATACCAAGAACTGCAAAACGGTGGACCAGCCCATAGCAGCTCTGATCAAAGATCTTAAAGGTCGAGGACTTCTCGACTCAACCTTGGTTGTCTGGTCGGGTGAGTTCGGGCGCACCCCTTTTGCTCAAGGTACTGACGGCCGTGACCATAACCCTTTTGGTTTTACCACCTGGATGGCCGGTGGTGGCGTTAAAGGAGGTATCTCGGTGGGTGAAACCGATGAATGGGGTTACAAAGCGGTGACCGATCGATTTGAGATGCACGATCTTCACGCCACCATGTTGCATTTACTCGGCATCGACCATACTCGGAGTACGTTCCGCTTCGGCGGCCGGGATATGAGACTAACCGATGTGCATGGTCACCTCATCAAGCAGATCCTCGCCTGAGGTGGGAGGGCGGTTCGAAAATGCGTGAGACCTGACTCAGTTCTCTTGTTGTTTTGATCTGTGATCTGTCTGGAGCCAGATTACCGCGTTTTTTCTACGAGAACTTAAAAGGCAGCTGATGCCTCTGCCCCCCTTATTTCGCCAGCCTTTTGCGGCGAATTTGAGGAGCTTTTTGAGGATTATAAATCCGACATTATTTTGCAATGGTGTATTGGCCGAGAAGTGGGCATAATGTTTAAATGGACTCACCTACTATATGGTTCCTCATCGGTCTGGGATTAGTTTTGGCCGAATTTATTGTCCCAGGAGTCATCCTCGTCTTTTTGGGCGTTGCCGCCTGGATTGTTGCGATACTCGACTGGGCTTTCTTGGACTCTTTCACTGGTCAACTTTGGGTTTTCGGTATTGTTTCATTAGGGTTGGTCGTTTTCGCGCGGAAATATGTAAAGGCTTGGTTCGCCGGGAAAGAGTCGACCGGAGCCAGTGACATTGATGAAGAGTTTGTCGGAAAGACCGTTGAGGTCGTTAAAGCAATCAGTGTCGGTGGCTACGGGCTCGTAGAGTTGAAGGGGAGCAATTGGAAAGCCACTTCTGAATCAGATTTAAATGAGGGCGACTATGCCGAAGTAGTCGAGCGGGTTGGACTCACCTTAAAAGTTATACCCCGCAGATAATTAAATAACCTTGTTTTGATAAAGAAAAAACTAACAAACACACAAAAATATGGAACTAATTATCCCGATCGGAATTGTTATTCTTATCATCATCGCATTGGCCAAGACCGCTCAGATCGTTCCTCAACGCAAGGCCTTCGTGGTTGAGCGTCTTGGAAAATACAGCCGCACTCTTGAAGCTGGATTTCACATTCTCATCCCATTTCTAGACCGAATCGCCTACAAGCATTCACTCAAAGAGGTGGCTGTCGATGTGCCCTCGCAGATGTGTATCACACAGGACAATATCGCGATCGAAATCGACGGCGTGCTCTACCTGCAAGTCCTTGACGCCAAGAAGGCGAGTTACGGAATTGAGAACTATCTCTACGCTTCGACTCAGTTAGCACAGACGACGCTGAGATCTGAAATAGGCAAGCTGGAACTCGATCGCACTTTTGAAGAGCGTGATGCTATCAACGCCAATATTATCCAGGCTTTAGACAAAGCAGCCGACCCTTGGGGATTGAAAATCACCCGTTATGAGATTGCAAATATTGCGCCACCTCAGAGCGTAAGAGATGCCCTCGAGAAGCAAATGCGCGCTGAGCGTGAGCGTCGTGCTGTGATTGCTGAGTCGGAAGGCGAAAGAGAGGCCAAGATTAATGTGGCCGAGGGGGAGAAGCAGGAAGTGATCAAGCAGTCCGAAGCGGTCCGCGACAAGCAGGTCAACGAGGCTGAAGGTAAAGCCAAAGAGATTGAATTGCTTGCAACCGCGACAGCTGAAGGGATTCGTAGGATCGCGGAAGCGATTGAGAGTCCAGGAGGATCTCAGGCAGTGAACTTGCGCATCGCGGAGCAATATGTGGATCAGTTTGGCAATCTTGCCAAAGTGAATAACACGCTCATCATCCCAAATAATCTTTCTGACGTCGGAGGCATGGTTGCCGGTCTCGCCAAAGTTCTCGACGAGAGTAACAACCCTGCACCAAATATTCCCCCTGTTCCGTCTTCTTGATTATAGAAAAAGAACAATTCGAACAGCTACCCGATTGCAAGGGCGGGTGGCTTTTTCGTTTTATGGGTGGGCTTTTTTCTCAATCACAGCATAAGCGTTGTGATTGTGAATAGATTCAAAATTTTCAGCTTCGACGCGATACCAAGAGATCTCTGAATGATTTTCCGAGGCAGCCGCGACGTTGCGAACGAGATCTTCGACAAAGACAGGGTTATCGTAAGCTTCCTCAGTGACATGTTTTTCATCAGGGCGCTTCAGTAGGCTGTAGAGTTTGGAGCTCGCGCAGCTTTCGACAAGTTGAATCAAGTCTTCGATCCAGACAGGTTCGGCGTCGAAGCGAACGGAATACTTCACGACACCGCGCTGATTGTGGGCACCCCGACTACTGATGGCCTTAGAGCATGGGCAAAGGGTCGTCACCGGAACGAGGACGGTAACGACAAAGTCACTCTCATCCCGCGAGCCGTCGATATCGAAGATGACCTCGTAGTCCATCATGCCTACTTTTTCGGTCACGGGGGCAGGCTTCTCGAGAAAGAAGGGAAAGCGCAGTTTGACGTGAGCCCGTTGAGCATCGAGGCGCTCCAATATCTCGGCGGGAAGTTGGGCGATGGAGTGGACATCGAGGACCGGCCCATGCGAGTTAAGCACCTCGACAAATCGGCTCATGTGGGTGCCTTTGTATTCAGGAGGCAGGTCGACTGCCATGGAGAATATGGCCACGGTGCTTTGCTCTGAGTGCTCCTTATCCCGGATTTGAATGGGATATTTGAGCTCCTTTACCCCGACCCGGTCGATATCGAGATTTCGGGAGTCCGGTTCATTTTGAATATCACTTAAGGTTTCCATACCCCTCTTCATCGCTCCTCGAGGTGAATCGATGGCGATGCGGCGCTACCCTGCTTGCAGGATGAGCGGTTTCAAGCGGCATTTACGAGCGCTTCCCTGACCTTTTCCGTTTCCAAAATAATGCCGAAGATGGCACAGTCTGGCATGTCCCGAATGTCCGCCAGGGCCAAGAGCCGGCTTTATTCTAACCTGGAGAAATATGCCCGCTCCGGGATGGGTATGGAAAAAGCCTGCTCCTCTCTTTTGGAGCAACCACGACTGAATCCTGCCGAGCGGCTGGTATATGAGGCCATCCGTGGTGGACTTTCCCGCGGAGAAAGTATCGGGACTGCCATGGGTGGAGCTGTCGAGGTGGTGACAGCCCTGGAGGTAGAGATTGTTTCCGCTTCTGAAGAAGGCGGGATGCTGGAAAAAGGGTTCACTCATCTCGCAGAATATTTTCGACGGACGGATCAGACGCATCGGAGGATAATCCGGGGGCTGACCTATCCATTAATCCTTGTGCATGTGGCTATCCCGGTCTGCACTTTTGTCGCGGCCATGGTGCAGCAAGTATCGGCCTTCTGGGGAGGAGATGGGGGCAGTAGTCCTTTTAAAGCTGCCTTTTCTGAGATGGCAGTCGCCATGCTGGTGGTTTACCTCTCTATCGCCATCCTTGTCGTCCTGGGGATGCTGCTGCATCAGTTGGCGCGGCGCAACGGAGCGGTTGATGCGGTTCTTAGCCGAGTTCCCCTGATCGGGGCAGCAAGAAAGTCCGTGGCAATGGAGCGATTTTCACAGGTATTTGAGATCTTCCTCCTCGCGGGCAAGAAAATGAGCGACTGTCTTGCCGTGGCAGGGAAGGCTTCCGGAAGCGGTCTCATTTACGAAGCTAGTCTTTCCGGAGAAAGAATTGTCGCAGATGGCGATTTACTAGCTTCGGCGCTTTATGCTGCGCCCGGCGCGTTTTCGAATGAATTCGTGCGCGGAATGGCGGCCGCGGAGGAGGTAGGTGCGCTCGACAATGAATTGGAGCGATGGGGGCGATTTTATTCTGAAGAAGCTGCCAGAGCCTCAGAACAGCTTGGGAATTGGACGCCTAAGCTGTTTTACTGGGGGATCCTCATTGTGGTCGCTTGGATGATTATTAGGTCCGGAATTGCGTATAAAGAACTCATTCTCAGGCTCCTAGAAGGTTCGTAACTTTTGACGAAATCGGTAGAATACTTATTTCGTCTGTAATTGAAGTGGACGAAAAAGAGGATATCGCTAAAGTTCCAACCCGCTTTTTAAGAAAGGCGTGAAACCACGAGGTAATCTGCCCGACCTCCCGATTCGGACAGCCTAGGCATGAAAATTTTTGCCCCTAAAGAAAACGACCCCCTAGAAACTCGTGCTTCGCTCGATCCGGTTGCTGTAGCTAAGCTTGTCGGGCTCGGTGCTGAAGTCGTCGTCGAATCTGGGATTGGTGAGAAATGCGATCACCCAGATGCGTCCTACGAGGATGCAGGCGCCGCAGTGACTTCTGACCGCGCCGGTTCCCTCGGTTCTGCGGATATCATTACGCGGATTCGCAAGCCTTCCGACAGCGAGGTAGCCCAGCTGAAGGAAGGGGCCATTCATATTAGCTTTCTCGATCCTTTCAATGAAACTGAGCTACTCGGAAAATTTGCTCAAGCCAAGTCGACTGCAATCAGCCTCGAAATGGTTCCGAGAAGCACTCTTGCCCAGAAGATGGATGCGATCAGTTCGCAGGCCAATCTGGCTGGCTACGTGGCCGTTATCACAGCCGCCAATCGGATGAATGCGATTTTTCCAATGATGATGACACCTGCCGGAACGATTTCGCCAGCGAAGGTGTTTGTTCTCGGAATCGGTGTGGCAGGCCTCCAAGCCATTGCTACGGCGAAGCGCCTCGGAGCACGGGTCACGGCCTTTGATGTTCGTGAAGAAGCTTTGGAGCAAGCGGAGTCTCTTGGAGCGAAGGCCCTTCGAATCGATCTTGGGGAGACTGGCGGCACCGATCAAGGATATGCTAAGGAACTGACCCCTGAGCAATTGCAGAAACAGCAGGAGGCTCAGGCCAAAGTCTGTGCCCAAAGTGATGTCGTGATCACGACAGCCAAGGTGTTCGGACGCAAGCCTCCGATCCTCATCAAGAAGGAGGTGGTCGATTCGATGCAGAACGGTTCAGTCATTGTCGATCTCGCTGCCGAAACCGGCGGTAATGTTGAAGGCATCACGCCAGGCGAAGAGACCGTGTCCGCAAACGGCGTTAAGCTTGTCGGCCTCGCTAATTTCGAAGGGCAGGTCTCCAAGCATGCTTCTCAAGTACTAGCGGCGAACTTCGCTAATATGATTGAACACTTTTGGGATGAGGAGGATAAAGTGTTCAAAATCGATCTCGAAGATGAGATCCAGCAGGGTTGTGTGATCACTCATGATGGCGCTGTGGTCCACGAACGATTCAAAGATTAACCTGATAGCGGAGTCAAAAGGTCAGGTTGTCTGTTCTTCCCTGTCCAACTCCTCACCAACACATAGATTTTAGACATGGAACTCATTCTGCTCGTATTCGTTTTCGTCATGGCCGTCTTTCTCGGTTTTGAGTTAATTCAGAAAGTACCAAGCCAATTGCACACGCCCTTAATGTCCGGTTCCAACGCGATCTCGGGAATCACAGTGGTCGGTGCCTTACTTGCCGCCGGAATCGTGGAAGGCTCACTTGGTAAATGGCTCGGTTTCGCCGCGCTGATTCTAGCCACTATCAATGTGGTAGGTGGCTACATGGTGACTGATCGCATGCTCGGGATGTTCAGGAAGAAGGGTAAGTGAACCGGTAAGGACAGGAGACACACAAGTAGATGGAATACTTCATTAACATATCTTACATCGTCGCTTCGGCGCTGTTTATTTTCGGCATCAAGATGCTCGGCTCTGCCGATACGGCTCGCCGGGGTAACTTGACTTCCTCAATCGGGATGCTGATCGCGGTCATTGTAACCTTGCTCAATCGCGACGTGAACGACGGCAACTCACTGTCTTTTGGTTTGATTGCGGTTGGCCTCCTCATCGGCGCCGGTATCGGTGTGTTCGCCGCGAAGAAGGTTCAAATGACAGGAATGCCTGAATTGGTGGCGCTGTTTAACGGTTTCGGTGGTCTTGCTTCACTATTGGTGGGCTGGGCAGAGTTTGCCAAGGAGGGCAACTTCAATAACTCAGAGTATCCGGTATTCACAGCTGTCGCGGTGGTCTTCGCTGTTCTGGTGGGTGGAATTACCTTCACTGGCAGCTTAATCGCTTATCTCAAACTTTCCGGTAAGTTAGGGGGGGCAGCGACTGTTTTTCCGGGACAGAAAGTGCTCAACGCCGCGGTATTTCTAACCCTGCTTGGCTTCGGCGTCGTTTTCGTAGTGACGGGTGCAGCTTGGGCACTCTACCTCGTGATCGCGTTGTCTCTGCTCCTTGGCGTGCTCGGCGTCATACCGATTGGGGGCGGCGATATGCCAGTGGTTATTTCTTTCCTGAACAGTTTCTCAGGAATCGCTGCTTCGGCGGCCGGATTTGTGATTCTGAACAACGTTTTGATCGTTGCTGGCTGCCTTGTTGGCGCTTCTGGAATTATCCTGACGGTGATCATGTGTAAGGCGATGAATCGCACTCTTGCCGACGTGCTCTTTGGCGGTTTTGGCTCGAGCAGTAGCACGTCGCAAGAGGTTGAAGGGGAGATGAAGGCGCTCACAGTCGAGGATGCTTTTTACGTCCTCGAAGCGGCGCAGTCTGTCATCTTTGTTCCTGGATACGGAATGGCTGTGGCTCAGGCGCAGCACGCCGTGAAAGAGCTCGCAGAAATCCTTGAAGACAACGGATGTGAGGTGCGTCATGCGATTCACCCGGTGGCCGGTCGTATGCCCGGTCACATGAACGTTCTTCTGGCCGAGGCGGATGTCCCTTACGAGCAGCTTTGTGAGATGGATGATGTCAACGCGATCATGGAGACTGTCGATGTGGCCATTGTGATTGGCGCGAATGACGTGGTTAATCCAGCTGCGGCTGAGGACGAAAGTAGCCCTATTTACGGAATGCCTATCATTAATGTTCACCAAGCCAAGTCGGTCTTCGCTCTGAAGCGCGGCCAGGGAGCTGGTTTTTCTGGTCTCGTTAATACGCTCTTTTTCCGTGAGAAAACCCGTATGATCTACGGGGACGCTAAGGAAACTATCACTGGGCTCGTGAGCCAGTTTAAAGACTAACTTGGAGCGATTCACCACTAAAGTTTCAGAGAGGTGGTCGCCTAGAATACTGTCTCTATAATGCCCTCAGCCGTTTCTTCCTGAAGGCGCAGCTGACCGCAGGCGGCGTCTATGTCGTGGCCTTTCTCCCGTCGTAGAGTCGCAGTGATATTGGCTTTAGTTAGAACGGAGAGGAAGGCATCCTGCTCCTCTTCGTCAGGACGTTTCCACTGGAGGCCCTCGACGGTGTTGTAGGGAATCAGGTTCACCTTGGCATGAAGTTTTTTAGCGCGGCGAGCAAGCTCGGCCGCGTCGGCGGCGCTGTCATTGACCCCTTTAATGAGAATGTATTCAAAGGTGATCATCTGTTTCTTGTAGCGGCTCCATGTTTCGAGGGCTTCAAAGAGGCGATCGATTGGATACTTCTTATTGATCGGCATGATCTGGTCGCGCACTTCGTCAGTGGCGCCGTGCAGTGAAATAGCGAGTCGGATCTGGCGGGGGATCTCGGCCAGTTTTTCGATCTGGGGGGCGAGGCCGCTGGTGGAGACGGTCATGTGACGGGCCCCGATGTTCATACCCCAGTCGGAGTTGAGAATTTCCAAAGCCTTGTTCAAGCGAGATAGATTAGCAAGAGGTTCGCCCATGCCCATGAACACGATATTTCGAATGGGCTCACTAGTCTCATGTTCGACGCTAATGACTTGGCTAACGATTTCGCCAACTTTGAGATTACGGGTAAACCCGGCGAGTCCCGAGGCGCAGAACTTGCAGGCATAAGCGCATCCGACTTGGCTGGAGACGCAAAGAGTGATGCGACCACTTCGATCGCCATCGAAATTGGCATTGGCGGGGATACGGACTGTTTCGATGAAACGGCCGTCACCGAGGCGAAACAGAAATTTTCGTGTTGTGTCCTGCGAACCGGTGGCGCGAACGACCGGCAGAAAGCCCATAGAGAACTGTGCACTCAATTGCTCACGCAGCTCATGGCTCAGATTCGTCATCTCATCGAAGGACTTGACTCGCTTCTGATAGAGCCACTCCACGATCTGCTTTGCGCGAAACTTGGGCTGTCCATTGGACTCCGCCCACTCGATCCAATCATCGAGTGTGAGGCCAAGTGCCGAGGGAGGCACTTCTGTCTTAACTGGGGTATTCGCCATGTCCGTGACTTGAGTTAACAAACCACGGTTTGACAAGATTGGCAGTCTCGATTTTTCTCAGGCTTTATGAGTGATTCAGATAATGTTCCTCTCGTCTTGATTCTTTGTTCTGGCAACTCCTGCCGTTCGCAAATGGCGGAGGCGTTGCTGCAGAAGGCGGCGGGTAGCAGCCTCAGAGTCGCTAGTGCCGGATTAGCGCCAAGTGGCTATGTTCACCCGCTTTCTATCAAGGCGGTTGCTGAGCTGGGTTTGGATATTTCCGACGCTCGGTCTAAGTCTCTCGATGAGTTTATCGATCAACGCGTCGAAACAGTGATCACCGTTTGTGGAAATGTGGATCAGATTTGCCCGGTTTTTCCTGGTCAGGAACGCCGTTATCATTGGCCTTTCGATGACCCGGCCCATGCTGAGAGTTCGGAAGAAGAGCAAATGGCGGTGTTTCGGCGGGTTCGAGATGAGATTGATCAGGTCTTTTCTGCCTACGGATTGGGTCGAAAAGACGGGACTTCCTGAATCCGACTCAGATAACTGAACGGATATCTGATTCTTAAAAAGATAGGTAATTCTCTGCATTATGTGGCTGTGCCGGTGAGGTAAGCCGTATTGATTTCCGAGTTCCCATGCTCATCTTTAGGCCCTGCCTGCTGGACTTTTACTGCTGGCAGGTCTTTTTTGTGCACCAATCAAGAGTTCAAGACGTGGATTACGATGCAACCATAAAGTGGCTATACGGCACGCAGCTCGTCGGTATCAAGTTGGGCCTCGATAATGTGGCTCGTCTGCTTAAGGATCTATCCGTCACTAGTGACCTTGTGGAACGAAAGATTATCCACGTTGCCGGTACTAACGGCAAAGGTTCGGTTTGCGCCTTCAGTGAGAGAATCCTGCGGGATGTGGGATTGAAGACAGGTTTGTTCACTTCACCTCATCTCATTTCATATCTGGAGCGAATTCAAGTTAGTGGCGAATTGATTCCGGAGGATCGAGCGACCGAGATCTTGAATGATATCAGGGAATTGATAGATAACTGGGAGACACACCCGACTTTTTTCGAGATCAGCCTCGCCCTAGCGCTACGATTTTTCTGTGACGAAGACTGCGAGATTATTTTACTCGAAACCGGGATGGGTGGCCGCTTCGACGCGACGAATGCGGTAAATGCGACGGTGAGTGTGATTACTTCGATTGGGCTCGACCATCAGGAGTGGCTTGGCGAAACAATTCGCGAGATTGCCTTTGAAAAAGCCGGGATCATCAAGCCAGAGACGCCGCTGATTGTTGCTGACCTGCACCCGGAAGCCCGCGATGTCGTGGGTCGTCGGGCTTTAACTCTTGGGGTTCCTTATATTGAGGCGCATCCGCTGCCAGAAGAGTGGCCACTCGGGTTGAAGGGTCCCCATCAGAGGGAGAATGCTGCTCTTGCGGTTGAGGCGGCTTGTCGAGTTGAAGGTGACCGTTTGACTCAGGAAGGGATTCAACAATCACTAAGTGACACCTCATGGCCGGGACGATTTGAAATCGTCGGGGAGTTCCTTGTTCTCGATGGGGCGCATAATGAAGCTTCCGCTCAAGCCTTGTGTGCTGCTTGGAAGGAGACATTCCCCAAGGAATCAGCTCAGCTCATTTTCGGGGCCGCAGAATCAAAGGACCTCGGTGGCATCTTTCGAGCGATGCTCCCCATCATTTCATCAGTGACCTTCGTTCCCATTAGGTCGGAGCGGCGTCTCTCGGCGGCGGAGATGACCAAAGCGTTTGTCAGCGCTGGTGGCGATCCTCAAAAAGTAAATTCCGCTTCCAGCCTCGAAGAAGCGCTTGCTAGGGTAGAAGGTCGACAACTCGTGGCCGGGTCGCTTTTCCTCGTGGGAGAGGCCAAGTCCATCTTGGAAGGTGGAGAATTTGAAGTTAGTCTCCAGTGAGGCGACTACTTCGCAGAAGATACCAATGCATAATCGTGCAATCCCGATAAAAAGGAATGATATACCTCGATAATAACGCGACTACTTCTGTCGTTCCCGAAGTGCTTGAAAGCATGCTGCCCTGGTTGGGAGAGCGCTACGGCAATCCATCGGGGGGATACCGTTTTGGTCGGCAGGCGAGGGCAGCGATCGGTCGTGCGAAAGAGCAGGTAGCTTCACTGATCGGAGCCCATCCGGAAGAGATAATCTTCACCAGCTGTGGAACTGAGTCGAACAATACTGCGCTGCGTTCATCGCTGGCGATGAGACCGCAGCGAAAAGCTATCCTAACTTCAACGGTCGAGCACAGCGCTGTTGACGAAGTGGCAAAGTTTCTCGGAGAATCAGGCTACGAAGGGAGGTTTGTGGAGGTGGACTCTGAAGGGCATCTCGATGTCGATGCTTGGAAAGAGTCATTGGCAGATGATCAGGTTGCCATCGCGAGTCTGATCTGGGCAAACAATGAGACCGGTGTGCTGAGCCGAATAAAAGAGGCTGCCGAACTAACTTCTGAGCGCGATGTCTATTTCCACACCGATGCTGTTCAAGCGGTGGGAAAAATCCCTCTTTCAGTGAAAGATTTGCCGATTCATGCTCTCTCGATGTCGGCGCACAAATTTCATGGCCCCAAAGGTGTCGGCGCACTCTACCAGAATCGTCACGCGAGATTCCAAGCGTTTCTGCTCGGTGGTGGTCAGGAGGAAAAACGCCGTTCTGGCACCGAAAACGTAGCCGGTATCGTTGGCATGGGAGTGGCGGCAGAGTTGGCGGCAGCTCGAATCGACCACGCAAATTCTGTTTCAAAACTTCGTGACCGATTCGAATCTGAAGTGCTCCAGGCGGTAGAGGGTTCCGAGGTAAATGGCGATCGTGATCGCAGATTGCCAAATACTACCAACCTTTATTTCCCAGATGTCGACGGCGAAGGGCTTCTCATCCTTCTGGACGAAGCAGGTATCTGTTGTTCGCCCGGTTCTGCATGCAGCACTGGTTCGGTGAAACCAAGCCGGATTTTAAAAGCCATGGGGCAATCCTCCTCCAGAGCGCGTGGCAGCGTTCGGTTTTCTCTATCTCATCTCACAACGGAAGATGAGGTCGTAAAAGCCGTCTCAGCGATCGAAACAGCCGTTGGAAAGTTGAGGGTGGTGCTCCCTCGTGGAGGGAGCCGTGTTGTTAGAGGGTCCAGTGGAGAGTAGCTGGTCTTCTCGAATACAGAATACCGTTTGACCATTCACTGGTTTGGGCGGAACCTACGCGCCTCTTCGAAAACGCAGTTAAAAAACAGATGGCAGCAAAAATTTACACGGACAAAGATGCGGACTTAGGTGTGCTTAAAGGCAAGACCTGTGCCGTTATTGGATTTGGTTCTCAAGGGCACGCGCACGCCCTCAACCTCAAGGACAGCGGTGTCAAGGTCATCATCGGCCTCTATGCCAAGAGTAAGTCGCGTGCAGTCGCAGCCGAATACGGCTTCGATGTTATGGATACGGCTGACGCCGTCGAAGCCGCTGATGTCATTTTCGTTGCAACTCCCGATACGAAGATCGCCGCGATTTACAATGAGGATATCCTTCCCAACCTTAAGAAAGGAAAGACTCTCCTGTTTAGCCACGGGTTCGCCGTTCACTTCAAGACTATTGAGCTTCCTGACTTCGTCAATGTGATCATGGTGGCTCCCAAGGGACCTGGACATATCGTTCGTCGCCAGTTCGTCGAAGGTAAAGGTGTTCCTGCCCTGATTGCAGTGGAGCAAAATCCCGGGCGGGATGCGAAGAAGATCGCTCTAGCTTGGGCCAAAGGGGTCGGTGGTACGCGTGCAGGCACTTTCCAGACTACCTTTAAAGAGGAGACTGAGACTGATCTCTTTGGTGAGCAGACAGTACTATGCGGTGGCGTCAGCCAGCTCATCACTGCTGGCTTCGAAACTCTTGTGGAAGCCGGTTACCAGCCTGAGATGGCCTACTTTGAGTGCCTTCATGAGTTAAAGCTCACCGTTGACCTGATTAACGAGTCTGGTATTTCCGGAATGCGTTTTTCTATCTCCGACACCGCTGAGTGGGGTGATGTGAAGACGGGCCCGACTATTATAGACGCTTCGGTGAAGAAGAAGATGCAGCGTGCTCTAAAGAACATTCAGTCCGGCAAATTTGCCAAGGAGTGGATTAAGGAGTCCGACGATGGTTGCTCGAATTTCAAGCAACTCCGTAAAGAGGGATCTCAACATCAGATTGAGAAAGTGGGTAAGCGTCTGCGTAATCTGATGCCGTGGCTCAAGAAGCGGGACATCAAGGGTGCCCAGGCGTCCTACCATTGATCAATGGCCTCGTTATGAGGCCATTCTTGATCAAATGAATTTGAAAAACCGGAGCGAGGGCTCCGGTTTTTTTGTGCACGACTACTCCGCAACAGGTTTAAAATAAACCCAGACCTTGTGCTCGCCCATCATCAGCGATTTGAGACCGTTATCGACCTTCTGAACCGTCACGATATTCCCGTCATCGTACTGGATAACCCGAGTCTTTTCATCCGCTTCCTCGATCACTTTGTAACCGATTGCTTCCCCGACTCCATTCTTCGTGCGACGCATCTCTTTTTTCGTGTATTCAACGGTAACGCCGTCGAGTTGCGTGAAAAGAAGCTGAGAAAGTCCTCTTTGAAGCCCGCTAACGACTCCAGAAAGGAGATTCTTGGTTTCTGGATCTTCTGGAGCGGTCATCGCTTCGAGCGTTCTTTCCTTATCGAATTCCCACTTTCCAAGTAGCCAATCCTTGCCGCAACCAGTCAAAGCGAGTGAGAGGGCGATCAGGGCAGCGATTTGGAGGATCAGGCGCATTTGGTTCACACGTCGGAGACTACGATTTGACAGCTTTTCCTGTCAATCCAACCTCTGTCGAATCGAGGAATAAGTTTAGTTAAGAAAACTAAGATATGCGTTGCCCTTTAAGCCCGTTTAGACCATATTTATGACCAAATCTATGCTTTCTAGAGTTTTCTAATAATTTCTAGATATACAAGTAGTCCATCGCTTACGAAACGGAATTCTATGGCCGCCCGCAAAACCAGCACTTCAAAACGGAAACCAACCACCCGAAAGAAGCTGAACGCGCGAGCCACCCAAGCGACCAAAGCGACCAAAGCGACCAAAGCGACCAAAGCGACCAAGGCGACCAGGGCGACCAGGGCGACTAGGGCGACCAAGGCGACCAAAGCGACCAGGGCGACCAAGAAGCCCGCGCGGAAGAAAAGGGTGCCGATTGATGAGCCCTATCCTTTTCATGAAGTGTTTGCGATTGCTCTCATTGGAAGCTGCGTGATGTTCCTTCTCGCGCTTATCTCATATTCTCCGGCTGATCTGCCCACGTGGGTTCCTTTCAGTAGTCAGGCCGGGAAGAATGATGTTGTGGGTAACTTTATCGGCCCGGTGGGGGCTGTAACCGCGGGCTATGCCTACTTCTTTTTTGGAGCAGCGAGTTATTTCATCCCGGCTGTGCTAGCTTGGTGGGCTATTCAGGTATTAACAGGAGCCCGCCCTTTTCATTTGCGCAATATCATGGCGTTTGTCGCTCTGACGTGTTCGGCTGCCTGCATCGTTGAATTCCAGACGTGGTTTTTTGAGGACTGGGCCGGGCGCTATAATCTGCCCAAAAGTGCAGGAGGTTTTGTGGGATACGGATTTGGCCACAAGGTTGTCGAGCAACTTCTTGGCCCGGCTGGATCCGTCATCGTCATGCTGATTATTTATTCGATCGCGATGATTGTGATTACCGGCATTCATCCTTTTCAGTTTGCCCTAATGATTCGTCGCGGCGCCTCTGAATTAATTCATAACCGGAGTGAGCGAGAACCCTTCCGGAATAGGTTTAGCCTGCCGAAGTTTGCCGCTGCCAAGCCAGAGCCGGTAAGGAATAAGCAACGTGACCTAGCGGCGAAACCCAAGGCCAACACCAGAGCGGATAAGAAACCAAAGGAAGATAAACAGCCTGACCTATTCAGCGCGTCTGCGCCGAGGACGCCAGAGCCTAAGATCATTGATTCCTCTGCCGGGGCCCGCAAGAAGCTCTCTCCTGAAGAAGCGGCTGGTTCCCTTTTCGACAAATCAGAGAAAGAAAGTACTGTGCTTTCCGGTGGCCAGTTCAAGGACTACGAGCTTCCGCCGCTGAGTATCCTTCAGTATGCAGACGACAGTGGCGTCGAGCCGACGGATGAAGAGGCGCTGATAGAGCAGCAGAACAATATTGTGAACACCTTGGGCACTTTCGGTGTGGACGTGGAGCCTGGTGATATTACCCGGGGTCCAACCATCACGCGTTACGAGTTATATCCAAAGCCGGGTCTGCGCGTTAACAAGATTACCGCTCTTGAGGCTGACATTGCCCGGGCTACTCGCGCGGAGCGAATTAACATATTAGCTCCCGTACCTGGAAAAGATACGGTTGGAATCGAGATTGCCAACTCCGACAAAGTCCCGGTCGCCCTCCGCGAGCTCTTTGAGGATGATGCCTTCCGTAATTCGAAAGCTAAGTTACCGTTAGCGCTGGGTAAAGATGTCTACGGGCGCACCATTGTGGGTGACTTAGCCCGTATGCCTCACCTCCTCGTCGCTGGAGCGACAGGTAGCGGTAAGAGTGTCTGCATTAATGGTATTATTGCTAGTCTTCTCTATCGGTTCACACCGGATGAACTGCGCTTTATCATGATTGACCCAAAGGTGGTCGAGATGCAGCTCTATAATGATTTGCCACACATGATCGTTCCGGTCGTCACCGATCCCAAAAAAGTGCTTCTCGCGCTTCGTTGGGTCATCAATGAAATGGAGCGGCGCTATGCCCTTTTCGCCAAGGTCGGCACGAGAAACTTCGAAGGCTTTAACAGCATGCGTGCAAAAGAGCGCGAGAATGAAGAGGGTGATGTCATAATGGCTGAAGAGCCCGAGCTTACCCATCATGTGGAAATCAATGATGAACTCGCTGCCGAGGGTGGTTTTCCTGAAGAGGAGTTGACCGCGGAAATGCCGGCTGGTCGTCATAATCACCCAGGAACAGGTGAGGAAGATCTTCCCGATAATCTTCCCTACATTGTTGTGATTATCGACGAGCTTGCCGACCTGATGCAAACGGCTCCAGCTGATGTTGAAACCGGCATCGCTCGAATAGCGCAGAAGGCCCGTGCGGCAGGGATTCACCTTATTGTGGCGACTCAGACACCGAGGGCTGATGTTGTTACTGGTATCATCAAGGCTAATGTACCTTCCCGTATCGCCTTTCAAGTGTCCTCCAAGACAGACAGTCGCATCATTCTTGATACCAACGGTGCCGAAAACTTGGTCGGAAAAGGGGATATGCTCTACCTGCCACCGGGAAGTGCCACCTTGGCCCGCGCACAGGGGGCCCTGATTACTGATGACGAGGCGCAGGACCTCGTCGACGCTTGTGCTGCTCAAGGTACACCAAAATTCGAGCCTGAGGCTCACGAAGCTATCGAATCAGGTGGGATGGACGAAGGTAGCGAAGAAATTTCAGATGCCGATGAGGAGATCCTCGAAAAGTGTCTGGAAGTGATTTACACTGAGAAAAAAGCTTCGACTTCTCTCTTACAGAGGCGTTTGCGACTGGGGTATACTCGCGCTGCCCGCATGATTGATATCTTGGAGAGTCGGGGGATCATTAGCCCAGGTGATGGTGCTAAGCCGAGGGAAATTCTGGTCGATCTTTCGGACGACTTCGCTTAGAAAACCATCTGCAATCCGGAGACTGCCAGGCGTATAGGCGTGCTACCCAGAGCTGCTAATCTTTGAAACAAAACCGTGCTTGTGGTGCGAGAACAGGTATCGATGTTTCGACCTGAACCACAAGGCTCTTGGGATTTGCGGTTAGGTGCCCTTTCCTGCGGAGCGAAAGCGTTTTACTAGCGGGCGATTCGCCCATCAATTTCGCTAATCAATTTGATTGCGATATCAGACTTGGAACCGAATGGGATCGCAGCGGACTTACCGCCTTTATAGAAGAGAGTGACTTCATTTTCGTCGAGATCAAAACCGATGTCTTCGCGGCTCACGTCGTTAGCAACAATTAGGTCACATCCCTTTGCAGTTAGCTTTCCGACAGCATTTTCCTCGAGGTTATTTGTCTCGGCTGCAAAGCCGACGAGAAAGCCGTTGAAACCAAATTCCCGCCTCGCACTGCCAAGGATATCGGGATTTTTGGTGAGCTTGAGACTCAACTCATCTGAGGTTTTCTTGATCTTCTCATCTGCAGGATGGGTGATTCGATAGTCAGCCACGGCAGCAGAGAAGATTGCCACATCAGTTTCCTGGATGCATTTTTCAACTGCGGTATACATGTCGCGAGCGGACTCGACCAACAGAACCTCACAGCCCTTGGGAGAAGCTAAGTTGACCGGGCCGCTGATAAGGACAACCTCGTGTCCCGCCTTTATGGCGGCACTGGCGAGGGCATATCCCATCTTTCCCGAAGAACGATTCGTTAGGTAACGGACCGGGTCGATGGCCTCCCTTGTGGGGCCGGCTGTAATTAGAAAGCGCATGGCGCGTCAGGAACTCTTCGCGAGAATGGCATCGATTTGTTCCTCAATACCCTCGACCTGCCAGAGGCGGCCGATGCCCTCATAGCCGCATGCAAGAAGCCCTTCTTCTGGCCCGATAAAGGTCACTCCTCGGTTCTGGAGGAGAGAAACATTGGCCTGGGTTGCAGGGTGTTTCCACATCTTGCCGTTCATCGCCGGGGCAATCAATATTGGAGCGAGGGTAGCGAGATGGATTGATCCAAGCGTGTCGTCGGCAATACCTTGGGCGAATTTCGCGATTGTATTAGCTGTTGCCGGCGCAATAACGAGAAGATCGGCATTATCTGCGAGTTCGATATGGCCTGGATGCCAGTTCTGCTTCTCGTCGTAGAGATTGGTCGTCACCGGATGGCGTGAAAGGGTCTGAAGCGTCAGCGGAGTGATGAATTCCTGCGCGTCGTCGGTCATCACCACGCGAACTTCGTGGCCCTTCTTAGTCAGACGGCTGACGAGATCTGCCGCTTTGTAGGCAGCGATCGATCCCGTGACGCCGAGGACAATATTTTTACCTGTGGTTTCGTCAAGCACGGTAAAAGATGGCTCAGGCAGACGTTTGCGCAACCCCCCTTCAAAAGAAGTAGTTCTTTCAAAAGTTCGGTTCTTGATGGTCTGCTTGTGATTCAGGGTCCGGAGTCAAGCGGTTGGACCGACAGCGCTCACCAGCAAGAATAGAGCTGAAAGTTGAGAAGTCGGTTGCCTTATTAGCGCTGATAATAGTGTAACGATAGAGTTGCCAATGGCGCATCTCTTCGTGAGCGTTTTTGAGCCTCAATTCTATTTGCTCCTGAGTTTCAGTTCCTCGAAAGTTAAGTCGATTCAGCAGTTCTTCGTCGCTGGGTAGAAGGATGAAAATATCGACAAGAGCCTTTTGGATCGATGGGTCCTTCTGGCTCCGAACGAGGGCTGCTCCCTGCACATCAATATCCATTAGCACATCACGACCTGCTTCGATATGGTTGAGGACTTCGGACTTTATTGTTCCGTAGTAATTACCGTGGACTTCGGCATACTCCAGGAACTCTCCGCGTGCGTTTCTCGATTCGAATTCATCCCGCGTTAGAAAGAAATAGTCGACGCCATCTTTTTCCCCATCTCGAGGCTCGCGGGTTGTTGCTGAAATTGCGTAAACTGCTTGATTATCCTCCTCAGAGTAACGCCGACAAAGAGTTGTCTTGCCCGATCCTGACGGGCCGGAAACCACACACAGAAGTCCGCGTCGTTTCAGTTCCAGTTTACTCATAGGGAGGGAAGTTTTTGGGCGGTCAGGGGTAAGTAGATTTAGTGGTCGTGTCAGTGTATAGGGGCTTCCGATCGAACGGGAACGGACTCTCGAATCACGTCATTATGACTTATCTCTACGCCGTTTTCGACTTTTGTGAAATTACTTTTCGAATCGTCGGGTTCCACGGGAAAAAAGTGAATCCGATTCCAGCTGTTCTCCTTTTTCGGGTTGAAGAAATAAGTATGGGCGGAACCGTGAGCTTGAGTACGGATTTCAATGGTGCACCAAGCATACCCGATCTTTGTGACGACACTTTGTCCGTTAACTTCAAGGATACTTTCCGGATCGTCGCAGTGAGCGGAGAGAATTCGGTTTTCAGTTGGGATTTCGATTCTGATTTCTCCGCTGCGAATCAGGAAGTTTCGAGCAGCTGACCAAGTTGGGTAACCTTCACCTACGACAAAGACAAAGCGTACGAAAAGTAGAATGACGGTGAGGAGAAACACCATCGTTCCGATCAGGATAAAGATGGTCTGCCTCATGATTGATCTCCTTGTCAACGAATTGACTCACTGAACATTCTGCACCTGCTCACGTATCTTTTCGAGCTCCGTTTTAGAATTCACGACTGCCTGGGCAATCGTGGCATCATTGGCCTTGCTACCGATAGTATTGAGTTCGCGATTGAATTCCTGACAGAGAAAGTCCAGCGGTCGGCCAACGGGTTCATTGCTCTGGATATAGGAGCGGAATTGGACCACGTGGCTGTCGATGCGGGTGATTTCTTCGGTGATATCACTTCGTTCTGCAAAAAGACCGATTTCTCTGAGAATTCTTTCGTCGTTGGGTTCTATTTCCAGGCCTACCTCAGCCAAACGGGAATGGAGGCTCTTGCGATAGGCGTCCTTTACGGTGGGCGCGAGTTTTCTTATCCTGCTGACTTCATTCACAATTGTGTCGATACGGGCGAGTAAATCTCTGCGCAGGTGTTCGCCTTCATGCTGCTGCATAGAGACAAGTTGTTCTAGGGCCTGATCCAGAGCTTTGAAGAGCTGTGACTTGAGATCGGCGGGGTGAGCGGTCGCTTCTTCGATTCTGAAGAGGCCGGGTGCGCGAAACAGGTCCGCGGCGGTGAGCCGGGTTTCAATCCCCGTGTCTTTGGAGAGGGATTTGGCAGCTTTAACATACTGAGCGGCCATTTTCTGGTCAAAAACGAGACGGTCCTCAGTGCTTCCGTTGTGAGTCAGGGTGATCTTAGCGCCTAAGCGACCCCGGGAAACGGATTCAGACAACAGCTTGCGGACCTCCGTTTCGAATTCGAGTAACGAGTTAGGCAGATTAACTGAGATATCGACTTGCTTGCGGTTCACTCCCGAAAGCTCGATTTCAATTTTCCATTCGTCAGTGGTGGTTTCACCACGACCAAATCCGGTCATGCTTCGCATGAGGCAAAAAATCGGGTCTCTACCGCGGATCCCGATTGGGTCTGGCGGCTATTTGGGTTTTATTCTTCACCTTCCACGGCATCTTCTATCGCCTGAAGGGCGTCGATAAAGTCGCCGAGAAACTCGGCGGGCACCATAATCGTATCGCGGCGTCCGCGAACATCTTCGGTGATTTTCACGAATTGACCGCGGTCGTTTTCTTTCAGGTCTAGGAAGAAGATCTTCCTGTCTGCGACCACTTTCTCCGTGTGGATTGCATCATTATTCTGCGAGCCACGCTTTTCCTCTTCGTAACCGATCATCTGTCTTTTCTGTCCTCTTGTGGGTTCCTTTCCGGGGCCCGAAAGGGCTCCCAAAATACAGTCTCGAGGCTGCCTATCTATCATTTGGGGGCGGGTTTGCAAGTCGCGAGGAGACTATAACGTCGGATTTTTTAGAAATTTCAGGCAAAACATCACGCATTTGCTGACCTTCCTTCGTGTCTCTTTGCCGTTTTATAAAAAGGGGCTAAAGTGGCAACCCTTCAAATATTGAGGCATTTCATGATACTCAAGACTGCGTTCGAAAAACTTTTTCATATCCGTGAATCGGCGGGCAAGGCGCGCCCCGGCGCTGACGACGGTTTCGATGCGCATGAAAAGCCTTTTCTTGATCACCTAGAAGACTTGCGACATTCGTTGATGCAGATTGGCGCTACCTTGGCTGTTGCGACGATTGCCTGCTTTGCCTTTCACAAAAAAATCTTCGAGTTGATCCAACTCCCGGCGAAGATGCCGATCGCCAACATTTCCGAAGGCGTGTCGCTCTGGTCCAGACTAGACTTGATTACCCTAAGCCCACCGGAATTTATCGTTCTCATGCTGAAGCTGTCTTTTTTCAGCGGCGTGATTATTTCGTTCCCCTTCATTCTATACTTCGGCTTTCAGTTCATTCTGCCGGGCCTTCGGCAAGTGGAAAAAAAGACTATCATCCCGGGTGCGTTGGTTGGATTTGCCCTTTTTCTCATTGGCGTGTGTTTCGCGTTTTTCATGGCTGCTCCGGTAGCATTGAAATTTTTCTATGTTTTCGAGAATGAACGGATTGCCTCCATTGATCCCACTCGCGATGCGCTCGAGAAACCAATCGCAGATTTTTCTCTTGTGGGAGTGGATGGAAAGATTTACGCACCGGTTGGTGATGAATCAGAAGTTGGCGCGGAGGGGAGCGATGATGAGGAACCGGGACCGCTGACGGGAAAAGTGCGACAGGAAATTCGAGATACTATCAGGCAATCTTTTGCCACGGTGGAGAGCTCCAACTTTGCTCTTCGTTATGACGATACTCGAGACCTTCTGGTATTGGTCGAATCAAAAGGTGGAAAGAGTGTCTATCGAATCGGCGAGTACATTGCCTTCATTTCGCGACTGGTCTTGGTCTTTGGTATCAGCTTTCAGCTACCAGTGGTGGTCTCTATTCTTGTGAAGTTGGAATTGCTTACTGCTCGTGTGATGCGCTCCACCCGGACCTATGCCTGGATAATCATCCTGGTTTCGGCCGCGATCCTGACACCGCCGGACCTGATGACGCTGGCCCTGCTTGGAGGGCCAATGATCATTCTCTACGAGATTTGTATTATCATTGCCTCGATCATTGAGCGGAAGCGCGAAAAGAAGCTAATGGCAGAAGAGCAGGCGAAGATGACTCGCCTCGAGCAGCTCTATGCCAAAAACCCCGACGATCTCAGTGAAGACGAAAAAGCCGAGATTCATAAAGCTGAGATCGAGCAGTATGAGAAAGAACATGCTCATCTTTATGATGATGAACATGGGCACGATAATGACGGTGGCGAAAACGGTGAAACCGTTGCTCGAGACAGCTATCTAGGGCAGGATCAAGACGGGCACTACGACTTCGACGCGGATCATGCTGAATTCGACGAGAGTTGGCATGAGGATGACGAGGGGTTCCATGAGGGGCACGAAGGCAACTCCCTCCGTAGCGATGAGGATTCCAAGGCTGCGGAGGACTTGCTTGATCGCGAGAAGGGCGTCACGGGAAGTGACCAAGTGCAGAAAGACGAGGTGGAGTCTAAAACTGCTGAAACCGAGGAGAATAGCCCCGAGCAACCTCAGGATGATGGCTTCTACGATGACGATGCCTGTGCTCCATCAGGTCCGGTCATTGATATAAACCACGCATCAGTTGACGACCTCCAGACTTTACCTGGCATTGGACCCAAGCTGGCAGAGGCGATCATCGAGCATCGACCCTTCGAAACCTTTGATGATCTTGAAAATGTTCCTGGACTTTCTCCGGACAAAGTCAACGCGATGATTGACCGCCTCATGCTCGGTTAGGTAGCTGTGGGAGTGGCGAGGGTATCCATGATCCAGCCACGCTTGCACGAATTCCTTGCAATCCAGGCATGTCTTTTGCCCTGTTTTCAATCCCGTTCCCGTCTGCCTAAGCCATTGTTTCTCTGATTTAAGATCTAGTTTTCGAAGACCCCGGCAATGCAAAAACTTGCGTTCACTGCTGGCTTCCATCTTGGGCACGGTAACATTGCCAAACACTGTAGCGGCCCCTTTTTTAGGCTGAACTCGAAAGGGTTGAATCCTTAATGCGTCGCAGTAAGAGGGTTTTTAAGGAGAGATTAAAGAGCCATAAAGATGCTTTAATCGACGCAATTTACGACGAACTGGAAAATGACGACGAACTCTCGGCAGTTTCTACCTTGCCCGGGAGGACTGATTATCTAAGGTAGAAGCCTTCGATCCCACATATGGCCAGTAAGAAATCCAGCGGCAAGCTCACGCCGATGATGCAGCAGTATCAAGCGATGCGACGTGAACTGCCGGATGACGTCCTGCTCCTGTTCCGCCTCGGTGATTTTTACGAGTTGTTCTTCGATGATGCCAAGGTCGCCGCACCGTTGTTAAACGTCGCCCTAACCAAAAGAAACGGCATGCCAATGTGTGGAGTACCTCATCATGCTGCGGAAGGTTACATGGCCAAGTTGATCAAGGCTGGAAAGCGAGTGGCGTTGGCCGAGCAGACGACGGAGCCTCAACCGGGAAAGATTGTCGAAAGGGAGATCAGCCAGATCATCAGCGCGGGCACGATCGACGACCTCAACCTGCTCGATTCAGCTAGACCAAATTACCTGGCCGCCGTTTTTCAGTTGAAGGGTCGAATTGGACTCGCCTACATTGAGCACACGACAGGAGAGTTTCGAGTGACGGAATTCCATGACCGTTCTGCGCTGGAGGATGAGTTGGCCCGGCTTCGTCCCAGCGAATTGCTCTTCTCAGATGAGCAGGCGTCGGATTTTGATTTGCTTTCCAATGCTCAGGAATACGACGGCTACACATTCCTAATCGATCAGGCGGAGCATGCTCTCAAACAACATTTTGGCGTGCAGTCCCTCGATGGCTTTGGCTGCGAAGGCCTCGTTCCCGCAATTGGCGCGGCAGGAGCGATTCTCCATTACGTGGAGACCCAACTCCGCCGCAGCATGGGGCACCTGCGCTCCATTCAAGCCTATCAGACAGATGCCTATGTGCTGATCGATTCCTCCAGCCAGGCGAACTTGGACCTTGTCACTAGTCGTTCCGGGGGGGTGAAAACCTCACTGCTCGGTGCGATAGACCGGACAGCGACGCCGATGGGGGCTCGAAAACTGCGCAACTGGATTCTGCATCCGATCAGGAATCTTGACACTCTTGTGGCGCGGCAGGATCTGGTCGAGGCCTACATTCGCGAATCGTTCTTGCTGCACGAGATTCGAGAAGCCTTCTCTGATGTTCGTGATGTGGAGCGAACCATCAGCCGCCTGAGCCAGGGATCTGGTAACGCCCGCGACCTCAAAGCGCTGGAAAGCTCGCTCAGAAAAGTGCCCGATATCAGGGATCATTTGTCCGCGCTGGGGGGAGGGGCCCTCGGCGATGATTTAATTCGACGACTGGGTGACTTCACTAGTTTAGTAGCTTTGTTAGAAAAATCTATCTGTGAAGAGCCTCCAGCAGCCTTGAAGGAAGGGGGTATTTTCGCTGACGGCTACTGCGACGCGATCGACGAACTACGCAGTGCCGCTAGCGAAGGAAAACAGTGGGTTGCTGAACTCCAAGCGAAAGAGCAGAAGCGGACCGGGATTCCTTCCCTGAAGATCAAATACAACGCCGTCTTTGGATACTTCATTGAGATCACCAAGACCCATCTCGATAAGGCGCCGCCGGAGTATACTCGCAAGCAAACGATGGCGAATGCGGAGCGATTCATCACGCCCGAGCTCAAGGAAGTGGAGAACAAAATTCTCGGTGCGGATGAGCGACTCAAGACGCTGGAGTATGAAGAATTTCTCAATCTTCGAGAAACTGTCTTAGAGCATCTTGAGGCTATTCAACAAACTGCTGCAGCCCTCGCTGAAATTGACGTGCTGGCCGGTTTTGCTGAAACTGCACGGCTCTTTGATTACTGCCGACCATTCCTAAATGACTCTCAAAACCTAATTATCAAGAATGGAAGACACCCCGTGCTGGATCAAAATATTGGTGAAGAAAAATTTGTAGCAAACGACACCGAGATGGATCCAGAGTTGAACCGCTTCATGCTCATCACCGGCCCAAACATGGCGGGTAAGTCGACCTATATTCGACAGGTCGCGTTAATTACCTTAATGGCTCAGATAGGCAGCTTTGTGCCAGCAGAAAGTGCGGAAGTGGGATTGGTTGATCGAATTTTTACCCGTGTGGGTGCCAGCGATGATTTGGCCAAAGGGCAATCAACCTTCATGGTCGAGATGACCGAGACCGCTTTGATCGCCAATCATGCTACGGAAAACAGCCTCGTAATTCTCGATGAGATCGGGCGTGGCACAGCGACCTACGATGGCTTGTCGATTGCCTGGAGTGTGGTTGAACATCTTCACGATGAGGTTTCATGCCGCGCCCTCTTTGCAACACATTATCATGAATTGACCCGGTTGGCCGAGTCACGGCAGGCGGTCAATAATTACAACATCGCTGTTCGCGAGCGGAATGATCAGATCATTTTTCTTCGCCAGATTCTGCCGGGAGCGGCTGACAAGAGTTATGGTATCCAAGTGGCAAGGTTAGCCGGGCTCCCGGATTCGATTATCGATCGGGCTAAAGAGATTTTGTCAGGGCTCGAAGGTGGTGAAGACAGTGAAGGAAAAGTATCCCCACCATCGAAGAAGAAACCCTCCGAGGTGAAAGAGGAGACGGTTGAAGACGATCCCCAGATGACCCTCTTTGGTTAGTCGCCGAATTCCCCTTAAAAGATTTATGAGGGAACGGTGACAGCAGTTACTCACCAAATTTGGGGAGTTTGGAAATTTTCTCAACCGTCGATTTTCTGACTAAAAATTCTTAGCCGTGGGAGTTTTTTAAAGAAAACTTTGTCGTGATTGGCCTTAAAGATTGCTTCCCATAAAGCGATCATGTTGTTAGGTTTCACGGTATGATTCGAATGATAATCGCGGCCGCGGTGATAGTTGCTTTCTTGGCGGCTCCGGACATCTCGTTTGGTGAAGGCGAGGTGGCATACAATTCGGTTAGCGGCGAAAAAGCGAAGCCCTCCATTGGTGTTAATCTCGAGACCAGCGAAAAGATCAATGAGATTCTGATGAGAACGCCGATGGCGCGACAATTCCTCGATGAACCCAACTTGGAAACCTTTCTGCCAGTTCCTGAGAATTGGAAAAAAAACACCGACGCTACCGGAGCGATTTCTTATCTCGTTCCTCTCGTCGAAACGAACGAAACGATCGCGCATAAGGCCCTGATCGATTCTTTAGAAAAGATAACTCCCCAATCGAAGCCCGAGCTTTTAACCCTGTTTAATGAGTAACCCAGAAGGGTATACTCGTATCTCACCCCCGTTTTAATCCCCGTTTGTTTTGGAGTAGCCCGGCAAATTATTGCCGGCGCTGGTTATAAATTTGGCTCTCTGCTGAGCTTTTTTGAACTTTGTTCAACCCCTAACCCCTGAGTTCTCACAACCTCGCCTCACTATGAATACCATCCTTGTAATTGTTCCGTTATTTGGCCTCCTCGCCTTAGGTTTTACGTTCTGGCGATCTGCCTGGGTAGCGAAACAGGACCCCGGGAATGATACGATGAAGAAGATCGCAGACAACATTGCTGTTGGAGCGATGGCGTTCTTGCGAGCGGAATATAAGGTGCTCGCCGTTTTTGTGGGCTGTGTCGCTTTGTTGCTGTTATTGGGTGGATTCAAGGATCCGGAGAACAGTTCTCCTTTCGTTGCGGTATCCTTCATCGTTGGAGCTGTGTGTTCAGCGTTGGCCGGTTTCATTGGAATGCAGGTTGCCACCAAGGCGAATGCGAGGACTACCCATGCGGCCCGAACTAGTCTAGGTGAAGGCTTACGCATCGCTTTTGCCGGTGGTTCCGTGATGGGGCTGGGCGTTGTTGGACTGGGCCTTCTCGGTTTGGGTTCACTCCTCTTGATTTTTGGCAGCACGATCGGAACGGATGCCGATTCGATTGGAAAAGTCATGACGATTGTGACCGGCTTTTCTTTCGGGGCGTCTTCTATTGCGTTGTTTGCTCGCGTCGGCGGTGGCATCTACACCAAGGCGGCTGACGTGGGAGCAGACTTAGTCGGTAAAGTGGAGGCGGGCATTCCTGAAGATCACCCACTCAATCCTGCGACGATCGCCGATAACGTAGGAGACAACGTTGGGGACGTGGCTGGAATGGGTGCAGACCTGTTTGAGTCTTACGTGGGTTCGATTATCGCCACGATGGTCTTGGGGGCGGTCTTTATGGTGCTGCCTGAATTTTCCGGCCTTCCGTTGGGCGGTGTTCTATTGCCATTAATGCTGGCCGGTCTCGGTATAGTGGCTTCGATTTTTGGTACTTTTCTGGTACGGGTGAAGGAAGGGGGAGACCCGCAGAAGGCGCTCAATATGGGTGAGCTTGTTGCTGGAGGGATTCTTCTCGTCGGGACCTACATTCTGATCGGCCAGTTGCTGCCGGGCAAGTGGACGCTAGATGGAAATGAGTACTCCGGTATGGGAGTATTTGGTTCGATCGCTCTGGGACTTATTTCAGGTCTGGCGATCGGCTATATCACCGAACACTACACCGGCACCGGAAAGAAACCGGTCATCAATATTGTGCGCCAGTCGGTGACCGGATCAGCGACGAATATTATCTCTGGTCTTGGAGTCGGAATGAAATCTACCGCATTGCCGATCATCGTTCTGGCTGTGGCAATTCTGGGTTCCTACGAACTCGCTGGACTTTATGGAATCGCCATAGCGGCCGTTGGCATGCTGTCGAATACCGGCATTCAACTGGCCGTCGATGCTTACGGGCCTATCTCCGACAATGCCGGCGGTATCGCTGAGATGAGCGAACTACCCTCTGAAGTGCGTCAAAGGACGGATAAGCTTGACGCAGTCGGGAACACCACGGCAGCCATAGGAAAGGGATTTGCAATTGGCTCAGCTGCTTTGACAGCACTGGCCCTCTTCGCTGCGTTCAAGACCACATGGGAGGCAACTCATGATGCCAAATTGTCCATTGAGGTGACAGATCCTAAAGTGGTATCGGCCCTCTTTGTTGGGGGTATGTTGCCATTTCTCTTTTCGGCGCTGTCGATGGATGCGGTCGGGAGGGCAGCGATGTCGATGATCGAAGAAGTGCGTCGACAGTTTCGAGAGATCCCCGGATTAAAGGCGGGTCTCGATGTGATGAACCGCAACGAAGACAAACCGGTCGCCGAGTGGTCGGATGAGGATCAAAAGATTTACGAGGAAGCTCAGGGGCAGGCTGAGTATGGAAAGTGCGTCGAAATTTCGACCAAGGCAGCCATTAAAGAAATGGTGAAGCCCGGTCTGCTAGCGGTGGCTGCTCCGGTGGCGGTCGGATTCCTAGGTGGCGCGGCAATGCTGGGAGGCTTGCTCGCCGGGGTGACGGTGACGGGTGTCTTACTCGCGCTCTTCCAGTCTAATGCGGGTGGAGCCTGGGACAATGCCAAGAAGATGATCGAGGAAGGATTCGAAGTGAATGGTGAGAAGCTCGCGAAGGGTTCCGAAGCTCATAAAGCTGCGGTTGTTGGCGATACTGTTGGCGACCCGTTTAAGGATACCTCAGGTCCGTCACTCAACATTCTGCTCAAACTAATGAGCGTGGTGGCTTTGGTGATTGCCTCGATGATTTAAGGTTACCCTATTGGTTTGCCTGCTAGGCTATGCGCCCTAATTTTTTCGGTCTCAGCGTCTCGTGGAAGATGATTGAGTTTTATATGCCTGCACTCAAGCAGGGCTGAATCAGCAATTAGAAATAATCTGAGAGATGAAAAGACGAGAATTTATTAGAACAGCCGGAGCAGCGACTTCTGTGGCCGCGGTTGGAGCCAGTGCGACCCGGGCCGCTGCTGAAAGCCGACCCAACCTTATTATCGTTCACTGCGACGAACTGAACTTCCGAACGATTGGCGCTTATCGTAACACCTTGCCTCCTGAGCAGGCATTCATGTGGGGTCCGCATGCTGTTTGTGACACGCCTCATATCGACCAGATGGCTGCGGAGGGGGCTTTGTGCACGAAGTTCTACGCAGCGACCCCGGTTTGCTCGCCTTCGCGATCGTCATTTGTCTCGGGGCGTTATCCCCAGAACACGCCGGTGACGAACAACAATGTGCATCTTGACGATGACATTGTGACCTTCGGGCACAAACTCGGTGAGGCCGGCTACGCAACCGGCTACGCCGGTAAATGGCACCTCGACGGCAATGGAAAGCCTCAGTGGGGGCCGGAGCGCCAATTCGGCTTTGATGACAATCGATACATGTTCAACCGTGGACACTGGAAGCAGTTCGAACTAACCGAAGATGGGCCTCGCGTGAAGGCGCGTGACGAAAAGGGTAGACCAAGCTATTCGGCGAAAGGGGCTGACGAAGAATCATTCGCGACCGATTGGCTCATGGATCGCACGATTGATTTCATCGACGAGCACAAGGACGGTCCCTTTGCTTACATGGTCAGCATTCCAGATCCCCATGGTCCGGACACCGTGCGCGCTCCCTACGACACCATGTTCAGTGACGAGGAGATTGAAGCCCCCCGCACTTTCGGAAAAGACCCTAAAAAAGCGCCCAGTTGGGCCAAGCCGGCGAAGAATACCAGGTATCCCATGGCGCAGTATCACGGGATGATGAAGTGCATCGACGACAACATGGGTAAGCTCATCGAAGCGTTGAAGGAGCGTGGGCTTTATGACAACACCATCTTCATTTTTACTGCGGACCACGGCGATCTTCGTGGCGAACACGGCCTGCAGAATAAGGGTAAGCCAATGGAAGCTTCAGCGAAAGTTCCGTTCGTGATACGCTGGCCGGAACACATCGAAGCTGGAGTGCAGATTGATCATGCGATGAATACGACCGATTTCATGCCGTCTATTCTTACAATGATGGGGGCGCAGCATTCGGGCTTGGAAGAAGGACGTGACCTCAGCGGCGTGTTCCAGGGAGAAGCGCTCAAAGGACCCGATATTACCTTCATGCGTGGAACGAATCAGTCTTCTGAAGATACCAAGGGCTGGGTCGCAGCGGTGACACCCACCCACAAGCTCATTCTTTCCGATCAAGACGAAGCGTGGTTACACGATCTCGACAAGGATCCTGATGAGTTGCAAAATTTTGTCAAAGACCCCGAGCAGGGACCGGTTCTCAAAAAGATGGCGAAGCATTTGAAGCGCTACGGCGAGAAATACAATGACGCCAAGATCAAGGATTCGCACACCGGTAAGGTGCTCCGGGATTTGCTCTGATTGCCCTGAAGGTTTCAGAAAATAAAAAGGCCAGGTTTTCCAACCCGGCCTTTTTGGTAAGCGCTGTCTGGGCTATAAATCAGATTTCGTTGATAATCTTGTTGAACGTGGCGCTAGCGCGCATGGCCTTGGAAGTCATCTCATCATTGGGCTGGTAGTAGCCGCCGATTTCGATGTTCTCGCCCTGTACCTCGATGAGTTCTTCGACGATTCGGGCCTCATGCTCGAGCATGGTCTGTGCGATCGGAGTGAACTCTGCTTTGAGGTCGGCGTCGTCGTTCTGGGCTGCGAGGGCTTCGGCCCAGTAGAGAGCGAGGTAGAAGTGGCTGCCGCGGTTGTCGATACCACCGAGGCGACGGGTTGGTGATTTGTTCTCGAGGAGGAACTTGCCGGTCGCGTCGTCGAGCGTCGCCCCGAGGACCTTGGCCTTGGCGTTGTCGTAGTTGTCTCCAAGGTGCTCGAGAGAAACCGCGAGGGCGAGGAATTCTCCGAGGGAATCCCAGCGCAGGTAGTTCTCAGCGACAAATTGCTGAACGTGCTTGGGCGCAGAACCACCGGCTCCTGTTTCAAAGAGGCCGCCGCCGTTCATAAGAGGAACAATGGAGAGCATCTTGGCCGAAGTCCCCACTTCGAGAATGGGAAAGAGGTCAGTGAGGTAGTCACGCAGCACGTTGCCGGTCACTGAAATGGTATCCTCTCCGCGCTTGATGCGCTCGAGGGAGAATTTGGTGGCCTCGATCGGAGCGAGGATGTGAATCTCAAGTCCATCGGTATCGTGATCGCCGAGGTAGGTGTTCACCTTAGCAATGAGTTGGCTGTCGTGAGCGCGGTTTTCGTCGAGCCAGAAGACAGCTGGGCTGCCGGTGGCACGGGCACGATTGACGGCGAGCTTCACCCAGTCTCGGATAGGCGCGTCCTTGGTCTGGCAGGCGCGCCAGATGTCTCCTCCGGAAACGCTGTGCTCAATGAGCACCTTGCCGTCGCTGTCGACGACGCGTACAGTGCCGTCAGAGGGGATCTCAAATGTCTTGTCGTGAGAGCCGTATTCCTCGGCTTTCTGAGCCATGAGCCCGACGTTGGGAACCGTACCCATGGTGGTGGGATCGAAAGCGCCGTGTTCTTTGCAGAAATCAACGGTAGCGGCGTAAACACCGGCGTAGCTGCTGTCAGGAATGACGGCGAGGGTGTCCTGCTGATTGCCGTCCTTGTTCCACATCTGTCCGGATGTCCGGATCATGGCGGGCATCGAAGCATCAATGATGACGTCGCTGGGAACGTGCAGGTTGGTGATGCCCTTGTCGGAGTTCACCATAGCTAGTTCAGGACCGTTCTCGTAGCAGGTCTCGATGTCGGCTTCGATTTCGGCCTTCTTGTCAGCGGGTAGGGATTCAAGCTTGGAAACAAGATCACCGAATCCATTGTTGAAGTCGACACCGAGCTCATCAATCACGTCAGCGTGCTTTTCGATGAGGTCTTTGAAGTAAGCGCGCACTCCGTGACCAAAGATGATTGGGTCGGAGACCTTCATCATGGTGGCTTTCATGTGCAGAGAGAAGAGGGTTCCCTCTGCCTTGGCGGCAGCGACTTGGTCTTCGAGGAAAGCCACGAGCGCGTCCTTGCGCATCGCAGTGGCGTCGAGGACTTCACCGGCAAGCAGAGGCGTGGAATTTTTCAGCAAGGTGGTTGAGCCGTCGGCGCCGACGAGTTCGATCCGAACATCGGTGGCACTCTCTATGGTGACGGATTGCTCGTTGAAGCGAAAATCGTTTTCATCCATACTGGCGACGCGAGTTTTGGAATCCGCGGACCACGCACCCATGGAGTGAGGATTGTTTTTCGCGTATTCCTTCACGGCTTTCGGAGCACGACGGTCAGAGTTACCTTCACGAAGCACGGGGTTTACGGCGCTGCCCTTGACCTTGTCGTAGCGAGCCTTGATATCCTTTTCTTCGTCGTTGGAAGGCTCATCGGGGTAGGGTGGCAGATTGAAGCCCTGGCGTTGAAGCTCTTCGATAGCGGCTTTGAGTTGCGGGATGGAAGCACTGATGTTCGGTAGTTTGATGATATTGGCTCCGGGCGTCTTGGCCAGTTCGCCAAGCTCATGGAGGGCATCGCCGGTTCGCTGGTCTTCGTTGAGGAATTCAGGGAAAACGGAGATGATGCGGCCGGCGAGTGAAATGTCACGCGTCTCGATATTGATGCCGGAAGACTTGGTAAAAGCCTGGATAATCGGAAGCAGCGAGTAGGTCGCTAATGCGGGAGCTTCGTCAGTCTTGGTGTAGATGATGCTGGGAGCCGAGGACATGGTATTTAATAACGGTTAACAACCCTGCCGCCAGATTCGAAAATCCGGGATTTCAGAGCATCCCGCGATACGCCATTCCGGGGCTTCGGTCAAAGGCAAAGCCGGGTGAGATAGCGGAAAATGGAGGGATTTTCCCGACGTTGTAGCACCTTACCGGGCGGAAGGTTGCTACTTCGGCTTTTTTCACACCTGAATCCTGGCTTAAGCGGGAGATGGGACTCGCCGCGCTTCTCATTCAGGCTGGAGTTTTTTTTGACGGTCCGAAGAGTCGAGTTATCAGCTCGCGATCTGATCGCTGTGTAGTCCAGTTAGATCAAAGCCTTTGCCGCCGGGGTGTGAGTGCGCTTGAGGCGGCCACGGAAATGGCGGCTAATTGAATCATGAATTAACCCGTGGCACTGCGGGTTAGAAAGGGACAGATCAGCGGGAGGCGCTTGTCCGCCATGGTAGTAACTG
>CETE01152336.1_pt1 | contig 45441 bp, 43 predicted proteins | sample 531241 | NCBI WGS metagenome assembly CETE01 (sample SAMEA2622336, study PRJEB7988) | marine metagenome | biome: marine biome (ENVO:00000447); feature: deep chlorophyll maximum layer (ENVO:xxxxxxxx); material: "saline water (ENVO:00002010), including plankton (ENVO:xxxxxxxx)" | depth 30 m
TTAAAGTTTCAATTTATCTCAATGAATAATTTGGATAATTTTAATTCTGTCATAAATAAAAAAACAAAACTAATATGGATTGAAACACCCACTAACCCAATGATGAATATAATTGATATTAAAGCGATTGTAAGTTTAGTTAAGGGTGAAGATATTTTAGTTGCTGTAGATAATACTTTTGCTTCTTCATATATACAGCAGCCTTTAACCCTAGGCGCTGATATTGTGATGCATTCAGCAACAAAGTATCTAGCTGGTCACTCTGACGTAATTTTGGGAGCACTAATATTAAATAACAAAGAATTAGCAGAACGAATAGGGTTTATACAAAATGCAAGTGGTGCTATTTGTGGTCCTATGGACAGTTTTCTTACATTACGTGGAATAAAAACTTTACATGTTAGAATGCAAAGACATTGCGAAAATGCTGCTACTATAGCTAATTATCTAAATAAAAATTCTAAAATAGAGAAAGTTTATTGGCCTGGATTTGAGAATCATCCAAATCATTTAGTAGCAAAAACCCAAATGAAAGATTTTGGTGGAATGCTATCTTTTGTTACAAAAGGTGCAGATTATAATGCAGCAATCAAAATAGTAGAAAGGTTAAAAATATTCACCCTTGCTGAATCACTTGGTGGCGTAGAAAGCCTTGCAGGCCATCCCGCAAGTATGACTCATGCATCTATTCCTAAAGAAGAAAGAGAAAAGAGTGGTTTAGTAGATGCCCTTATTAGATTAAGTGTCGGAATAGAGGATGTTAGAGATTTAATTAATGACCTTGAACAGGCAATAGGTTAAATATCTTTATGGATATTCCCAAAAATAAAAAAATTTATTTCGCCTCAGACCAGCATTTTGGTTCACCATCTTTAAAGTTGAGTAAAGAAAGAGAAATGTATTTTTTGGAGTGGCTAGATAAAATTCAAAAAGATGCTTTCTCCCTATTCTTATTGGGTGACTTATTTGATTTTTGGTTTGAATATAATAAAGTTGTCCCTAAAGGATTTGTTAGAGTATTGGGTAAACTTGCAAATTTTACAGATAATGGAATTTCAGTTCATTTTTTTGTTGGGAATCACGACTTATGGATGAAAGATTATTTTGAAAAAGAACTAAATATTTCTGTTCATTTTAACCCTGAAGATTTTGTATTTAACAACAAAAAATTTTTTTTGGGACATGGAGACGGATTAGGATCAAAAGACACTGGATATAAATTAATGAAGAAAATATTTACAAATAAGTTAGCTCAAAGAGCATTTAGAATACTTCACCCTGATTTGGGTATACGAATGGGACAATATTTTTCTTTAAGAAATAAAAAAAATTCTTCAAAAAAAGACTCAACTCTTATTGGAGTCGATAACAAGAGCCTTTCTTTTTATATAAGTGAAAAACTAAAACAGGAGCATTTTGATTTTTTTATCTTTGGTCATCTTCATAAACCATTAGAAATTAATCTAAATTCAAAATCAAAATATATAAACTTGGGTGATTGGATTTCACACTTTACATATGGCAGTTTTGACGGGACAAAACTTGAACTCAAAAAATGGAAAATAAAATAAAATGATTGAGGAAAGGACTCTTTCGCATGAGAAAACCATTTTGGTAGGTGTAATTAATAGCCGTCAAAACATAGAGCAAGTAAAAGAATATTTAGACGAATTGGAATTTCTTACTTTTACTGCTGGAGGAAAAGTACAAAAACGTTTTGTTCAAAAAATTGACCCTCCCAATACAAAAACATTTATTGGATCAGGAAAGATTGAGGAGGTTATGAATTATGTGAAAGCAAATGATATTTCTTCTATAATTTTTGATGATGAATTAACACCTGCTCAACAAGGAAATATTGAAAAAATTTTAAAGATAAAAGTTCTTGATCGTACAGGACTTATTTTAGATATTTTTGCTCAAAGGGCACAGAGTAGTTACGCTCGAAATCAAGTAGAGCTAGCTCAATATCAATATCTTCTTCCCAGACTCAAAGGACTTTGGACACATCTCGAGAGACAAAAAGGAGGTATAGGGATGAGAGGTCCCGGAGAAACTGAAATCGAAACTGATAGAAGAATAGTAAGAGATAAAATTTCTTTACTAAAAAAAAAGCTTATCAGTATTGATAAACAAATGGCAACTCAAAGAGGGAATAGGGGAGCTTTAGTTCGAGTTGCACTAGTTGGTTACACAAATGTTGGAAAATCAACTTTGATGAATGTTATAGCTAAAAGTGATGTTTTTGCAGAAAATAAACTTTTTGCTACTTTAGATACAACTGTGAGAAAAGTAGTTATAGGAAATCTCCCCTTTTTATTAAGTGACACAGTAGGTTTTATTAGAAAACTACCTACTCAACTGATAGAAGCCTTCAAAAGTACTCTCGATGAAGTTCATGAGGCAGATTTTTTACTTCATGTAGTTGATATTTCTCATCCTAACTTTGAAGAACATATTGAATCTGTAAACAAAATTTTAAAAGAAATATCTAGTTTAAATAAACCCACTTATATGGTGTTTAATAAAATTGATGCCTACAAACCAAAACCTTGGGATGAAAATGATTTAGTAGAAAAAAGAGAAGAAAAGCACTATAACATTGATGAATGGCAAAAAACTTGGATGAATAGGATGAATGGATATGCTCTTTTCATCTCTGCTTTAAATAAAAAAAATCTTAAGCAGTTTAGAAATAAGGTTTATGATGAGGTAAGAAAAATTCATGTAACACGATTTCCTTACAATAATTTTTTATACCCAGAAACATTAGTAGAAAAATAAATACTCTTCAAAAAATTAATTAATAATCATTTAATTTTTCCTTACACTCTATTGTTAATGTAAGCATTCGCTTGTCTAGTAGGAAGTATTACCATATCGGCAATGGTAACTTTTTCTGGTACTTTAGCCATATAAATAATAGCATCTGCTACCTCTTCAGCTGTAAGCGCATCAATTCCTTTGTAAACACTTTTTGCACGCTTTTTATCTCCCTTAAAACGGACCTTTGAAAATTCAGTTTCTACTAAACCAGGGTGAATTGCTCCTACACGAATACCAAAAGGGTTTAAGTCTATGCGTAAACCTCGAGTAAAAAAATCAACAGCTGCTTTACTGCTGCAATATACATTACCATTAGGATAAACTTCTTTTCCAGCAATAGAACCTAAATTTATAATGTGCCCCTTTTTAGACTCGATCATTTTGGGTAAAACAGCTTTAGTCACATACATTAAACCTTTAACATTGCTGTCAATCATTGCATCCCAATCATCAATAGATGCATTTTGTACAGGGTCGAGACCATGAGCATTACCCGCATTATTAATTAAAATTTCAATATTTTTCCAAGATTCAGGAAGACTATTAAATGCCTCAAAAACAGCTTTTTTGTCTCGTACATCAAACTTTAAAATTTGAGTATTATTCCCAAGTATTCCACAAAGTTTTCTGAGTTTTTCATCTCTTCTTCCGCAAATTATCAATTTTGCCCCGATCTTTTTAAATGCTAACGCAGTAGCCCATCCAATTCCACTTGTTGCCCCTGTAATTGTTACAATTTTATTTTTCATATTTATGGTAAAGGTTTTCCCATACTGGCTTCTAATAATAAAAACCAGTCAGTTAGATCTAAATTAATTTTAGTTGCCTCAATTGCTTTTTTAATTCTATCAGACGATGTAGTACCGATTACAGGATAAATTTTTGAAGGATGCTGTAAAAGCCATGCTAATAGAATTTGAGCTTCTGAACAATTATATTTTTTGCAAAGAGGAGTAATAACTTTTTTTATTCGTATTTTTTTTGGTAAATCTGACTTAAAGTATATACCTAAAGGGCTCCATGACATAACACCAATATTTTGAGTTTTTAAATAGTCTAAAACGCCATTAAAAAGTGGGGTTTCATGCGATAGAGAGCACTCTATTTGATTCCAATTTAAACTAATTTCTTTTTGAAGTAATTTTATTTGAGATGTTGTAAAATTAGAAACCCCTAGTTGGTTAACTTTTCCTTCTTCCTTTAACTTATAGAAAACATCACAAATTTCAGATGCTTCCATAAGTGGACTGGGCCGATGGAGTAAAAGTAAATCAATGTATTCTGTTTTTAAGTTACGTAAGGAATTTTCAACACTTAATCGAATATGACTAGAACTGTAATCATAGTATTTAACATTTAATGGACGTGCTTCACATGGCATTTGGATTCCACATTTGGTAATAAACTGAACATTTTCTCTATCAATAGAACATGTTTTAAATGCATTACCAAAATCAGCTTCTGTAGTATATCCACCATAAATATCAGCATGGTCAAAAGTAGATACACCATAATTAAAGGATTTTTCAATTAACACCTGCATTTCGGATAAAGAAAGTTTTTTACCCCAATCTCCCCATGTCATTGTTCCAGAAATTATTCTTGAAAAGGGTTTCATCTCTATTTCAATATCATTAATTTTATCACCTAAAATAGCAACATTTCAGGTCTAAGCTAAAGTAAGGTCATTCAATTTTTAACCAATTGTTAACAAATCAGTGATGATTTATTTTTCATTTTAGCTGTCCGAAAAAAATTGTATTAAAAACAATGGAAGATAAAACAGATAAAATAGTTGATATTAAGGCTATTAACGAGAAAATTGAGAAGGAAAGTGCTTTTGTTGATATTCTTTCCTTAGAAATGAATAAGGTAATTGTTGGGCAAAAGAACATGGTAGAGCGTCTTTTGGTTGGGCTTCTGGGAAAAGGACATATTTTACTTGAAGGGGTCCCTGGATTGGCAAAAACATTAGCAATAAATACACTTAGTCAAGCAGTTAAGGGAAGTTTTAGTCGTATTCAATTTACACCTGATTTACTTCCTGCAGATGTCATCGGAACGATGATTTACAATATCAAAGAGAACGATTTTTCAATAAAAAAAGGACCTATTTTCGCTAATTTTATATTAGCAGATGAAATAAATAGGGCTCCAGCTAAAGTTCAATCTGCTTTGTTAGAAGCAATGCAGGAAAAGCAGGTTACAATAGGAGACTCAAGTTTTAAACTTCAAGCTCCCTTCTTAGTCATGGCGACTCAAAATCCAGTCGAACAAGAGGGAACTTATCCACTTCCTGAAGCTCAAGTTGACCGATTTATGTTAAAAGTTATTATTGATTATCCAAAACTTGATGAAGAACAACTTATTGTTAGAAGAAATTTAAATGAAAGTAACGAGAAAATTAAATCAGTAGTTTCTACTAAACAAATTATTTCTGCTCAAGAATCTGTAAATCAAGTTTATATGGATGAAAAAATAGAAAATTATATCCTTAATTTGATATTTGCAACCCGTTATCCAGAAAACTACAAACTTGAATCAATAAAACCACTTATAAGTTTTGGAGCTTCCCCTAGAGGGAGTATTAATTTAGCAACTGCATCAAAATGTAACGCTTTTATTAAACGAAGAGGATATGTTATTCCTGAAGATGTACGAGCAGTAATTTATGATGTTCTTAGGCACAGAATAGGACTAACCTACGAGGCAGAAGCTGAGAATATTACCTCTGAAGATCTTATAACTCAAATTATTAATGAAGTTGAAGTACCTTAAACATAAAGTTTGATCACTAAAAAATTTAGTATAGTACATAATGGATACAAAAGGACTATTAAAAAAAGTTCGTAAGATTGAAATTAAAACTCGTCGTTTAAGTGATCATGTATTTGGTGGAGAATATCACTCTACATTTAAAGGTCGAGGAATGACATTTAGTGAAGTAAGGCAATATCAATTTGGGGATGACGTGAGAGCAATTGATTGGAATGTTACGGCTCGATACAATGAACCTTTTGTAAAAGTTTTTGAAGAGGAAAGAGAATTAACTTTGATGTTAGTTGTTGATGTAAGTGGCTCAGAAGCATTTGGAACAAAAATACAATTCAAGAGAGAAACTTTAACAGAAATAGCAGCTACTCTTGCATTTTCTGCTCTTCAAAACAATGATAAAGTAGGCCTCTTATTATTTTCTGATCAGGTTGAACTTTTTATACCACCAAAAAAAGGGAGGTCACATATTTTAAGAATAATTCGTGAACTATTAGAATTTAGACCTTTAAGTTTTAAAACAAACATTTCAAATGCTTTAGAGTTTTTATCTGGTATTTTGAAAAAAAAAGCTATTGTTTTTATGCTTTCTGATTTTATGGATAAGGATTATGAAAAAACACTTCGTATTGCTTCAAAAAAGCACGATTTTACAGGAATACGTGTTTATGATCCCATTGAAAAAAGTCTTCCCAATCTAGGAATTATTCCAATTAAAGATTCAGAAACTGGAATTGTTAAATGGGTTAGTACTTTTCCAAAAAAAAACAGGGAATTGTATTCAAAAAAATATAGGGATCAAGTTAAAGCTTTTGAAGAAATTTTTAAAAAAAATGGAGCAGGGCAAATAAGCTGTAGTGTAGAAGAAAGTTACGTTAAAAAATTATTAGGCTATTTTAAAGCGCGTGTTTAGATGTTAAAAAAAGGATTTCTTTGTTTAAGTTTATTTATTTGGTTGAATGCTTCTGGACAAATACAGAAAGGTGTTTTAACTGCAACTGTAGACACCACGGCTGTAAAGATAGGTGAACAAATAGATTATTATCTTCAGATTAAAGCTGATAGCACTTCAAAAGTAGTTTTTCCAGAACAACCTTTATTTGCTCCTTTTGAACTTTTAGAAGTAAGTCAGGTAGATACTATTAGATCTCAAAGCCATTTTTTGTATACAAAGAAATATTCTTTAATTCATTTTGACTCAGGGAATTATTATATCCCACAACAGCAAGTATTAGTTGATGGATTTTCACAATTAGCTAAATTTATACCAATACGTGTCAATACAGTAAAAGTTGATACAACTAAACAAAAGCTATTTGATATAAAGCCTTTACAAAAGGTTAAAAGAAATTATGAAGATTTAATTATAAAATTTGTATGGTTTCTTGTTTTTGTTATTGTTATAACTGGAATCTTATACATATATTACTTTCAAAAGAATAGACAAGAATTTAAAAAACAAGAGCTCCCTCCATTTGAACGTGCTATTGAAGAGTTAAAAGCATTGGAAAATGAGAGTTTAACTAAACAAGAGGAGTTTAAAAGTTATTATTCAAGATTAACTGATGTTATTAGGCGCTACCTAGAAGAAGAAGCAAAAATAGATGCTTTGGAAAGTACATCAGAGGAACTTTTATTAAAATTAGAAATGCGAAAGGATGCAGGCACTTTAGACTTAGATCGTAAGACATTAATTAGTCTAAGAGAAGTACTTCAAAATGCTGATTTAGCCAAATTCGCAAGGTCTATGCCTGAGTTTCGAATGGCTTATGATGATCGTAAAGTTGTTGAAAATATTGTGATAGAAACTAAAGAAGCATTGCCTGAACCCACTGAAGAAGAATTAAAAGAAAAAGCCGCTTACCAAGCGTTATTAGCTAAAAAAAAGAGAAAACAACAGCTGATTTTTGGTCTTGTTGGAACATCTATTTTGGGAATATTAACTCTTTTAATAAGCATATTAATATATGGTTATTATCCTGTTCGAGATACATTATTAGCTTATCCAACAAAGGGATTATACAGTGGACAATGGGTAATGAGTCAATATGGAAATCCTCCAATAAAAATTGAAACTCCTGACGTGTTGGAAAGAATAAAAACAGAAGAGAATGATATTCAACAGTTTGCAATGGGGACATTCGATAGTTCTTTTTATATCGACTTAATATTCAATTTTCCCAATAAAAAATCCTCTTTAAATGCAAAAGAAGATAAAGATGGAAAAGGTGCTGCTTTGGTCGATGCAATTATATCCAATTTTGAGTCAAAAGGAGCAGTAAATATTTTAATGAAAAACGATGAATTACAACTACCGTCAGGATTACCAGTTACTAAAGTTTACGGCACTTTGGATTACCCCAAAAAGGGAAAATCAGACAGGGTACGATGTTCATTTAATGCTCTACTTTTTACTTTTGAAGAGGGGACAATAATTCTTACGATGATCTATGAAAAAGAAGATAGGTATGGTTCAAAAATTGAGCAAAGGATAATAAATAGTTTAGAATTGATAAAAGAATTATAAATAATGTTTGAAGGTATTTATTTTGCTAACCCAAATTATCTATGGTTACTTTTAATTCTTCCTGTTGTATTAACATGGCAAATATTTTCTAGAAATAAAACACAACCCTTATTAAAGATGCCTAGTTTGTCAAATTTTCAAGAAGGGTCATTTTTTTGGGCAAGAATATTTCATGGTCTTTTCATATTTAGACTATGCGCAATCGGATTAATTATAATGGCAATTGCAAGACCTCAGACAGTAGATATTTCTACACGTACAAAAACAAATAAAGGCATTGATATTGTAATGGCTATTGATGTATCTTCAAGTATGTTAGCTCAAGATTTAAAGCCAGATAGACTTACCGCTCTAAAACGTGTGGCTGCTGAATTCATTCAAGATAGAAGATCTGACAGAATTGGATTAGTTGTTTATGCAGGTGAAAGTTACACTAAAACTCCCATTACAAGTGATAAAAACATTGTTAAGTCTTCTATGAGAGAGATAAATTTTCAAGGATTAATAGAAGACGGAACTGCAATAGGCATGGGACTCGCAACTTCGGTAAATCGTTTGAAAGACAGTAAAGCAAAAAGTAAAATTATAATTTTACTTACCGATGGAGTTAATAATTCAGGGTTTATTGATCCAAAAATTGCTACTGAATTAGCGGTGGAATTCGGAATAAAAACTTATACTATAGGACTTGGAAGTAATGGAACAGCTCTGGCTCCAGTAGGAATTTTACCCAATGGGAAGTTCAAATATGGTCTTACTAAAGTTGAAATTGATGAGGTATTACTTAAAGAAATTGCTTTAAAAACAGGAGGGATTTACTTTAGAGCTACAAATAATCAAAAGCTTGAAGAGATTTATCAAGAAATAAATAAATTAGAAAAAACAGAAATTGAAGAATTTAAGTACTACAATTATGAAGAGAAGTATCGTATTCTGATACTTTTAGCTATTGGATTTATAATTTTTGAATGGATATTTAGAAACACATTATTTAAAAGTTTTATTTAGATGTATCAAATAGACGACTTTGAATATATTTATATTTTAACATTGCTTCCATTGATTTGGATATGCTTTGGTTTATTACTTCGTTGGAAAAAGAAAGTTCAAATGTCTTTTTCAAGACCTGAACTTCTGGAAATTTTAAGCCCTAATCGATCAAAATTCAAACCAATTTTTAAATTGATAGTACTAAGTGTTTCATTATTCTTGTTGGTTATCGCATTGATGAATCCAAAAATCGGAACACAACTAGAAACAGTAAAAAGAGAAGGCGTAGATATCGTTTTTGCGATTGATGTTTCTAAAAGTATGTTGGCTGAGGACATTGCTCCCAATCGAATTGAAAAATCAAAAAGATTAGTATCGGCAATTTTAAACCAATTAGCTAGCGATAGGGTTGGAATAATAGCCTATGCAGCACAGGCTGTACCGCAACTTCCAATAACAACTGACTATGGCTCTGCTAAGATGTTTTTACAAGGGCTAAACACAAACATGCTTTCCTCACAAGGAACAGCATTAGACAGTGCTATTGATCTATCAGGAACCTTTTTTGACGACAAGGACCAAACAAATCGGGTGATTTTTCTGATTTCAGATGGGGAAGATCATTCTGAGGAAGCATTCAATGCCGCTTCAAGAGCTGCTGAATTAGGAATTAAAATTTTTACTTTTGGTGTAGGAACTGAAAAAGGAGCTCCTATCCCATTAAAAAGAAATGGTATTGTAGAATCTTATAAAAAAGATTTTAATGGCGAAGTAGTTATAACAAAACTCAATAAAGATATTTTAGAGACTATAGCTCAAGCAACAGGTGGAGTTTATCAAAATGGGAATAATACAAAAGAAGTTTTGGATTTTGTTTCAGAACAATTAAAAGCAATGGATAAAAAAGAATTTGAAGCAAAGAAATTTGTTTCATATAAAGATAGGTTTCAAGCTTTTTTGATAGCAGCTTTACTTTTTCTGTTAATCGACTTATTTTTGTTCGAGACAAAAACAAAATGGGTTCAAAAATTGAATTTATTTAATGAAGAAGCGAATTAACTTTTTTTACTTTATTTTCTCTCTAAATTTTTGTTTTGTATTATCTCAAACAGGCGAGGTTACAAACCATATTTTTGATGGAAACGAAAAAGCAGATGAAGAAGATTATAAAGAAGCAGAAAAATCATATCGAAAGGCAATTTCATTAGAACCTGAAAAAGAAGTTGCTTTATTCAATTTAGGGAACACTCATTTTAAAGATAAAAAGTATGATGAGGCATCTCAACGTTTTTTTCAAACTCAGAAATTTGCCTCTTCAAAACAAGGAAAACATAGAGCATTCCATAATATGGGAAACGTTTATATGCAAAAGAAAGAGTACCAGAAAGCTGTCGAAGCTTATAAAAATGCACTAAGAAACAACTCAAAAGATGAAGAAACTAGATATAATTATGTCCTTGCAAAAGAACTTTTAGAAAACGAGAAACCACCAGAGGAACAGGAACAGGACGATCAAAAGGATCAAAAAGATCAAGAAAAGGATAAAGAGAAGGATCAAGAAAAGGATCAAGATGGAGACCAAGAAAACAAAGACCAAAAAAACCCTAAAAAGGAAGGAGATGAAGGAGATGAGTCAGACGATAAAGGTGATCCAAATAAAGAAGGTGATCAAAAAAAAGAACAAAAACCTAAAGAACAAAAACCTCAAAATGACAGACCAAAGAGGGGACAACTTTCACCACAACAAGTTGAGAGTTTACTTGAGGCCATGAATAATCAAGAAAAGAAAGTTCAAGATAAAATCAACGCAAAAAAAATTAAAGGAGCTCCGGCAAGAGGAAAAAAAGATTGGTAATTGTCATGTTGAAATTTTTAAAGCTATACTTTTTCAGTTTTTTTGTTATACTGACGTTTAATCTTCAAGCTCAAGTAAGTTTTGATGCAAAGGTCAGCAAAAAAAGACTAGGCTTGAATGAAAGACTTAGAATTGATTTTGAGATGAATGAAAATGGAGATAATTTTAATCCTCCACTATTTAAAAATTTTCAAATAATTAGCGGTCCACAACAAGCTGTTAGTCGTTCATGGGTTAATGGAGTCCAAAGCTTTTCAAAAACATATACATATTTTCTTACACCTAGAAGCAAGGGTAATTTTACTATTGGTCAAGCAGAAGTGACAATTAATGGAGAGATATACAAAACCAGCCCAATTGAAATTGAAGTAACTAACGCTGTAAAAAAGCCAAATGATCCAAATAATGTAGAAGGGCAAATAGACGAGAACATACATTTAGTCGCTGAAGTTTCTAACCCTAATCCATATCTAAATGAAGGGATCACAATTATTTACAAATTATATTTTAGAAATCCAATTTCAGTTTCTGATGTATCAGAATTAGAGACTCCATCTTATGGTGATTTCTGGAGTCATTTGATAAAAATAGGAAGAGCTGAAATAAATATGAGAGGTACTTTCAAAGGAGAGTCTTATAATGAAGTTGTATGGAGAAAAGCAGTTCTTTATCCTCAGAAATCAGGAAATTTAATTTTAGAACCACTTACATTAGATTTAACTTTAAGTTTACCAAGTAATAGGCGTGACCTTTTTGGAAGACGTATTTTAACTCAATCTCAAAAAACTATAACTACAGGAGAAAAGGTAATTAAAGTAAAAGACTTACCTAAAAAAAATAAACCTGAAAATTTTTCAGGTGCTGTAGGAAAATTTGATTTTGATTTAATTTTAAATAAAAATACCTTAAAAGCTTCAGAATCATTTCAGGCAAAAATAAAAGTTAGAGGAAAGGGAAATTTAAATCTTTTTAATTTACCATCTATTAATGTTCCAAATACTCTCGAGGTTTATGAACCAGAGCATAATGAAAAAGTTAAAGTAACACTTTCTGGTATTCAAGGTACGGTTGAAGATAGTTATACTATTGTGCCTCAGTTTCAAGGTAAATATCCAATCCCCTCAATTGAATTTACTTATTTTGATCCCAAATTAGAGGCTTATAAAACTCTATTTTCTCAAGAATTAATTGTAGATGTTTATGATGGTCCTACTTCAGGACTCCCTTCTGTTAATAGTGGTTTGTCAAAGTCAAAAAATAGCATAGTTCCAAATGATAGCTCATTTAGATTTATAAAATTAGACACTAAGCTTCAACAAAAAAATCAGAAAATATTTTGGAGAAGTTATTTATTTTGGGCTTTATTATTCATTCCAATTGTTCTAATCATAACTTCAATATTGATAAAAAAATATATATTAAATCAGACAGAAGATTTAACCATTCGAAAACAGAAAAGGGCTCAGCAGCTTGCAAAAAAATATTTAAGTTCAGCAAAAAAGGTTATTCAAGACCAGGCTAAATTTTATGAAGCTCTTGAAAGAGCCCTCCACAATTATTTAAAAGCCAAACTTAAGATTGAAACAACTGAGCTTAGTAAATCAAAAATTCAAAAACTTCTTAATGATAAAGGAATAGATAAACAAATATCATCAGAATATGTAGAGGTAATAGAGAATTGTGAAAGGGCACGTTATGCTCCAGGATCATCAATAAACACAAAAGAAGATCTAGAAAAATCAGGTGAATTAATTTCTAAAATTGATCGTCAAATATGATAGAGAAATATAAATTTAGCAGTCTAAAAAGCATCCTATTTTTTGGAGCAACACTTTTAATACAAAATTTAGCTTTTGCACAAGCCTCAATGGAATCCGTATTTAAACAGGGTAATAGTGCTTACAATAAAGCAGAATATCAAAAAGCGATTTCACTATATGAACAAACTCTAAAAATGGGACAAATTAGTGCTGAACTATATTATAATCTGGGGAATGCATATTACAAACTAAATAATATTGCAGAAAGTATTTATTATTTTGAAAAAGCTAAACAGCTAGACCCTAATGATGAAGATATAATCATCAATAGTAACTTTGCGAAAAATATGACAATTGACGCTATTGAGAAACTCCCTGAATCCCAAATAGTAACATTTCAAAAAAAGATATATGGAATTTTTAACTTTTCTTATTGGTCATACCTAACTGTTATATTATTTTGGATATTTAGTGGCCTTTTTTTAGTGTATGTTTTTATAAAATCTGCTTCCTTAAAACAAACATTCTTTTTCATCGCTCTTGGAATTTTAATATTTTTTATGATAAGTTTCTTAATAACATATTCAATAGAAGAAAAAGAAAAAAACACAAATTTTGCAATTTTATTTTCAAATCAAAAAGACATTTGGTCCGAACCAAATCAACAAGCAGAATTATTATTTTCACTTCATGAAGGAACTAAAGTAGAGGTTTTAGATATACTCGAAAATTGGAAAAAAATTAGAATAGCAAATGGCTCTGAAGGATGGATTGAAAATGCATCACTTAGATATTTGAATAATGATTTCTTTAGATAATTTCTTGTTCTGGAATTGATTTAGATTGAAATACCCATTCAAATAAAAAATTCCCAAATTTATTTAAAAAGAAATAACTTTTTGAATCTTCAAAGTTAAAATCAGAGAAAATAGTAATAATTTCATTTAACTCACTAATAATTAATGTAAAAGCACTTAATACCACAGCCCATTTTAGAATTCCAAAAAAACCACCTAAAATTCGATTTAACCAACCTAACGCAATTAACTTTAAAGTTTTAGTAATCATTTTTGCCAATAATGATATTGAATAAATTATTAAGATGAAAAGGAAAATAAAACTAACGATTTGTATTGTTTTTGAATCCCAGTCAAAAAAAATTTGAACGGTATTACCTAAAACATTTGAAAATTTAAATGAACCTAACAGCCCGAATATTAAAGCTATTACACCAGCAATTTCTACAACAAATCCTTTGAAAAAGCCACTCAATAGTCCGTAGGTAAGTATTATAAATACTAATACATCAAAATAATTCATCTTTCTAAAGTACATTTTTTTCAGTATTATTAAACTAAATAGAAAATATGATAATATAAAACCTAAACATCTTTTAGTAGAAAAGTCATGTTTGTCAATAATATTATTAAATGAATATTTTTAATAATATATGAAACCTATTAATCCATAAAGAAGGATGTAATTTCAGAAAACTACATTATTTTTACAGTGTGATTGACAAACTAAAAAAATATTTAAAAGAAGTTGAAAATTTTTATAGTGAAAATTCAACAGAAATAGAGGCTTTCAGGATAAGTTATGCAGGGAAAAAAGGAATTCTAAGTTCTTTATTTTCCTCATTCAGGGATATTCCACCAGAACAGAAAAAAAACTATGGAAAAGAATTAAATAAACTTAAAGAAGCTGTCAGTCTGAAAGTTGAATATTTAAAATCTAAGTCTAAATGGGAGTCAAAAAAAAGTAAAATAAATGACCCTACAAGGACTTCATTTCAAATTCAATCTGGGAATCGCCACCCCCTTTCAATCGTTAAAAAAAGAATTATAGATATTTTCACTCAGATAGGGTTTAGTATTTCAGAGGGACCTGAAATTGAAGATGACTGGCATAATTTCACCGCTCTTAATTTACCTCCCCATCATCCTGCTCGAGACATGCAAGACACCTTTTTTATTCAAACTAATCCAGATATTTTACTTCGTACTCATACTTCTTCTGTTCAAGTAAGACATATGGAGAGCAATAAACCTCCAATTAGGACAATTTCTCCTGGAAGAGTTTTTAGAAATGAGGCTATATCTTCCAGAGCACACTGTATTTTTCATCAAATTGAGGGATTATATATTGCTAAAGATGTATCCTTTGCTGACCTAAAACAAACTTTAAAATATTTTACAGAATCACTCTTTGGCAACTCAAATATACGTCTAAGACCCTCTTATTTCCCATTTACTGAACCAAGTGCAGAAGTTGACATTTATTGGGGTTTAGAGACGGAAATAGATTATCGGATAACAAAAGGCACAGGTTGGTTGGAAATTATGGGATGTGGAATGGTTGACCCAAACGTTATGGAGAACTGTGGAATTAATCCAAAAGACTACTCAGGTTTTGCATTTGGAATGGGAATTGAAAGGATAGCGATGTTATTATACCAAATTAGTGACATTCGTTTATTTTTTGAAAATGATGTTAGGTTCTTAAAACAATTTAAAGCAACTCTTTAAATTAATTAAATAAACAAAAAAGTTTATAGCCATTTAGACCAAGGAATTCTACTTAATAGTAAGATATATCCGAATCCATAAAATAAAGATATACGCAAAAATTTCTTCGATGATTCACTTTGTTTTTTATTCAATGACCAACCAATTGTAATAAAAAAAATTGCGAATATGTTTGTTATAGGATGTTCGACTAAATACAAACGACTTTCATTGTTTTTCATTATTCCCATCCCTAATGAGGACCACTGATCAAACCAAGGAGAGATGAAGTATAAAATTAATCCAATTAATAGTTGAATATGAGAAAAAATCAGTCCAAAAAGGCTTATTCTTAAATCTGTTGAATTGAATGATTTTTTTGATATTATTCTTATTAAAGAATTTAAAATTGCAATAAAAAGAATTGTAAGAACAAAGAAAGCCCAATAGGAATGAACTGTTTTTAAAATGTTATACATTAATTTTTAATTTAATTACATAAATATTGATTTCATGATACAGCTTTTTTATACCATAAAAAATTAACTTAGTAAAATTAGAAAATTTACTATGAAAAAAATCATAATAATAACGTTTTCAATTTTTCTTGGGTGTAAGAACAATAATGAAGCTATTATAACCCCTACGTTTGGAATACTTATCCATGGTGGAGCTGGAACAATTTTAAAGAAAAATATGTCCTCTGCAAAAGATACTGAATATAGAAATATTTTAAAGGAAGCAATTGAAGCCGGATATAAAATTTTAGAGGCTGGGGGAAACAGTCAAGATGCTGTTGAAAAAACTATTCATATAATGGAAGACTCACCTTTATTTAATGCTGGAAAGGGAGCTGTTTTAAATGCTCTTGGGAATATTGAATTAGATGCTTCGTTTATGAATGGAAATTCATTAGATGCTGGAGCAGTTTCTGGTGTTAAAACAGTAAAGCACCCAATTTCTGCTGCAATAAAGGTTATGGAGGCTTCCCAACACGTCATGTTATCTGGTTCTGGAGCAGACACTTTTGCAAAAGAACAGGGATTAGAGATTGTTGATCCTGAATATTTTTATACTGAAAGAAGAATAAATGATTTAAAACGTGTACAACAAAAAACTGCTTTAAAAGAATCTTTATTGTCATCCGATGAAAAAAAATATTTTCAAAATCAAAGATATGGAACAGTTGGTTGTGTGGCACTTGATATAAATGGGAACTTATCTGCAGGAACTTCAACAGGTGGGATGACAAATAAAAAATGGAATCGAATTGGTGATGCACCAATTATAGGCGCTGGCACGTACGCTAATAATTTAACATGTGCCATTTCCGCAACTGGTTGGGGAGAATTTTTTATTCGTTCAGTTGTTGCTCATGATATTTCTGCATTAATGGAGTATAAGAATATGAGTATACAAGAAGCAGCATATGAAGTGATTCACAATAAAGTTGCAAGACTTGGAGGAAATGGGGGTGTGATAGGCATTGATCGATTCGGAAATCCTATGATGGAGATGAATACTCCAGGTATGTACAGGGCTCATATGGATGCCGATGGAAATTTAAAAATCAAAATATATAAAGATGAGTGATTTATTTATACTTAAAATCAGTCGTTTATTATTATAAATAATATTCATACTTAAGTATCGCATAACTTTTTTAGTTATTAAAATATTTTATGACGGAAAGAGAACGTAAAATTATCCATATTGACATGGACGCTTTTTTTGCATCTGTTGAACAATTAGATAATCCAAAGTTAAAAGGTTTACCGATAGCTGTAGGGGGAAGCGGTAATAGAGGAGTAGTTTCTGCAGCTAGTTACGAAGCAAGAAAATATGGGGTTCGAAGTGCAATGAGTGGAATTATTGCTAAAAAAATTTGTCCTCATATTATATTTGTCAAACCGCGTTTTGAAAGATATAAAGAAATATCAATTCAGATAAGAGATATTTTCAATGATTATACTTCTTTAGTTGAACCTCTCTCCCTTGATGAAGCATATCTGGATGTTTCAGATTATCCATCCGGAACATTAATTGCAAAAGAAATTAGAAATAAAATTAAAGAAAAGGTTGGTTTAAACTCATCTGCAGGAATTTCAACTAATAAATTTTTAGCAAAAATTGCAAGTGATTGGAATAAGCCAAATGGTCAAAAGACAATTTCGCCAGAAGAAATAATAGGTTTTTTAGAGAAATTAGATGTGAAGAAATTTCATGGTGTTGGAGAAAAAACGAAATTAAAAATGTATCAATTAGGTATTTTTAATGGTAAAGATTTAAAATCTAAACCTAAAGATTTTTTGATAAATAATTTTGGTAAAACAGGTTCTTATTTTTATAATGTTTCTAGAGGGATTCATAAATCGCCAGTAAAGCCTCAAAAGACAATTAAATCTATTGGAAGTGAAAAGACTTTCGAAAAAAATTTAAGTAGTGAATTATATATAGAAGAAAAACTAAAAATTATTTCTGAGATTCTTGAAAAAAGACTTTTAAGAAATAAATTATCTGGAAGAACTATAACTTTAAAAATAAAGTATAGTGATTTTAGTACCCAGACTAGGAGTAAAACCGGGGATCTTTATTTATCTTCTAAGGAATTGATTTTTGAAAAAGCAAAAGATTTACTTTATCAAAAGGCACTTATAAATTCAGTCCGCTTAATTGGAATTTCAATAAATAATTTAAACTTGTTAAAGAAAGAGAAAAGACCATCTATTAAAAGAAAAAACTCTCAACTAAGCTTGCCATTTTAAATTGTTGAAATTCTAAGTGTATTAACCATTCCTTTTGATTTAATTGGCATAGCCGAAAGATTAACTACATAATCTTCTTTTTCGACAAAACCCTTTTCCAATGCAATTTGATTTATTTCTTCAACGGTTTTATCTGTGCTTTTTAGATTGTTGTAATAAAAAGTTTTTACACCCCACAATAAATTTAGTTGATTAAGAATTTTTTTATTAGAAGTAAATACAAGCACATGTGATTTAGGTCTCCAAGCGGAAATTTGAAATCCTGTATATCCACTGTTAGTTAAAGTACATATAGCTTTTGCGTCAATATCATTTGCTAGATGTGCTGCATGATAACAAATGGATTTTGTTATAAATCTTTTCGTTCGAATTTTCGGAGGACTTTGAGGCACGTCAATTAAATCGGAATTTTCAACTGAAATTAAAATATCAGACATTGAATTTATTACTTCTACAGGATATTTTCCTACTGATGTCTCACCAGAGAGCATTACAGCATCAGCACCATCCATAACAGAATTTGCAACGTCATTGACTTCTGCTCTAGTTGGTGTTAGATTATCTATCATAGATTCCATCATTTGTGTGGCAATAATAATCGGAATTCTTGCTTTTTTTGCTAAGTGGACTAAATTTTTTTGAATAAGAGGAACTTCTTGTGCTGGAATTTCAACACCAAGATCACCACGTGCAACCATTAGTCCGTCGGAATAGGCAATTATTTTATCAATATTTTCAATCGCTTCAGGTTTTTCAATCTTAGCGATGATAGGTATCTTTCTTTCAATATGATTGGACATTAAATTTTTTAAATCAATAATATCTTGACTGTTTCTAACAAAAGACAAAGCTATCCAATCAATGTCCTGAGTGAATATGAATTTGGCATCTTTTATATCTTTTTTAGTTAAAGCTGGTAAAGAAATTTTTGTATTTGGCAAATTGACTCCTTTATTTGATTTAAATGCACCACCTTGAATTACTTCTGCTTCAACCTCATTAATTTTATTTGTGGAAATTATTTTAAAAATTAATTTACCATCATCTAATAGTATTCTCTCGCCTATAGCAACATCTTTAGGAAAGTTTTTATAATTCAAGTAAGCTTTATTTGCATTACCTTCAAAAGGAGAATCAGTTTTAAATAAAATTTTGTCTCCTGGTTTTACAACAGTACCATCTTTAATTTTTCCAATACGAAGTTTTGGCCCCTGTAAATCTGCGAGTATAGCAGTATTTAATTCAATTTTTTTATCAATGCTGCGAATTGTTTTAATATTTTCTATGATTTCGTCATAGTTAGCGTGAGAGAAATTAATTCGAAAAACGTTGACTCCTGAGAGTATCATCTTTTCAATTATTTCTTTTGAAGATGATTTAGGGCCTATGGTTGCAACAATTTTTGTCTTTTTAATAAAATTCATCACTGAAAAATTAAATTCAATTGGTTTCTTATTTTCTCTTCGGGAATACTATAAACTAAAGATGTCATTGGTTCTTCAATCAATAGATATTTTATTGACTTAATTATTTTTTCATTAGAGCTTCTAAATAATAAATCAACACGTTTAAATTCATCAATTAAATATAATTCATTTCTTTCTGGAAGCTTAAATAAAACATTATTATTTAGTTTTTTTTTATTTTTTTCAAAGATAAATCTATTTGAAAGTAGATTACAAACAATATCATTTATAGGATCAACCCACTCAAAAAATTCAAAGACACCTTGTTTTTTTTCACTTAAAATATCTTTTTTAGAACGACTTAACCTTAACCGACTATTTTGATTAATAATAAAAGCTAGTTGGTAAGGCTCTAAAGATGTATGAATGCCTAACCAGTGATCTTTTTCTATCACTTCATCTAATTCAAGTGTGTAAATTCTCCTTCTTATTTTATCCATTAATCATTATGGATTTAATTTTAAAATACGTATTGCAATTCTTGAAGCCTTTTCCTCTGCTTTCTTTTTAGAATGTGCTTTCGATTTTGCAAGTAAGTTTTTTTCTAAAAAAATTTGACAGCAATAGCTAACTTTAGGACTTAATCCATTATCTTCTTCAGTGAAAAATTTTATTTCCTTTTTTTCTTTTTGTCCCCATTCAATTAAAAAAGCTTTATGGCTTAATATAAATGAATTTAAATTATTAATGTCAACATATTTTGTAATTATCTTATTTACCACATAATTTTTTGTTTTTTTATAGCCTTGGTCAATAAATAAAGCACCTACAACAGATTCCAATAAATTTCCATGGATATCATCCCCAAAATTTTTGTGATGATTTGAAATTTTTACTAATTCAAATAGTCCCATTTCTTTTCCTATTTTGTTAAGGTTTGAACGACTTACTATTTTAGCCCTCATTTTTGTTAAAAAACCTTCTTTTGATTCTGGATAAAGAAGATATAAATATTCAGCTATTATTGAAGTTAAAAGTGCATCACCTAAAAATTCTAAACGTTCAAAGTTTATAATTTTCCCTTTTTCATCTTTTATATTAGTTGAGCTATGGGTAAATGCTTCTTTATAAATATTTTTATTTGAAATTTTGACACCAATTTTTTTTTGAATTCTATTAGAGAAATTCCCGGATGTTGACATTCGAGATTTTCGTAAATAATTAAGAAACTTCACAAGTTTGTTTTAAATTATTTTTTTAAATAATACACAGGCATTGTGTCCACCAAACCCAAAAGTATTGGAAAGAGCAATATTTACCTCTCTCTTTTGGGCTTTGTGAAAAGTAAAATTGATTTTAGAATCAATTTTTTCGTCATGAGTTTTATGATTGATTGTTGGAGGTACAACACCATTTTTTATAGCCATAATAGAAGCTATAGCTTCGATTGCACCAGCAGCTCCTAATAAATGACCTGTCATCGATTTCGTTGAATTAATATTCATATTATAGGCATGTTCCTTGAATAATTTAAGTATTGCACTAGTTTCTGCAATATCTCCTAAGGGAGTTGACGTTCCATGCATATTAATTATATCTACTTGATCTGGATTAACTCTAGCATCGTTTAGACAATTTTCCATTACTTTTGATGCGCCGAGACCTTCTGGATGAGGAGCCGTCATATGATAAGCATCAGCAGAAAGACCGCCCCCTAAAAATTCAGCGTAAATTTTGGCACCACGAGAAATAGCATGTTCGTAAGACTCTAAAATAAGAGCTCCAGCACCTTCGCCTAATACGAATCCATCTCTATCTTTATCAAATGGTCGAGAAGCACTTTTTGGATCATCATTTCTTTTTGATAATGCATGCATTGCGTTAAACCCACCAATACCAGCTTTAGTTACTGCTGCTTCAGAACCCCCTGTAACCATAACATCTGCATATCCTAATCTTATATAATTAAGAGCATCAATCATTGCATTGGATGCAGATGCACACGCTGAAACAGTTGCAAAGTTTGGTCCCCTAAAGCCGTATTTTATTGAAATCAGTCCAGGTGCTATATCTGCAATCATTTTGGGAATGAAAAAAGGATTGAATCTTGGATTTTCGTTTCCAGCAGCAAAGTTTAGTACTTCGTTTTGAAATGTTTCAAGACCACCAATCCCAGCACCCCAAATAACACCAACCCTATCTTTATTAATTTTTTCTAAAGACAAATTGGAATCTTCTAATGCCTCTGATACAGATACTAATGCATATTGCGCAAAGCGATCATATTTTCTAGCTTCTTTTCTGTCAAAATGATCTAAAGGATCAAAATTTTTAAGTTCACATGCAAATTGTGTTTTAAATAACGTGGGATCGAAGTAGGAAATGGGAGCTGCTCCACTGGTTCCAGATAATAAACCCTCCCAATATTCTGGGAGGGTATTTCCAATTGGTGTTAGGGCCCCCAATCCGGTAATAACTACTCGTCTTGGCTTCATGGCACCTGTTTAGTCTGCTTGTTCAATAAATTTTATAGCTTGACCCACTGTAGCAATATTTTCAGCTTGGTCATCAGGAATTTGAATATCAAATTCTTTTTCGAATTCCATTATCAGTTCTACAGTATCTAGAGAATCTGCTCCTAAGTCATTTGTAAAACTCGCTCCATCAACTACTTCATTCTCGTCCACCCCTAGTTTATCAACAATGATGGCTTTTACTCTTGAGGAAATGTCTGACATAATTAATCTTTGTTTAAATTAAGTGTAAGCAAAAATAAAAAACTTTAATACAATTTGAATAATTAGGATTGAATATTAACCTTAATTTTAAATAATAATTTTGTAAATCATATTTAATAACATAAAAGTGGGAAATTTTTAAAATAAATGAATCAGAAAATTATCTTATTTGCCTCAGGTAATGGTTCTAATGCAGAAAATATTTTCAGATTTTTTGAAAAAAATAATAATGTAGATGTTCTAACAGTTTATACTAATAATTCAAAAGCACGAGTTATCAATAGATTTAAGCCATTAGGGATAAATGTTGAAGTTTTTAACCGTAAATCATTCATTAGCGGGTCTTTATTAAAAAATGTAATAAATCAAAATCCAGATTTAATCATTTTAGCTGGATTTTTGTGGAAATTTGGATCAGACTGGATTGAAGCATTTAATAAAAAAATTGTTAACATTCATCCTTCCTTATTGCCAAAATATGGAGGTATAGGCATGTATGGTGATAACGTTTATAAAGCTGTAAAAGAAAATTGTGAATCTGAGACAGGAATTACTATACATTACATTAATGAATTTTATGATGAGGGAGCTATAATTTTTCAAGAGAAAGTTAAACTTGATAAAGATGATAATTTAGAGGACATATCTTATAAAACACAGAAATTGGAACATAAATATTTTCCTAAGGTTATAAAAGATTTATTAAGTGGAAGTATTAAATGAAAGCTAAATCAGTTTATTTATATACAGATGGCTCCTCACTAGGGAATCCAGGTCCTGGTGGATATGGATTTATTTTAGAGTGGGTTGGAATGTCATATAAAAAAGAATTTTCAGCGGGCTATAAACTTACTACTAATAATAGAATGGAACTAATGGCCGTAATTGTTGGTTTAGAATCATTAAAAAATCCTGGGATGGAGGTGATTGTTTACTCAGATTCTAAATATGTAGTTGATGCTATTGAAAAAAAATGGCTTTTTAATTGGGAGCAGAAAAATTTTAAAGGGAAAAAGAATAAAGATTTATGGGAAAGGTTTTTAAATGTGTATAACAAACATAAAGTACTTTTTCAGTGGATTAAAGGACACAATAAGCATCCTCAAAATGAAAGATGTGATGAACTTGCAGTAAATGCTGCAAGAGGGAAAGATCTATTTTCAGATCTAATATTTGAACAAACATTTAAACATTAAATTATATAATAATTGTTGATACTCTTTTACAAATGTTTTAAGATTAATACCTATTAGGGAACGATAGTTTTTTATTTTTGCTTTATGAATGACAAACTGTTGGTTTTAGGAACAATAGCATACGATTCTATCGAAACTCCTAACATTAAAACAGGGAAAATTTTAGGAGGATGCGCAACATATATAGGCCTTGCAGCATCTAAATTTAAAACCAACTGTTGCTTAGTTTCCATTGTTGGTGAAGATTTTGATAAATCTCATATCAACCTTTTAGAATCAAAAAAACTTGACCTTTCAGGCGTTGAAATTGTTGCTAACGAAAAAACTTTTTTTTGGAAAGGGAAGTATCATGAAAATTTGAATAAAAGAACTACACTAGAGACTCAGTTGAATGTTCTAACAAAGTTTTATCCCAAAATCCCTAAAAACTTTTTGGATTCTAGTATTGTTGTATTAGGCAATGTTGATCCTAATATTCAATTGGCAGTATTAGATCAAATTGAACAACCAAAACTTATTGTAATGGATACAATGAATTTTTGGATTGAGAGTTATCGTGATAAGCTCAATGAGTTAATAAAAAAAGTTGATTTAATTTCTATAAATGATGAAGAAGCACTTCAACTTACTAATTGCCAATCAACAGTTGAAGCAGCTTATAAAATTCAAAATATGGGACCGAAGTTTGTAATTATTAAAAAAGGGGAAAATGGGGCACTTCTTATTAGTAAGGATAATGTCTTTTCCTTACCTTCATTACCATTAAAGAAATTTTCTGATCCAACAGGAGCTGGTGATAGTTTCATTGGTGGAGTTGTAGGCTATTTATCCCAATTTAAAAATATATCTTTTGATCAAATAAAAGGTGGAGTTGTAATTGGCTCATGTATTGCATCATTTACTGTTCAAGAATTTGGAACAAAAGCTTTAGAAGAAATTACAGTTAGTCAATTGGAACAAAGAATAAAAGATTTTAAACTTTTAACAGAATTTGAAATAATGAAAACTATTTTCCATGAGTGAACTGATAAAACATGAATGTGGTATAGCTCTTCTGCAATTAAAAAAACCGTTATCATTTTATAAAGATAAATATGGAAGTGCACTTTACGGAATTAACAAGATGTATTTACTTATGGAAAAGCAGCATAATCGAGGACAAGATGGAGCTGGTTTTGCAAGTATTAAATATAACATGTCACCAGGTCAACGTTACATAAGTAGAGTTCGTTCCGCAAAATCCCAGCCTATCCAACATATTTTCAAAACAATTAAAGAAAGAATAGAAAAGCAATTACAAATTACTCCAGAACTATTATCACATCCTGAAAAGTTAAAAGAAGAAGTTCCTTACATAGGAGAACTTATGTTAGGACACGTTAGATACGGAACTTTTGGGAAAAACAGTATAGAGAGTGTCCACCCTTTTTTAAGACAGAACAATTGGATGCATAGAAACCTTATTGTTGCAGGAAATTTTAATTTAACAAATGTCAGTCAGCTATTTGATAATTTAGTTGATTTGGGGCAACACCCAAAAGAGCGTGCAGATACAATAACTGTAATGGAAAAAATAGGACATTTTTTAGATGACGCTGTATCAAAAATTTATAAAAACTTACGCCACGAAGGATATACAAAAGCACAAGCTTCTCCTCTTATAGCAGAAAGACTAAAACTTTCTAAAATTTTAAGAAAAGCATCAAAAAACTGGGATGGTGGATATGCAATGGCTGGACTATTAGGACATGGAGATTCATTTGTTCTTAGAGATCCAATAGGTATTAGACCTGTTTATTTTTATTCAGATGAGGAGTTAGTTGTCGTGGCATCAGAAAGACCTGTAATACAAACAGTTTTTAACATTCCATTTGAAAAAATTGAGGAATTAGAACCTGGAAATGCAATTATTACAAAAAAATCAGGCGTGACTGAGATTAAAGAAATTTTGAAACCTAAAGAAAAAAGGGCATGTTCTTTTGAGAGGATTTATTTTTCAAGGGGCGGTGATTCCGAAATTTATAAAGAAAGGAAAAAATTAGGGGAAATGTTATTTCCACAAGTAAATAAGGCCATAAAAGGAGATCTTAAAAATACTGTGTTCTCATTTATACCCAACACTGCTGAAACATCATTTTATGGAATGATTGGAGCGGTTCAGGATCATTTCAGAGATAATTTAAAAAAAGAATTAACGAAACCAAAAACTCCTGATTTAAGTAGTCTAATCAAAAAATTGGACCTCAAACCTCGTATTGAAAAAATAGCAATTAAAGATGCTAAACTCAGAACTTTTATTACGGAAGATAGTGATAGGGAGGATTTAGTAGCTCATGTTTATGATATTACTTATGGGGTCGTAAAAACGACTGACAACTTAGTAATTATAGATGATAGCATTGTAAGAGGAACTACTTTACAAAAAAGTATATTAAAAATGCTTGATAGATTAGGTCCCAAAAAAATCATCATTGTTTCAAGCGCTCCACAAATTCGATATCCAGATTGTTATGGTATTGATATGGCAAAACTTGAGGAGTTTATTGCATTTCGTGCTGTATTGACCCTTCACCAAGAGGATGGAAATAAAGAGAGCATTGTTCAAAAAATTTACCAAAAATGTATTAAAAGTATTGAAGAAGGAATAGAGTCCCCTCCAAATCATGTTAAAGAATTATATGACTCCTTCACAGATGAACAAATTTCAGAAAAAATTGCAAACATATTAAAAGAAGACAATATTAATGCTGAGGTAGAGGTTATATTTCAAACTATTGGAGGACTCCATAAAGCCTGTCCTAAAAATTTAGGGGATTGGTATTTTTCTGGGGATTATCCCACACCAGGGGGCTGTAGGGTTGTAAATAAAGCTTTTATTAATTTTGTAGAAAAAAACAATAGAAGGGCTTATTAGAAAATTTAATTTGTAAATTTTGAAAATAATAGGTCAAAAATTAATCAATTCCTGACCCATTTTTGAATAATACATTATCTTCCCTTAAGATAAAGTTCATTTACTTTTTTCCAATCTATTACGTTGAAAAAAGCATTAATGTAATCAGGACGCCTGTTTTGATAATTTAAATAGTATGCATGCTCCCATACATCTATTCCTAGGATTGGACTCCCTCCACAGCTAATACCAGGCATTAGAGGATTATCTTGATTAGCTGTAGCACAAACTTCTAAAGCACCTCCTTTATGAACACAAAGCCATGCCCAACCAGATCCAAATTGTGTAGCAGCTGCCTTAGCAAAGTCTGACTTAAATTGATCAAATGAATCAAACTCATTATTTATGGCCTCTGCTAATTCGCCATTAGGACTTCCTCCTCCATCAGGAGACATAATATTCCAAAATAGGCGATGATTATAATAACCTCCACCATTGTTTCTAACAGCTTTGTTATCAAGATTTAAATTTTTTAGAATTTCTTCTATTGATTGTTGAGCCATTGGAGTACCAGAAACAGCATTGTTTAGGTTTGTAGTATATCCATTGTGGTGTTTGCTGTGATGTATTTCCATTGTACGTGCATCTATATGCGGTTCCAACGCGTCATAAGCATAAGGTAATTTTGGTAATTCGAAAGACATAATTAATATTTAAATTTTTATAAAAATAAAATTTCTTTTTTCAAAAACTGACTAAGTTTTTAAAAGCTTTATTTTTAGTAATATAATTTAAAATTTTTCTTATTTCAAATTTTCAAATAATTAGTGCTTCAGCGGGATCTGGTAAAACATTTAACCTCGTTTTAGAATATCTTAAAATTTTACTAGAAGATACTTCAAGACCATCTTTTAGAAACTTTTTAGCCCTAACTTTTACTAATAAAGCAGTAAAAGAATTAAAGAAGCGTATTCTTTCAATTTTATTTTCATTATCAAAAATCCCGTCTAGTGAAACTCGTATAGTTGGAACATTATGCGATTTTTTAAACATTTCAGAAAAAGAATTAGCTTTTAGATCAGATCAAATTTTAAAAAAAATTATTTTAGAGTATGGTAGTTTTGATGTTATTACTATAGATAAGTTTACTTATAGATTAGTCAGAACTTTTCATAGAGAATTTAAATTATCATATGGGTTTGAAGCTATTATAGATCCTAAATTTTTATTTGAAGAAACAATACTTTCAATAATTGATGAGTTTGGAGACAATGAATTTTTGTCTGAAGTTTTATTGGATTTTAGTTATGAAAAAATCGACAATGAAAAGGATTGGGATATTCAAAAAGAACTTGAGGAATTCATTTATATATTGAACAACGAAACTAATCATATTCCGGTAAAAGACTTAAAAAATAAAAACCTAGTTGAGCTTAAAAATGATAAAATTCTATTAAAAAAAGAACTAAAAAAATCTAGAGACAAAGCTATTGAACTTGCTGAAGAAGGATTAGAATTTTTAATTTCTATTGGACTTGTTGCAGAAGATTTCAAACAAAGACTAATACATAATAATTTAAAAAAAGTAAAAGAATGTAATTTTTCAAGCCTTTTTAATTCTAATTTAGAATCTTGCCTTAATGGAGATAAACCATTATACAATAAAGCCTTATCCGAATATAAAAAATCTTTAATTGATAATAATAGACTTAAAATCAAAGAAAATTTTGATGAAATAAAAAGTTACGTAGGACAATATTTTTTAATTAAACAGACACTTAAATCATGGACACCTAGAATGCTTTTACAATTCATGGAAAAGCGCCTAGAGGAAATACAAAGTGATAAACAAGTATGCTTACTAGGGACATTTAACAAAAAAATAAATCGTTTAGTTAATGGTGAATCAGCTCCCTTTATATTTGAAAGGTTAGGAGAAAGGTATAAATATTATTTTCTTGATGAATTTCAAGATACCTCTTCACTTCAGTGGTCTAATTTGATCCCATTAATAGCCAATTCTCTGGAGAGTGAAAATATATCAGGATTATCAGGTAGATTGATATTAGTGGGAGATCCTAAGCAATCAATATATAGATGGAGAGGAGGTGATATGAATCAATTTCTAGATCTTATTAATAAAAAACACAACCCTTTTCAAATTGTGGCTCAAAACAAAATTTTAAAGAAAAATTTTCGCTCAACTAAAGAAATAGTAAATTTTAATAATGATTTTTTTGATACTATTGCAAAAAAAATTAACGACAAAGAATATCAGGCTCTTTATAGGGAGAAAAGTAATAATTTAAATAATAAAGGACAGGGTTATGTACAAATTGAATCAATTGAAAAAGGGAGAAATGAAGAAATTAATAAATCTTTATATGCTTCAAAAACAATTACCATTTTAAAAAAACTTGTTGAAAAAGGATATTCCAAAAGTGAAATTGCAATTCTAGTTAGAAAAAAAAGTCAAGCTACAGAATTAGGAAACATTTTAACTAATGAGGGGTTTAAAATAATTTCTTCTGAGGCTCTGAAAGTTTCAAATTCCGAAAAAGTTCAATTGATTATTGCACTTTTAAAACTGACTTTAAATCCTGATTCCTCGGAACAACATAAAATCATACTTGATATACTTTGGGAATTTTACAATAAAGAAAAAAAAGAATATTATGAATTTGCTATTTCAAATTTAAAACTCAAAACTCACAATTTTTTTTATCAATTGAATAAGATTTTTGATTTTAATATAAATTTAAATGAAGCTTTTTCAAAAACTCTGCTTGAAGCAGTGGATTATTTTTTAGTCAATTTATCAATACTGAATATTGCCGATGTATATGTATCCTCATTTATGGAAGAGGTATTTAATTATTCAAGAGATAGTTCATCATCAATCTTATCTTTTTTAAGATATTGGGAAAATGAATCTAAGAACTTAAATGTTACAATATCAAATTCCGAGGACTCTATCAAACTCATGACAATTCACCAAGCAAAAGGATTAGAATTTCCGATAGTTATTTTACCCTTTCTTGATACATTAATACATCCTAATTTAAATGAAAAAATTTGGTATCCTTTTAAAAGTGGTAAATTAAAAAAAATTAAGTGGGGATGGTTTAATTTCACAAAACAGATCCAAAATTTTGGTAAGGACGCCATTCAATTTCATGACTCTCATAGATTAAATCAGAAAATAGACGCAATAAATGTTCTCTATGTAGCTCTAACTAGAGCTCAAAACGCATTATTTGTGATAACTAAAGAAGTTTCCATAGCTGGTTCTTCTTATGCCCATTGGTTTAAGGATTATGTCGTATCTAAAGGATTAACACTAGATTCAGAAAACACTTTCATTCTGGGGAAATTACCTGATAAATTTCAAATTCAAAATAAAATTCAAAATAAAAATCCGCACACTAATTACAAATTAAATTCACAGTGGAGAAAAAGAATTATAACAAAAGGTGATAGCGATGAAGATTTAAATGAAGCAAAAAACCATGGATTATTAATACATAATTTATTATCAGAAATCACAATTAAGGATAAAATTTCTGATGTATTAGAAAAAGCGATTAGTGATAATATTCTCCATGAAGATTTAAAACTAAGTATTGAAAAAAAACTGTTTCAAATAGTTAATCATCCAGAATTAAGTAAATTTTTTGACGGAAGAGATAGAGTGCTTTGTGAAAAAGAATTATTAGTTCCATCAGGTCCTACTTTTAGGCCTGATCGAATAAATATATCTTCATCAGGGAAGATAAGTCTTATGGACTATAAAACTGGTAGACCAAAAAAAAGGGACAGAGAGCAAATTCATACTTATTCAAATTTGTTCAAAGAGATGGGATATAAAAGGATTGAAAACTTTTTGATTTATATAAATAATGACCTTCAAATAATAAAGTTCACTGATGATTAAAATTATCATTTTAAAATGAAAACATTTTTAGAAGAGGTAGCAGAAAAAATTTTAAAAGTCAATTCAAATATTGAAAATCTTAAAATTATAGTACCCACAATACGTGCTGTTAGTTTTTTAAAAGAATCAATAAAAAAAGTGATTGACAAGCCTATTGTTTCCCCAAATATCATGAGTATATCAGAATTTGTAACCGATCTCTCGGGACTAAGGGCCTTGTCCAAAATCGAGCTTTTATGTAATTTTTATTCTATTTACAAATCACTTACTCCAAAAAAAGAATTAGAATTTTTTCATCAATTTTCTCAATGGGCACCTAATTTATTATCGGAGTTTAATGAAATTGATAATCAACTAGTTGATGCTAAAGAAATATACAGTTATCTCAATGCAATAGAAAATATTGAAAGATGGGGAAATGAAAAAGATGGTTTGAGTAAAAATTATTCTAAGCTTCAGAAACATTTTTTATTGTATTATCAGAGTTTTAGTGAAAATTTATTAGAAAATCAAAAAGGATATTCTGGACTTCAAATAAAAGAAGCTGTAAAAAATATACCCTTTTATATACAACACGAACTCCCTTATCATTTTTTTGTTGGATTTAATGCACTAAATAAAGGTGAAGAAATCTTGATTCAAGAACTTATTGCTCAAAATAAAGCTGAAATTATATGGGATATTGACAAATCCTTTTTTGAAGATCCATATCATAGCGCTGGATTTTTTATAAGAAAATATTATAAAGAATGGAGATTTTTGAAGAAAAAAAAATCGCCACATCTTCAAAATTGTTTTTCAAAGCCAAAAAAAATTGAAATCATTAGCACTATTAATAATGATATTCAGGCAAAAACTGCTATTCAAATTGCATGTGACTTACATAAAAGAAAACCAAAAAAATCAACTGCTGTAGTTTTGGGAGATGAAAACCTTTTGCAGCTTTCACTGTCTTCAATGCCAGATCTTAAAACTCCTTTAAATATTACAATGGGATATCCAATTAGATATACATCTTTAATGAATTTTTTTGTAATGTTTTTTGAATTACATATAAATCATATCAGTAAAGGCTATCAATTAAGATTAATCTATGATTTTTTGAATAATAACATATCTAAATTAATATTAAACAAATCAAAAAATAAAATATATAGGTGGATTGAAAATTTTAAAACTAACTATATCACCTCAAATATAATTTGTGGAAAAGGATCTAAAGCACTTCTATTATTTTCCCCTTTTCATAAAGTTGATGAATTTTTAAATCAACTCGTCGAAATAGTTATAACTTTAAGAAAGAGTTTAAGTAAACAAAACCTTGACCCTTTTCAAATTCAAGCTTGTGAATATTTTCTTGATGTATTTAAATCGATAAAAGAGCTTAATCAGAAATATAATTTTCTAAACAGCTTGTTGGATATTAAAACAGTTTTTGAGTCATTAGTAAATCAAGAAAAGTTTGATTTTAAAGGAGACCCTTTAAACGGAATTCAAATTATGGGTCTTTTAGAAACTCGTCTTTTGGATTTTGATAATATTATTTTAACAAATGTAAACGAAGGTATATTGCCTGAAGGAAAATCAAATTATTCTTGGATCCCATTTGATGTAAGAAAAAAATTTGGAATGAATACATTTATTGAAAAAGATCATCTGTATTCATATCACTTTTTTAGATTACTACAGAGGGCAAAAAATATTTATCTGCTATATAATAATTCTTCAAAAGGACTTATTACTGCTGAACCAAGCCGATTTCTCTACCAATTAGAATATTTTAAAAAAGAAAAACATTTATTAAAACTTAATCAAATAGAACCATCACTACCAAAACAATTTGATTCAGAGAAAATAGGAATTAAGTCAAAAAAAGTTCTATTGCATTTAGAAAAAATAGCCAACGAAGGGTTTTCTCCTTCTTCATTATCACTATTTATAAGAAATCCTTACTCCTTTTATCAAGAGCGATTACTTAAAATAAAAAATGATATGAATTGGGAAAGACAATTTAATGCAATGGAAAAAGGAACATTAATGCATCAAGTATTGGAAAGCTTATACACTCCTTATTTAAATAAGGAATTGAAAGAAAATAATTATGATAAAATGTTAAATATCCTACACAAAACTTTGGAAGAGAAAAGTCAAAATTTAAATACAACAAAACATTTCCTCTATGGTAAGAATAAATTAACTATTAACATTATAGAAAAGATTCTTGAAAAATTTATTATTGATGAAAAAACAAGAGTTAAAAAGGGTGATAAAATAAAAATTTTAGCTCTTGAACATAAATTTCAAAAAACAATCTATGTTAAAAGTTTAAATAAAGAAATAAATTTTAGAGGAACTGTCGATCGCATTGATATTTCAAATGATGTTTTAAGGTTTATTGATTACAAGACTGGAAAAGTAATAGATTCAGATATGATGTTTAAAGAATGGACGGAGGTAAGAACAAATATCAAAAAAAGTCCTCTTTTTCAAGTTCTTATGTATGCAAGTTTTCTGAAAGATGATTTTTGCAATAAAAAAACTATCGCAGGAGTTATACCTCTTAAATCGTTTAAAAATGATTTTATTCCTGCTTCGGTAAGAATTAATCTAAAGCAAAAAAATATTTTAGAAATAGATTTAGATTCTAAAACCTGTTTTGAAAATGAACTCTTTGAGTTAATGAAAGAGATATTTGACCCTAGTACCCCTTTCAAGAATAGATAATTAGTAGAAAAATTATAATTTTAAAGTAATGTGTAAACTCATTTTTTTAAATTTACTTAATCCTTTTTTGTTTTAGATTATGGCTAAAAAAGACGAATTTGATAAGATAGACACCAATAAAGACGGATTTATATCTAGAGAGGAATTTGACGCAGCTGATGAGTCTGCCGGTATTGAAAGAGAAAAACTTAATTGGTTTTTAAAATTAATTACCCTTGGAGATCGATTTGATATCAAAGATTTTTGGGATAGAGTAAAAAAATCTATTGTTGAGTTTGTAATATTAGTTTTTGGTGTCACTGTATCCTTTGGAATTGAACAGCAAGGTGGAGAATCTGACAATAGACATGACGGAATAGAAAATCTAACGAATCTAAGAGAGGAAGTAGAAAAAATAATCGCGTACACTGATGCGTATATTGAACAGGTAGATTGGGTTAGTGAATTATATCAAAAACAATACAATAGATGGGAAAAGGATAATGACAGCATTTTCATTGACTGGCAACCAGATGAAGAAGAGCCTGACGGCAAATATTATTTTTCCCCTATGGGGATGTATGTTAATCGAGACCCTTTTGATCCTCCAAGGGTAAATTTTGATGCTATAAAGTTAGACGGAACATTTAGACTAATGCCAAAAGAAGTTGGTTTAAAGATGACCGAAATTTACGATGGTACTGAGTTAAGATATCTAATTGAAAATACAGGGAAAAATGAGGAGCGCTATGTAAATCAATTTATTGATCAAATTGCCAATAAATGGGTTTATGACTTGCCTTGGGTAGATGTAGATTATAATGAATTCTGGATAGAAAATAGAAAATATATACAAAATGATAAGTTTATAAAATATAACTTATACAAGAGACTTGATTTATGGCAATATAGTGTAAAAGATCAACTGCAAGTATATAGAAATTCATTAATAGAAAGCACAAAATTATTGGATTCTGTTATTGCAGTAAGAGATAGTGAATTTGAATTTATTTGGTGGGTATTAAATCCTAAGGATTAGCCTTAGATATCAATTCAGCAACTAATTTACCAGAAATTATTGCTGGTGGTACTCCTGGGCCTGGGACTGTTAGTTGGCCAGTAAAGTATAGGTTTTTCACCTTATTACTTATTAATTTAGGTCTTAAAAAAGCAGTTTGAAACAATGTATTTGCTAGACCATAAGCATTTCCCTTATACGAATTATATTCTTTAATAAAATCATTAACACAAAATGATTCAGAGAAAATTATATTATCCTTAATATTTTGTTTGGTTAGTTTTTCTAACCTTTCTAATACTTTATTAAAGTATTTTTCACGAAGCTTTTTACTGTCTTCAATTCCTGGAGCAATAGGAATAAGAATAAAACAAGCTTCTTTTCCTTTAGGGGCCATTGATGAATCAGAAATGGAGGGAAAATTAACATAAAATAAAGGATCTTTTGGCCATGAAGGATTATTATAAATGGAATCAGCATGTTCATCAAAATCTACATCAAAAAATAGTGTATGGTGGGACACATTTTTTATTTTTTTGTCTAACCCTATATAGAATAAAAGAGATGAAGGGGCAAATGTTTTTTTGTTCCAATATGCTTCACTATATCTTCTATATTTAGGATCAAGAAGACTCTCAGAGTGATGATAATCAGCACCCGACAATACAATGTCAGCTTTTACTAATTTATTTTTAATCTTAATTCCATATGCTCTTCCGTCTTTATCGACACAAATTTTTTCAATCTCTGAATCTGAATAAAATTTAACGCCAAGTGATTTGGCTAACTCTACCATAGCCAAAACTATACTATACATTCCCTTTTCTGGATGCCATGTCCCTAGTCCAAAATCAGCATAATTCATGAAGTTATAGAATGAAGGAGTATTTGATGGTTTTGCGCCTAAAAATAGTACTGGAAACTGAAGAATTTGTCGAAGTTTGGGACTTTGAAAATCCTTGTAAACATCTTTTTTTATATTGCTAAGAAAATATTTTATTTTTTTTATCGTTTTTTTTGTAATTAACTCTAGTGGTGATATACCTGGTCGATAAACTAAATCTTTAATAGCAATATTATAATTTTCTTTAGCGATATTAATAAATCTTTTTAGCTTGATACTGCTTCCCTTCTCCTCTTTTTCAAAAACAGAAAAAATTTTTTCTAAAGAGTCACCAATTAAAATTCTTTCATTTTCTCCAAAAACAACTTGGTATCCAGGATCCAATCTGTCAAGTTTATAAAAGTCTGAAGTTGTTTTATCAAAGTCATTATAAAATGACTCGAAAACATCAGGCATCCAATACCATGAAGGCCCCATGTCAAATGTAAATCCTTGTTTTTTTAGTTGACGTGCTCTACCTCCAAAAGTTTTATTTTTTTCATATACATGTACTTTAAAATTTTTTTTGGCTAAATATGCAGCAGCTGATAAAGAAGAAAATCCAGAGCCAATAATAGCAATTTTTTTACTCATAGCTTGACAAAGATATTATAAAAAGGGAAGAGTATAAAAATGTTTTAAATGGGATGTATGTTATTTTGTTGCCCAAATAACTCCTCTCTTAATTAGGGTCCAAACTTCAGGAATGTTATAGTCTTGTTTTGAATGACCAATCGAATTATAAAAAATTTTTCCTTTCCCATATTTTTTTTTCCATACAACAGGAATAATAACTCCTTTTATCCAAGGATCATATTTTTCTGAAAATGTAGTCGTAGCGAGAACATCTAAAGCTGGATCTACATGCATGTAATACTGTTCTGAAAAAATATTAAAATCTTTAATTCCTCTGGTAATAGAATCTTTTCTATTTTCAATAGTAACTCTATAATTTACTTGCCCTCCAGGATGTTTCACGAACTGTCCGCCTATCATGTATTGATATTCTGTATTATTTCTGAATGAATCTCCTAAACCTCCGTGACATCCTGCAAGACCTGTGCCATTTTTTACTGCTTTTAATAGACCATTTAACTGATCATCAGTTATTTTACTCATTGTAATATGCTGAATTATTAGGTCTAATTCATTCATAAGTTTTTCATTTGTGTAAACAGATGTAGAATCTGATAAAATTACATTTGTATTTTGTGTTTTAAGCCAAGAGCTTATTTTGTCTGCAAAATATTTAGGTTGATGACCAGCCCACCCTCCATATACAACTAAAATTTTTTTCCCTTCAAGTGAATTGTATTGGTTTTGAGAAAAACATTGAGTAGAAATTAGACAAAACAAAAAGGTAGTGCATAAAATATTTTTCATACAATTGAAAATGAGGTTATCTTTTTTTTCTGAAATGATGAATTTCTTCAACAAAAGAAGCACTAATTATACCTGTTGGCACAGCAACAATACCAATGCCAATTAGAGAAATAAAACCCGCAAAAATCTTTCCCCAAGCAGTAACAGGCACGACATCTCCATAACCAACTGTAGCCAAAGAGACAGTTGCCCACCAGAAGGAGGCTGTAATACTTGAAAATACTTCTGGTTGTGCTTCATTTTCAAGAAAATATATTGCTGATGCTGAAAAAAGAATACACAATAGTGATAGAAAAAAAGTAAATTTTAGTTCATTTTGAACTGCTGAAATTGCTTTTATAAATAGTTTCAGAGACTTACTTTCCCTTCCAAGTTTAAAAATTCTAGTTAACCGAAATAGTCTTAGTATTCTGAAAAATCGACCATCGATAAGAACGAATTGTTTAATGTAGAAGGGTAGTATCGATATGAAATCGATTATCCCAAAAAAACTAAATATATAAGACTTAATTCCATTCCATTTGGCTTTTTGATAACTTAAAAAGATCCTGTAAAAATATTCTAGTGTAAAAATCAATATTGAAATTAACTCGAAAATATTAAAGATTTCTCCAAAGCGTTTTTTAATAAATTGATGCGATTCAAGTATCATAGCAATTATATTAGCTATGATTAACAGATAAATAAAAACATCAAAACGATTATTTTTTTTCATGGACTTATATTTGCAACTAAAAATAATTATTTTTTGATAATTGATTTAGGATTAAGTTATTTTTAACTAACTGTATTTTAGATTTTTACACTAAATCTATTTAAATAGATTAAACAAATGTTTGAAAAAAATAAAAAAAAAATAAACAAAACTTGTTTTGTATAATCTTTTTTATATATCTTTAAACAAGTTTAAATTCAATTTGGTTTCAAAAACGTCTCTGCTGATTACTTCCATTAGTCAAATTCTAAAATCCTAAACAGAGACGTTTTTCCTTTAATTTTTAATAATTTAATACTTTAAATATAAACTATAGTATTTATAAGTGGACCAAATTACAACCCTAACTTTTTTTAAATTCAAAAACAATAAATTTTGGGCACTAAAGCAAATGGGATTTGCACAAAATAAATTAAAAGGTGTAAAGGATCTTGAATTTTATAAATTTTTAGGAACAGGAGGTGGACAGGGCTTTAGTCTATGGCCGGACTTTTCAATGTATGCGTTTTTAGGTGTTTGGAAAAATCGTGATGCTTATAAAAAATGTTTTGATTCATTTGATATTTTTTTAGAATATAAGGAAAGAGCAGATTTTCAAAGAAATTTAGAATTAATTTCAATTAAAAGTCATGGTTTTTGGAATGGAAAAAATCCATTCAAAAGTCAAAAATTTACGCTTAGTGATGTTAATAAAAAAAAAGCTGTTGTATTAACCAGAGCAACTATAAACTGGAATCGATTGTTTCAATTTTGGAAAGCAGTACCAAAAGCAAGCAAAGCTATAGAAAACGCCACTGGAGTTGAATTTTTTAAGGGTATAGGAGAATGGCCTTTTATTCAGCAAGCAACTATCAGTATTTGGGATAATTTTGATAGTGTAAATAAATTTGCATATAATGATAAATCACATTCTGATATTATAAAAACTACACGCCAAAATAAATGGTATAAAGAGGATTTATTTTCAAGATTTTATTTGATCTCTGACACCATAAAAAAATTAAATTAATGAAAAAAGCTATTGTTGTTGGAGCAGGAATTGCCGGTTTAGCAACCAGTATAAGACTAATAAATAAGGGATATAGGGTAAAAGTATTTGAACAAAATAATTATCCAGGTGGAAAGCTGTCTTCATTTTCTTTGAATGGGTATCGATTTGATGCAGGTCCATCACTATTTACAATGCCTCACTTTATAACTGAACTTTTCGAATTATCTGGAGAAGACATAAAAGATCATTTTGAGTATTCAAAAAAAGAGATCGCATGTAATTATTTTTGGCAAGACGGTACTTTTTTTAATGCTTATGGGGATAAAGAAAAATTTCTAAAAGAAGTAAAAAAAAAGTTTAATGAACCAGAGAATAATGTAATTAACTATTTAAGTAAAGCAAAAAAGAAATACGATTTAACTAATTCCATTTTTTTGGAGCAATCACTAAATAAGCTTAAAACCTATTTATCGAAAAACACATTAAATGCTTTACTGAATTTTAGAATTTTTGAATTTCAGAAATCACTGCATAAGGTCAATGAAGATTCATTTTCTTCACCACATTTAATACAACTTTTTGACAGATATGCTACTTACAATGGATCAAATCCTTATCAAACTTCAGGTATTATGACTTTAATACAACATTTAGAAAATAATTTTGGAACATTTGTACCAGCAAAGGGAATGATTTCAATAACTGAAAGTATTTATAATTTAGCCCTTCGACTTGGAGTAGAATTTTATTTTGATACACCTGTTAGTGAAATTATAATTGAGTCAAATAAAGTAAAAGGTATAATAGCTAAAAATTCATTTATTGATTCAGATATAGTGATATCAAATATGGATATATATTACACTTATAACAAGTTATTACCTGATATAAAAAAACCTAAAATTATTTTAAAACAAGAAAGATCAAGTTCAGCTGTAATATTTTATTGGGGGATAGCAAGTACATTTAAAGATTTAGATTTACATAATATCTTTTTTTCAAATGATTATAAAAAAGAGTTTGAATCTATTTTTAGAGACAAAAAAGTTTTTGATGATCCAACTATATATGTAAATATAACTTCAAAGGATATAAAAGGGGATGCTCCTAAGGGTTGCGAAAACTGGTTTGTTATGATTAATACTCCAGCTGATCATGGACAAAATTGGGACGTAATTGTTGAAAGGCTTAAAAATATTGTAATTGAAAAGATATCTAAAAAGTTTAGTGTTTCATTACGTGATAAAATTGTTTGTGAACAAATTTTAACTCCACCTTTGATTGATTCAAAAACAAAGTCTTACATGGGTGCATTATATGGAGCATCAAGTAACAGTATAATGTCAGCATTTTTGAGACATCCAAATTTTTCGAAAAAAATTAAAAATCTTTATTTTTGTGGAGGTAGTGTACATCCGGGAGGAGGAATACCTTTATGCTTACTTTCAGCTAAAATTGTCTCAGACCTAATTCCAAATGGATAAATAATGAAATTATTTACAAAACAGAGTCTTTCTATTGGTTTGATTTGGATATTTCATATTTCTGGACTTATTGGTATCATTTATAGTAATGCGTCATGGTTTATTAAAGCAACTCCATTTAATCTATTATTAAGTTTTGCTTTGCTTATTATAAATATTGAGTGGAATAAAAAATTATTTCTCCTTGTAGTTACCTGTTTTTCAGTTGGAATGCTTTCTGAAATTATTGGAGTAAATTACGGATTTCTTTTTGGGGAATATTCATATGGGAAGGCCCTTGGTATTAAGTTTAAGGGAGTGCCCTTAATAATTGGAATAAATTGGTGTTTACTTGTATTTATTACAGGTTACATATCACGTTTTTTTTTTAATTCTCTCATTGCGAGAACATTTTTGGGTATTTTTTTAATGTTATCATTAGACATTGTAATTGAACCTATTGCTCCAGTGTTAGATTTTTGGAAATTTAAAGAAGGATTGGCTTCGTTCAATAATTATATTGGTTGGGTAATTGTATCATTTCCGTTACAATTACTATTTCATAGATTGAACCAAAATATCGAAGGCCCTTTCCCATTTCATCTTTATATATTACAGTTTTTATTTTTCACAATACTTTTATTAAAAATTAATTCAATAGGAATTTAAATTTATAGTTATGTTGTTTCAACTTCGTTTATTTTTTATAATTAATTTATTGATGATTTCTTGCCAAAATTCAGTTAGAGAGGAAACAAAAAATAATATAAATCAAAACCAGAAAGAAAAATTAATGGAGGTAAAACTTGAATTAGTAAGTTATCCAGAAGATTTAATGAAAGATAACGGATTAGAAGACTGGGAAGAATTCAAAAATTTATACGAATCTTTAGAAAGAATGAAAGGACTTGATTTTAGAGACATTGAAGTGAACGTTCTAGCACTTTCTAGCCGGATAAAAAATTTGTTATCAAAACAAATGCCTGGAGGCTTCGATACTCCTCAAATAAGAAGTCGTATGAAAGTAGTTCAAATGCAAACCCAAAAAGTTAAATATTTCACTAGATATTATAAAAAAGACTCTTTAATTCCTTCTTTAAAAGACTTATATAAACAGTACAATTCAGTTATAGATAGAATGCTTACTCTAAAAGAAGAAGAAACTACAACTAATTTTATCTCAGATTATTGAGATAATTTAGAGATTAATATTTTTTTTTTGATAATGCATCGAAAGAACCATGTTTTGTTCAATGGCAACCTCAATACTTGATTTGTGTTGAAGGAACTTTTCTTTTTTGAATGAATCGTCTAGTAAAGTTTCATAATGTTCTAATAATACTTTATCAGCCTCTAAACATTTTTCTACAGCAGGTAGTTTTAGTGTATCAATTGAAGATATTAACAATTGATCAAAGTTAAATCTGCTTATTATTAGATCATCGAATTCAATTCCTAAGTTTTGCAGTTCACTTAAAATTTCTTGAAAGAAACGGTTTCTAAGCATAGCCTGTTGATTGAAAAACCTTTTCCTTTCGGAACGATTAGCGTGGTCTGCTGCCTTTAAATAATGAAGCTTTGTATTTTTTAGATGGGTTAAAAGTTTTTCCATCAACGCTATGTTGCTATTGCTTTTGGACATTGTTAATCTACATATTGAAATTACATAATAGATTAACACTATTGGAAGCATCGAATGATTTTATATCAACAGGTTATTTACAGTGTAATTAAACGGTGTTAATTTTGATATTTTATTTCCTTCAATAATTCTAATTAAAGGCTTTTCATTTTTAAAATTCGGTTTAGGCAAATTAAATTTTTCAGAAAAAAAATTATAAAATATTTCTCTTGTAGGATGATGAGGTGAAACAAAGTTAAATATTCCATTTAAATTTTCATCATTTAATATTGAAATGATTCCGCTTATGGCATCTGTTTTATGAATAAAATTTACTTTACCCTTTGGGTTTTTTATGTCTTTACCAATAAGATTAAATATCGGATTTCTATCTTCTCCGATAAGACCTCCTAAGCGAATTATAGTTGAAGAAATATTATGCTTCCTAATTAATTCCTCGCTTAATAAAAGTTCTTTTGCTGAGACTGTTTCTGGTGATGGACTAGAGGATTCATCATAAAATCCCTCCTTAGATCCATAAATTGAACTACTACTAAAAAAAATTATTCTTTTAATTTTAGAAGAATCTAAAGCCTCAAGTAATTTTTTTATGGTTTTAGAATAATTATGAGGATTAAAATTTCTTTTTGTAGGAATAGAAATTATTAAGGTTTTAAGATTAGAAATAAATGGTTTAATCCCTTCAGATTTATCTCTATTCATAATTACTTTAAACCCTTTAATTCCTTTTTTTTCAAGTTCAAGTACACCTTGACTTGAAGTTCTAGAACCACATACTGAGTATTCCTTATTTTTTAAATTTATTGCTAGTGATAACCCAAGCCATCCACAACCTAGAATACCTATATTATCCATAATAAATTTTAAACAATGATACGGATATAAATTTATTGAATTCTTTATTTAAGCATAAAAATTTTAAATTATATACAGAAAAAACTATATTTATTATAAATAATTTAAAATATGCCTGTTAAAAGTTTTCAAGGAGAACGTGCTTTTAAAAAAAGAATCACTCCAAGAAAGTTAATAGTATCAGATGTAATGACGAGTCAGTTAGTTACATTTTCTGCTGAACAAAGTATTCATGAAGTTATGAAAGCTTTCATTAAGTACAGAATTTCTGGTGGGCCTGTTTTAGATAAAAATGGATTATTAATTGGAGTTATTTCAGAGGCTGATTGTATGAAGGAAATTTCAGATAGTCGATATTTTAACATGCCAATATTAGATAAATCAGTGGGTCATTTTATGACCTCAAAAGTAGAAACAATAGAGTCTTCAATGAGTGTTTTTGATGCAGCAGAAAAATTCCATAAGTCGAGTAGAAGAAGATATCCTGTATTAGACAAGGGTCGTTTAGTTGGACAAGTAAGTAGAAAGGATATAGTTATTGCTGCTATTAATTTAAAAAGTTATACTTGGAATTCTAAGTAAATATTTCTTTTGCCACACGATAGGTATTTGCATGAGCTTCAATAATTATTTTGATTTCTTCTGAATAACCACCTCCCATAGAACATTGTAAAGGAATTCCTTTCTGTTTACAAAAAGACAAAACAAGTTCATCTCTCTTTTTACAACCATCTAAAGTAATTCCCAAACGACCTAGCTTATCAGTCTTTAAAATGTCAACACCAGATAAATAAAATATAAAATCAGGTCTTACTTCATCATATAATCTGGGTAGTAATTTCTTAATAATATTTAAATAAATAGTGTCTCTACATTGATCTTCGATAGGAATGTCTAAATCACTAATTTCTTTTTTAAAAGGATAGTTTTTAGCTCCATGAACAGAACACGTAAACACATTTGGATTTTTATTAAATATAAAAGCAGTTCCATTTCCTTGGTGTACGTCTAAATCTAATATGAGAATTTTTTTTACCTTTTTAGTATCTAATAAAAATTTGGCTGCAATGGCTTGATCATTTAATAAGCAAAAAGCTTCTCCTCTGTCAGGATATGCATGATGAGTGCCTCCAGCAATATTCATTGATATACCAAAATCTAAGGCTTTTTCAGCACCCATTAAAGTCCCCCCTGCAATTAAAAATTCCCTATTTATTAGTGATGTACTCAAAGGAAATCCAATCCTTCTTATTTCGCTGCGTGTCAGTTTTAAATTGATTAACTTCTTTACATAAGATGGGTGATGAACTCTATGTACATAATCCAAAGGAATTATTTCAGGAGTAAAAAAGTCTCCTTCCTTAATCGTTCCTTCAAGTAAAAGTTGTTGTGGTAATAAATCATATTTTTCCATAGGGAAACGATGATTTTTTTCCAATGGAAGTTTATAAGATTTATCAAATGCAATAGGGATACTATATTTCAATTTCTAATAAATGATAGTTCCAGATTCAATTTCATTTAAGTCTGGGCCAATAAAAATAAAATTTCCGTTTTCATTTTTACTTAGTAATACCATACCATTACTTTCTATACCCTTCAATTTTTTTGGGAAAAGATTTTCTAGTAAGACTACTTTTTTACCAACAATATCTTTTTCATCAAAATCCTTTGCAATTCCTGAGACTACAGTTCTGGTTTTCTTTCCAAGTTTTACTTCTAGTTCAATTAATTTTTTTGTTTTTTTGACTTTCTTAGCATTGATAATTTCAGCTATCTTTAAGTTTAGATTTTCAAAATTCTTAAAAGAAACTTTTGGTTTTATTTCTGGGATGGTTTTTCTATTTGAATTAAAATCATTTGAACCATTTTTTAGTTTTAATAGTTGTTTTTTAATTATATCATTATCTATTTTACTAAATAGTAACTGCCCTTTATTTAATAAAGAAGAACTAGGTATTAAATTTCTCTTTTTTCCTATATTATCCCAAGAAAATTGAGATGAATCAAGATTAAGTATTTTTTTTAATTTTTTTGAGGTATAAGGTAAAATAGGCTCACTAATTATAGATAATCCAACTACCAACTGAAGAGCAGTATATATTATTTCTTTAACTCTTTCAGGATCAATTTTTATTAATTTCCAAGGTTCGGTGTCAGCAAGATATTTGTTGCCAATTCTTGCTAATTGCATTAAAAGTTGACTAGCTTCTCTAAACCTAAAATTTTCAATACAATCGCCAATTTTCTCTGGGATTAATTCCATTTGAGATAAAACCTCTAAATCCTCTTTTTTAAGTTTGTCACATTTTGGTACTTTTCCAGAATAATATTTATGTGTAAGTACAATAACTCTATTAATAAAATTACCATAAATCGCTACAAGCTCATTATTATTTCTTGATTGAAATTCCTCCCATGTAAAATCGTTGTCTTTTGTCTCTGGTGCGTTTGCTGTTAAGACATATCTTAAAACATCTTGTTGATCTGGAAAGTCTTTTAGATATTCATGTAACCATACTGCCCAATTTTTTGATGTAGATATTTTATGTCCCTCCAAATTTAAAAATTCATTTGCAGGAACATTTTTAGGTAAAATGTATTTACCAGATGCATGAAGGATTACAGGAAATATAATACAGTGAAAAACAATATTATCTTTTCCAATAAAATGGACTAACTGAGTTTGTTTATCTTTCCAATAAGGCTCCCAATCAATTTTTCTTTTTGCTGCCCATTCTTTTGTAGAAGATATATAACCAATTGGTGCATCAAACCAAACATAAAGAACTTTACCTACTTCTCCTTGAATAGGAATAGGAATTCCCCAATCTAAGTCTCTTGTTACAGCTCTAGATTTCAAACCGTTATCTATCCATGATTTTACTTGCCCATAAACATTTGTTTTCCAAATATTTTTATATCCCTTGAGAATCCATTTTTCTAAAAAAGATTCGTATTTGTGAAGTGGAAGGTACCAATGTTTTGTTTTTCTTTTTTCAGGTTTCGATCCGCTAATAGTAGACTTAGGATTAATTAGTTCCGAAGAGCTAAGACTACTCCCGCAGCTTTCACATTGATCTCCATATGCGTCAGGAGATTGACATATCGGACAAGTTCCAATAATATAGCGGTCAGCCAAAAATTGTTTCACTTCTGGATCATATAGTTGTTCTGTAACTTTTTCTTCAAAAATATTTTTTTCATTTAGTTCTGAAAAGAACTCTTTGGCGGTTTTATGGTGAATATCCCTCGAGGTTCTGGAATAATTATCAAATGTTATCCCAAACTCTGAAAAAGACTTTCTAATAATCTCATCATATTGATCAATAATTTCTTTAGGTGATTTACCTTCCTTTTTTGCTTTTAAAGAAATTGCTACACCATGTTCATCACTTCCACAAATGAAAGCAACATCATTACCTTTTATTCTTAAATAGCGGGCATAAATATCAGCTGGTACGTAAACACCTGCTAAGTGTCCTATATGAATTGGACCATTTGTATAAGGAAGTGCGGCCGTAATCGTATATCTTTTTGACATTATATATTTAAAATTTTTCAAAAATAAACAAAACGAACAGGTTTTAAGAAACAACTATATCCTTTTAATCAGTTT
>CETE01153731.1_pt1 | contig 42555 bp, 19 predicted proteins | sample 531241 | NCBI WGS metagenome assembly CETE01 (sample SAMEA2622336, study PRJEB7988) | marine metagenome | biome: marine biome (ENVO:00000447); feature: deep chlorophyll maximum layer (ENVO:xxxxxxxx); material: "saline water (ENVO:00002010), including plankton (ENVO:xxxxxxxx)" | depth 30 m
CATTTTGAATTATTGTTGCGCCTGTAATAGAAGTAGATATATCAAGGCCTAGAATTTTTTGTTGTTTTTTCATACATTAATGCTAACAAATCATTTAAGATTTTCTCTTTTTTTTCAGGATCTGAGCAAAAATACCAATGCCAGACGTATGTTGATTCTATCCTTTTTATTTCATCTTTTAAAGAAGAAATTTTATCTTCTGTTTTTTTAATAGCTTCTGGTGGTATATCTGGCAACTCGACACCAATATCTATTGCAATGTGCGCTAATGTTACAAGGTCGTTTTGTTCTGATGCTTTTAGTGCTTGCTGGAATAGTTCTACTTTCCTTTCTTTTTCGGACTGTAAAATTTCTTTTGGGAGCTTGTCTGGGTGGACCTTAGTTGCAATTCTACGAAACACCTTTTTAACTTCAGGGTCCATATGTTCAGGGTTTATCGTGTTTAATTCTTGGGCATCATTTTTTGCTTGGTTGTTTTTTTCTGAAATTGCCGGCGTCACCTCTGGGGCGCTTATTTTCTCTGGAAAGTATTTTTCTCTAAAAATATTATTTACTTCTTGAGACGCTGAATTTAATATTTGCCGTGATTCGGCCGCTTCTTTTTCAAGGGCAGTCAGCTTCATAAACAATAGCCTTACCTTGCCCCTGATATGTTTCATTAAAAATCTATTCCTATCTTAAACATATAATCTCTATTTTCATTTTTTTTAACTGGGTTGGCCAATGTGGCGATGGCCAAAAGATTTTTATGCTTGTCATAAATTCCTATTTTTGAAATATATGTGGTACTTTCAAAGTCTGCCTCGTGATCAGAGTACTCTGATTTATTTATTTTTTTGATATTTCTCTTCTTTTGTATAAAGTTTGCCTCAGTATATGTAGAGTGTCCGGCGATGCCTCCTTCCAAAAAAGTAGGATTGTTTGAATAGTTATGCTCTCCTAGAGCAGAATAGGCAAACATTGTCAAAGTTGGTATTTTGTTTACGCCTGAAAAATTAATTTGCCAAGATGCCTTAGTGGGTGCTGTGTACTTTGTTTCTTCTCCTATTTCTGGTAGACCTGTTCCAAAATCTAACCAAGTTGGACTTGTCGCGACATCCTTTGATGCATAGAATTCTTGACAGCTTGGGTCTATAACATTCGTCGAAGTTGTGATAATTAATCCCTGATTATATAATACAATGCCTACTTGTTCCTCTACTGCAGCGCCGTTTAAAAGAGTTTGCATGAGTCTTCCATCTGAATATTTATCTTTTGCTGTCCCCTTAAGAACACCTTCGATGTAACAATTTAATTCAACTGTTCCTTTTTTTATCTTAGAGCCATAAAATATTCCCGGTGAGCACAACATATTAACTGCTGATGTTGCTATACTATCATAACTAATGTTTGCCATTATTTCATTTTGAGTGTTTACCGCGTTTTTTAAAGCTCGAACATATTTTCTATTAGCGTGCGGCGTTTCCAGATCAGTGGCAAGTTCAACGCCGGCTGGTGTGAAAATTCTTGTCATCGTGGCTTTCATAGGATAAACCCCTGCTAGCTGTGCGCCGAGGGGAAAAAGAGTGTCGTCGTTAAATTCCGATGCACTAACGGATCTTGGCGATTCTCTTGTGCTTGACTTTTCTATAAAAGGATAGATTAAAGAGTCTGATGGGCGATTTATATTTAATTCATATAAACTGAGGTATCCTGAAGGTACATGTTTTATTTTGTTTAAAAAGCTTCCGTCTATGGAGCGCTCTCTTTGATAATAAACGTTACCATTGTGTATCAAGAATTCAGATTCTGGATGTGTAACGATCGTATTGTACACAAGATCATTTGGGCTAAATCTTTTATAGCCCATTTTTAAAAATCCAATCTAACTCTTAATATAAATTCATTTTCTGGAGTTTTCTTTATCGGCTCTGATAGTTTAGCCACCGCTAAAAGCTCATTAATTTCACTGTACAGGCCAACAGTCGTCACATAGGAAAAAGGCATCTCATTGAATTGGTTTGCAGATCCAGGAATTGATTTAACCACTATCTTACTATCTCTTAGATATGTTGGGTTCGTGCTATAGTTGAATTCGTTATTATTGAGGCGACAAAAAAACATTGAAGAATTAACTTCCGTAGTGTTATTGAAGGATATGTTTTTAATCCTATTTCTAACCCCGTCCGCGAAATTATCAATTGTCTCCTTTTTTAGGACATCATCATGGGAAGAAGTGGCATTGTTCATCACTTGACAACTAGAGCCAAAAACAGATGATGTCATTGCAACAATTCCCGCCTGATAAAAAACAAGGCCAAGATCTGTACCACCAGTGACACCTCCAGTAAATGCTCCATCTGCATCATTAGCTCCGCCATTGATACTCACGCCCGAAAGCCCATTGGCGATCGCAGTGTTGCCGGCAGCGCCGGTGTGTTTCTGGGTGATAGTCATCTCGTATGGGCCTGAGTTTCCTCCAGGTCGAGTTACCGCGCTGACTGTTACCAAATCTTTAATATCAGCGTTTGCTTCTATTCTGTTCTTTAAATTTGACAAGCCAGCATCTACGCCGCCCCTGTTAAAATTATTGCCGGCGTTTGCGCCGTTGATGGCAGTGAAGACCTCAGCAGCTTCCAGCGTTCCATCTGCTTTGAGTGCAATGAAAGAAATTGTCTGTCCATCACCAGAATCATTTTCAGAAGATAATGTTGCTGTAGCAGCTTGTGCGGTAGTTTTTAAAAATCCATATTCACCTGCTGGAGAGTTGGATCTATAATTTATAGCAGAGTCAGAATCTGTAATTGTCACTGTTGACCCAAAAGGTGTCGTAAACGCAGTGTCAGTGCCCAGAGTCATTGAAAGCGATCCTTTTTTGATCTCATCTTTTACTAAAAGCCTGGAAAAATTAATAAAAATTGCATTATTAATTTTTCCAGCTGCGGATTCGTAATTACCATCCATATCTAGTCTTCTAACACTTCCGGACACATCAAATCCAGCTAATATTTGAGACATTTGGTTGTATATATTTACCTTTTTTGAAACCTGATTTGTTGCGGAACCAGATAGGCTGCCTCCTGCGCCTGCAGCCCCTGTGCTGAAACCAGTTGTGATATCAAAAAGATGATTAGCAGAAGAGCTCAAGTAAGGGTAATCGTACACAGATTGGAACATACCATGTGAAAAGCTTCTTATGTTTATTCCTCTGCCCTGGCCTAGGCCGCTTGATGCCTTGGCGTATGATCCGGAAATTATTGTTCCAGTGATTGGAACCTGTTCGTGTAAAATCGTTTGGCCTACTTTTTTATCATCAGCCTGGAATGGTTTAAAGTGTGTTTTATTTACTTGTTCGCTCATTATTTTCTCCTACTTAATCTTTCCGAACAATTCGAACTGGTATGTCTATTGAATATCCTGTCAACATACCTTGTACTGAAATAGTTGTGTCTATAAATTTGTGTGCGCCTATATCTGTGGGTATTGAAAGGGCGGCGCCTGCGGTTCCAAGTGTGTTGAACAGATCAGCGCTGAATTGTACTCCTTCTGATACTGCTGGGGTTAACCTTAGAACATTTGCTAGGGGGCCCTGGAACATCTCCTGCGCATGTATATTATCTAGTTGGGCAGCTCGCTCGCCGGCGGCGGCATCTAAATGGTGTCGGGCTCGGAAGTTTTGATCTCCAACCTGATCGTACACGACGGCAGATGGAAGAGTATTTTGCTTGATATTGTAAGTTGCAATATCGTCATCATCTAAGAACTGAGGGTCCCCTACGGAAGCTATCTCAGTGCCGTCCCTATCCGCTGGATAGTCTAACTTTAGGAATCTATTATCTACCTTAATAAGAAAACTATCTTCCACAAATTCTTCATCCATACTTGAAAAAACTGTTCTACCGCCTTCGGTAGAATCTATCCCTTGGTCAATTGCTATATATGTTGTTGCTGTTCTTTCTTGGTTTTCTAGCCTTAATTGTCCCGGGATTACACCTGGTGATAGCGCAACTTGCCTATTGTTTGTTGCTGCGGCATACGTTGCATCGTCTGCTAACAAATAGAAGCCGTGCTTGCTAAAATCTGTATGACCTACTGAGAAATTGTGCTTAGTGTTTAATTTAAGAATAGGCATATATAGAATCCTAGTTGTATCAAAGGTAACTATTCTAGATTTCATTATTGACTGGTCACTAGTAAAAGCTTCTAAAATTGGTGTTTGTAAAATTTCTAAATCATAATGAGAAGACCCTCTTACGTCTGAGGGGTTAAAAAGTCTATAATTTATCTCTTCATCCCCCAGTGCAAATTTGGTTATTGTAAAACTTCCCTCGGCCATTCTGCGTCGGCCCAAATCGGTTAGAACTGCGTCTAGTACTATATCTCCCGAGTTATCTAAAAATGCCATAAACGTACTCCTTTAAACTAAATTCAATATTAAATAGTATTTTGCATTAAATAGTTCTATTTTATTTGTCTTATTATAAACCGTAATTATGACAATTTAAACTATTTTATCTATTTTTTTATCCAACCTTAATATCCACTTCCACCACCACCACCGCCGCCGTGGCGGGGGCCAGGTCCTGGCGCCCGAGGGGGCGGAGGGGGACTTGGCGGTTGTGGGCGGTCTGGATCAGGTATCGGTGGTCGAGGGATGTTGGGTCCAAGAATTTCCTCTTCATTATCAATTTCCAACTCGCGGATGGGATCTTCAACTCCATCTTCGGGACTGGGGCCTCGTGGGTTTTGATTTTGGCGCTGAGGACGTATAACTATTCTATTTAACCTATCCAAATAATTATCTGCATCTCTTCTGTTACCTTGCCTTTCCTGCTCTCTCTCCAAGGCAGCGTTTTCGCACAGATCAGAACTATACTCATCCTGCTCGCGGTGAACTGGTTCTGATTCTCCTCTGTCTTCTTGGGTGAAAACAACCGAAACATCAAAAGATCTTCCACTGTAAGATGATGTAACTCTAAATATAAATTCTTCGCCCCATACGGATGGATCCTGTATGCCTAGGTTCATTGGGCCTTGACTTTCAGAGCTGGGTGCGGATTCATATAATTCATCTCCTAAATTTTCAATAACATTTCTAAAATCTATCAGCGCTTGATCAAATGCTGGTTCAATCGATATATTTCTTTCAAAAGTTATAGAATCATCAAGCAGATCAAACATTTCATACCTCTCGAAACTTAGAAATGAACCATCTCCATTATCTAGATTTTTAAATGTATACACAGAAGTTGGATTTGATATTCCAGCTTCGTCATGAGCTCTAAAAATAACAAATCTATCTTGGTTGGGCTCAAGCGAAAATTCTATTAACGGAGAAGAGCTTTCAACTATTACAGATTCTGCAGATGAAAAATCTGAATAACTTGTTGGTGGTTCGCTTATCATCATCATTTCATAATGGCTAGGTATAGTGTCCGATTTGTATTTAATTTTTTGAGAATTAACATTTACCACGCCTGTTGCTCTTTGGTTGCTTAATGTGTCTGTAATAATCGAAACATCCTCGGCTTTTATGATTACCGGTTCTTCCAAAAGAGTTCCAGTGTTTGAGCTCATTTCAAAAATATAATTATTGTTTTCGTTTTCTGATGCACTGCCTCCTCTATATGGCTGGGCGTTTGGAGGGAGTGGAGGCAAATCTTTTTTAAAGGCTGTTATTATTTCTTGTTCAAAAAAAGGAGTTTCTATTATCCTAACATTTCTCGTAGTCTCTGCTCGTAAGGCATATTTAGTTTCGCCGGCCCTAAGAGTTGTTGAAAGGACTCTTGGAAAATACTGATAGTTACATCCTATTACAAAATTTAAACAATATATTTTGTAGGTATACTTTTGGCCACTTATTACCTGCTTGTCTATAAAAGAAAAATTTTGCACTTCAGATGAATTAAAGAAATAAAAATTTTGTATTATTTCTTTTGTTGCTGTATCTATTTTTTCTACCCTGTAAGCTATCACTTCAGAGTAAGATGGTTCTGATTTGAATATTTCATGATAACTTCTCTCCCTATCTAGTATAAAGCTTTCTAGGTTGCCCTGTGTTTCAAAGCTCCTATACAGGGATCGTAATTTTCTTTGCAACTCTACACCTGTCGGATCTATTTCCATCTTTTCTGACCCATAGAAAGATAAGGGGTACTCATCTTCATTTACTATAAAATCATACAATTCTCTAGGGCCTGCAGGGCTTTGGTTTATAAATCTGTTTAAGTCTATAACAGGATCGTGGTACTCATTTGGTCTAAGATTTATGGATACTCTGTCATTTAACATATTTCCGAGACCTAACTCGTCAACGCGGTCTTGAAAAAACACTGTGTCCCTAAATAGTTCTGGAAAGTCTTCTATATTAAGATCTTCTATTCCGACTGCGGGACCATAACTAATTGTTTGGTCTAATATTTGAGTATAATACGTGGGGTTGTAATGTGATTTACTTTCTAACATTTCTAATATTATAGTATCCACCCTGCTTTCTTCGAGCATATTTGCGATTGGACTATCTTGCATATTAAAGTTTACCCTGTTATATGGTCCTAAATTTCTTTGTATCCAAATATTTTCTGATGGAGTGTTTAAATGATCATCAGAGAAAAATAACCTATTAATTTCCATTATTTCTCCAACTTTCTGGGCTGGAAATTTTTGAACAACATCGTTTTCTGGGCATATTAATTTTTCAATATTAAGTTGTATTCTACGTCCGTTGTTGTTTGTACTGCGAATTCCGTACTCTACTGCGTATCTTCTGTATAGGCTTGGTATTGAATATTCTTGGAAACCGGCCAATGCTGCGCGTTGTTCGGATCCTTGTGCTAGTTGTGACTCTTCATTCTCGTAATAAAACGTATTAACCGAGGATATATCTATTGGTTCCGCAAATGAATCTGATATTTCACCTTTATAAAAAGATGCTGGCGCTATAAACGTGTGGTCCTCAAAAGGAACACCTGTTGCTCTAAGATCATCTGAATTATCACTCCTATCTTTATTAATTAAAGTACTGTCATTGGCCCCTCCTATTAGATAATCTTGGGAAAAAAATGCTGCAGCAGCATTTAAATTGCCAGACTCTATTTGTTCAAAAGTTCTTTGAAGCGTGGGAGGCATCGCTTCATACGCTTCTGTTGTCAAATAGCTTGGACGAAACATTAAAACTAAGTCAGAAGCTAAAGAAGAGCCAAAGCCGGCTTGGACCCTAAATGGGTTTGGATTATCGTCTGATCCCAGCCTCAACCTATAAGGAATTCCAGTAGCTGAACTTCTGTTAATATAAGTATAGGCATTCCCTGGTCCGGGTAATCTTTTGCCAATATATTTTGGCGAGCCCTGGACAACAGAGGCAGTACCACCAGATGGCAAATTTATTATTTCTGAATTTAAATGCTCATACACTAGTCCCGAAGCATATCTAAACGGATCGATTAATATTTGTGGTGCCCGGGAGTTCATATTCTCTACAGAACTATAGGCATGATTTTGCCACCTGGGTACGTACAAAGCATCTTGCGGGATTCTGCGCTCTACATCATAGTAGTATTGTTGAGGTATAAATAAGTTTTTTCTCTGCAGGAGCGCGTTGTCTAAATAAACGCCACTAATTGATGCAGCTCTCTCGGAATCATCAACTCTTGGAAAAATAAAAGTTTCACTCGGAGGATCAAACTCCATAGGAGTTGTATCACCGCCGGGTTGTACAGGTGGGTCTATACAGGGGTCATCAGACTGCCTAGGGGCCTGCTCGCCTTGGTTCTCTGCGGCCGTCTCATCCTCAAGCCTCTCTGCAACACTTCTTGTATCGCGGGGTTGGTACGTTGACTCTCTGCGCTCTGGATCATTATCGGGAGCGTTCTCCCTTTCTGTCCCGAGTAACCACCAATCTTTCTGTGTTTCCGGTTGGGGTCTCCAGAAAAAATCGTCATCGTCATCGTCGTTGTTATTTTGAAATCCCATCTTATATTTCTATCAAAAATCCATCATTCACTAAAGGTAGCTTAAAATTCTTGTCTTGATGTTCAACCTTTATAAACAGATACTGATTTCCTCCTTTTTTTAAATTATTAGACATCTGTATTAAATCCCTAGGGTTTATCTTTATTTTTCCTACTCCTGGCACTATAGAGTATAAACAAGCTTTTTCCAGAGAAAAAACGCTCTTTTCTTCTTCTATTGGGCCCGCTGCGGAACTTTCTGTTGTTTTGCCGTTTATATATAATTCTTTGTATTTTTGCTTGTTGTTATTTTTAACGAACCTCTTTCTAAGATTAAAGGCCAGATTCATTCTAGAGTATAACCTGCCTAAGCGCTGCTTAATTTTTATCAGACTATGATATTTTTCTTCTATTATTTGCTCTATTTCTTCGGGGTCCGACTTAGAGACGAGTGTTTCATGCAAAGATTTTATTAATTCATCGGTCGCGTCGGGGCGAGTGTTGTATACTAATTCCCTCAGTTGTGATATTTCACTATCTGGATATACAAAATTATCAGAAAAACCCGAAACAGTTAAAACAAATGAATTGCTCCTGCCTTGCAAAAATGCAGGATAATAACTCTCTGGCTTGTTGTCTATTCCCATTAATGCAGCTCCGGGCTGCTTGAGTGCTAAAATTTTGGTTTCAAAGTTACTTTGGGTACCATAATTTGAAGAATAGAATTCTCCCCTTTCCATCATAATCTCAACATTCCCTTTTGTTATTTGCTCATTGTGCTTTGATATATGATTTTTATAGGCCCGGGCTGAATCTTTAATACTTATTTTGTAAGCTTTTTTTCTCTCTACTTTATACGGCGATGTTCTTATTTTTACAAAACTTCTTGGTTCTTTAAAATTTACATCTATGTAAAATGAGGCCAAGCTACTGTTTATATCTGATAAGCTTAAAATATTCTTGGATTTCAGCGAAACTATATTGTGATCAGTGCATATGTGATTTTTGTTTTCTGCATTTATATTTATATTTGTTTTTATTCTAAAATCTAATGAAGCTGGGATATGAGGCATCCTGTCACCGTATCTAGAAGTCTTTTTGCGATTACCTTCCGGCGGGGTAACTACAATATCAGAGACACTGGACAGTATTTCTTTTACCGTTTTTGTTACCGATTCAAGTTGTAATATAAATGTTTGTAAAAAATCTATATTTAGTGTTTTTGGCATAATACAAGATCTTATGTTGTTAACTTCTTCTTGATTCAGGTTACTTCCAGACAAAAACTTACAAACATCGGCATATAAGAGGGTAACCCTATTTAAAAAAGAGTTATATTTTACATCTCTAGCAAAGGATCCTACAGATTCTTTTCTTTGGTAATCATAACTTCCAGATGTTAATTTTTGCCTAGAATCATAAACTGCAGGTTCCATACAAATTTGTTGATATTTTTTCATTCTCATTGTTGCGACTACCAGTTTTTTCATTAAGCTTTTAAAATAACTAATTGTGCCGTCCTTCATAGTGAAGACAATGTCGTAAGTATAATTCCCGACTTTTACATTGTGAAATAGATCATAATCATTTATATTTATCATTCTTGTATAATAGGGGTTTTGAACTTGAAGATTAAAAGTAGGCTGAGACAAGCTTATTTGGTGTAATAATGCTCTATTGTTTCTGACCGTTTGTAGTTGGTTGTTCCGGTTTCTTTTATCTGCAGTATTGATTAATCTAATCTGCTTATCGTTTTTAGAAAATCTATTTATTTTTTTAGGGCTACGGCCGTTTTTTGAGGCGCCTCCATTTTCAATTCTTCTTCTAATAACTGATAAATTTAATATTTTACTTCTTTTTATTATTGAAAATAATATATCCTGGTTGTTGTTTTTATGGTGTACTTCAACGTATTTCGCAAAAACAGATTTTTTTTTCAATGCATTCAATATATTCAAACCAATAACACAACCATAGTGACTTTCATCACTAATATTTGATGATCTTTCGGACTCTTGAAGTACCCTAGTGTATGCTGTCTGGCTTGAGTGTTTTTCCAGAATTGGATTATTTTTTTTCTCAATATTTGCATTATTTTGTATTTTTGCTTTTAATGTCTTTTTAAGGCTACCTAATATTTGTATTTTTTCGTTTAGTGATTCTGTTACTCTTAGTTTCGGGCCCATGCCCCCCTTTTCATGGCCGGCCATCCAACCAACATACCCCCTTTTAGGTGATCTTGGTGAGATTTGACTATCTCTGTATCCTGCTGGTGATGGGTTACTTTTTGAATGGTAGTGGGCAGGGCCGTTATATGGCCTTAGGTGTACACTAGGAAAGTCTATGTCATCGACAAAAAATGATTTTCTATATTTAGGGGGGGTTGAAGAAATTATACCCTGTGCGTTTTTTGACTCTTCGAGTAAAAGATCATAATTTATGTCACCCATTAAAGGAGGTAAATTAAGATTATCTATCGAATTATCAACAAAACAAACTAAATGCAACCTAGGCGTGTCTAATATTTCAAAAGAGTAATTAAAACTTTGTGAAGTGTAGTCAAGTTTTCTTTTTTTTGCCCTGCTTAAATCATACTCTAAAATAACAGAATTATGAAATTCTTGTATGTTTCTATTATTAAATATTTTGTTATTACTATCAGAATATAAGTCTTCTAGGGTATAATAACAAGCCGCCTTGTTTGAATACAGATTTAGAATATTGTTGTTAAATATTTCTGTTAACATTTTAGTTCTAGTATTTTTATTTCTTAATGGGGTTACAATTTTTGATATCTGATCTTCAGTTAAAATAAGAAAATACAAATTTTTTTTTGTATAGTCATAATCCCTAGGATTTTGAATACTCAGCTTGTAGTCAATTTCTATTTTAAAAGGATTATTATCATGAAGTATTATCTTTTTCGTGTTTACTGTTGGGATTTCAGCGCCGACAACACTATAATTTATCATAATTATTGGTCTCCTTTGTTGTAGTTGCCTCTTTGTCTAGAGCCTTTGTACCTTTCATCTCCAATATCCTCGTCTGTCTTTATGTGAAATAGTTTATTAATATTCTTTAAGTATCTTAATGGTACTAGGACCTTCTTGTTTTCAGACCTCTGTACATGAAAAATAGTTAAATAAAAATTATCTTTTTCATAAAAAGTGTTACTTTCACCAACATCTAACATTATATTTTGTTTATTGACGCGGATTTGAGAATTATCTGAAAATGTAATTTCCTCTTTTGTTAAATCAATGAAAGTTTCTTGATTGACCATAGCTGTCTCCCCTGTCACGCGGGACCGGTCCCTTTCTATATAATAAACAGGACGCAACTCCAATTTAGGTATATCCTTAACAATTCCTGATTCTACTATTTCAGGACTTGTATTACTTACATCTCCAACAAATGGTGCATCTTGAGCTGTTACAAGAAAGTGTGGAGCAGCTTGTATAGCAGTTTCTTGTTCCGATAATGGATATAATAATATTTTTTCTTGAAATTCTGGTAAAACGTTTTCTACTATTGTTTCATATCTAGGTATAACTTTTTCGTCTATTAAATCATTCTTTGCGATGTAGGATGTTAAAACCCCGGATGTTTGGTGTATTGTCTTTAATCTTGGGGTTTCTTTAAGTATTCTATTTTGAGTATCATTTTGAGTCTCATTGAAACCCGCACTTAAAGAATTGTATAATATGTCATCATCAAAGAACTCATAAAATTCTGGTTTAAATCTGCCGCGCGCTAGTGATCTTTTTCCAAACTGTGTTAGTTGAACGTCTATTACTTCTTCTTTTTGATTAAAAAATTCCAACTTTCTACTCCTTTATATAACTAACCAAAATCGAATCGTCACTATTTGGGGTAAAATTAAACGTTATAGTGTTCCCGGATATTGTATAATCGTTTCCAGCGCCTGATTGCTGTAAAACCCCATTAAGATAAATAGATTCGGATCCTGTTTTAACACTACCTTCCGAAATAGTGTATACTCTTGGCTGACTAGAAAGTGAAGTTTCTGCAGCTTTTAGCGTATTTCTTGTAACAAAACTGTTAACTATTTCTTCTTTTAGGTTTGAGCTTGCTCCCGCAGGGGCAGAAGAGTCTGGTGCGGAGGATTGTTCCTCAAACTGTTCATATGAAAATTCAGGCTCTGAAATTTGATTGTCAATGGACAACCCAGCTGAAATATTCTCTGCATCTTGTTGTTCTTCGTAAAAATCAACCTTTGACTGTACTTCTGCTAACTCTACGATGGAAAAGAAATCATAAGGCCAATTGTAGCCATACTTGTTGCCCATCTCGGTCTCAGGAACTGTCGATGCCTCTTCCTGTTCGCGCATCCTTATGATGGCAGGATCTTGCAAGTCTGGTATCGTTCCGCTGTACGATTCTATATCTTCGACAAAAGGCACTATAGACTTTTTCTTTAGCTGTTCATAATCTGATATCCCTCTGAACTTAGCCTTAAAAACTAACCATTTTACTTTTTCGTTTATGAATACATCAGGATTTTTATAATTTGAAGACTTATTGTTAAACAGAGAACTGCTTGACACATCTAGAAAGTTACTTATATACTCTACATCATATTTAATTTCGGGCTGCTCTTCCGGGAGGCGGCCTACCTGAGAGTGCTGGGAAATCGAAATTCCCTGACCTGAGCTGGGATAAAGATTCTGCCACATATCTGCCAGGTCTCTTTCATTAAGATTCGCCTTAAATTGAAATATATATTGAACATGTTTTTGTACATTTGAGTTTCTTATGAAATCAAAATGTGGGGGTATTATAAACTTATTCATCATTCTTATTTGATATGCAATGTTTTCTCTTGCGTTAATTCCTGGTAAGTTTTTCCATTTTTCATATTTTTCTTTTTCAATTTGTATGAAAAGTTCATCATTATTTGCTCTTATTTGGTTCAGGAAGGAATTTTTTCTAGATTGATTCAATTCTACAGCATCCTGGTAGGACTGGTCACCTAGTGGAAAGAGATTTATCTTTTCTTCATTCTCTGAATTAAAGTAAGGAATTGCAACAACCGCTTCATATATTTCTTTATTTTTTGCGACTTTTCCTATCTTTTTAATAATTTCAGGATTCTGATTTGGATCTGTTATTAAGTGTCTCTGTTGGTTATCAAATCCTAATATCGCAGCCAAGTTTCTTTCTATTCCTGCCTCTTTCGGACCTGAGACTCCTAAGACATATCCTCTCGGACCTGTATGTGGTATAAGCTCTCCCTCCTGATGCCACATGCCGGTTGATGCTGTTAGATAGTTGGTTGTCGACTTTAATGATTTTTCATAATAATTGTCCTGATATCTTGTTTTCCAAGGGGAGTCTGTTACTTTTTTAACATTATTTGTTTGTAAGTTTAAGCTAGATACTTCACTTTTTGTAAAATCTAAAACTGGTGTTTCCCATTTGGTTTGTATAACCCACCTATACTTTGTCGGGCCCGGATTGGGAGCTTGCACAATGTCTTCACCGTTATTATTAAAATTGTTATTATCAGACACTAAACTTACATAAGATTTTAAGTCTAAACTCGCAAGAAGGTTCATCGCCTCCTTATAGTTTGTGTTTACTAAGTGGTTGTTTGGCTGGTCCATATTATAATATGTAATTGTACTGCCTTCTATAATTTGAGGTATATTATGCTCTCCATCGCGGGTTGCTGTATAACTTATTTCTGCATACGGTGTAGTTCCCGGATCTAAAAACGGAGGAACATATGGCAAAAACCCATGAGAGTCTGCCGAAGTTGCTGATGATGGGTTTAAAATAGCGTGTGTGCTTGTTGCCGCTGTCCCCGGGGTCCAAGATAAAGAACTGTTAGTTATAATTCCAGATAATACGGAAGTAACTCTTTCACCTGCAGGGGCCAGTTCTGTTATAACTGGTGTTGTTCCCGTTGTAGTATCTGTGAGTGTTACCACATTTGAATTTATCGCTGTACTTATATTTAGTGCACTTACAGCATCGACCGCACTCTTAAAGTTTGTTGCGTTTGTTGTATTTGTAGTTGAAAGGCTAATATAGGTAGCCGAAGTAGTGTTCGATAGAGACCCATGTACACTTTGATTGTAGAAATAAAATGTATGAGTTGTTCCGTCACCGTCTTGCAATCTTATGCCCGGGCCATAGCCCCCTTCCGCACTGGATGCGTTACCGTAGACTTTTAGTTTAGCCAAAGCATCTGAAGCAGCTTGAAAGGTGAGCTCACTGGTAATGGCTGTGTTGACTCCTCCTGAAAACGAAGGTAATGAACTAACTGTAGATATGTTGCTGCCAGATGAGCAGGGACTAGTATTGTTGTCTAAGAAGCAATTTCCAGAAGCTAAACCGGCGTTCGAAGGTACACCTACTGCATTTAAAGTAATTTTCATTGAACCAGATGGAGATTCCGATACGGCTACTGCTAGGGCGCCTTCCAGAGCTGTCTTCATCGCAGATATTAATTGTGTTGTTGACCTATACGCGCTGGCTCCTGTATTGTAAAGGTTTATGTAAGTGGTGTTTGCTGCTGTGTCAATAGTCTGCATGGTTATACTAGTAGAGTCATAGAATCTCAATGTATGAACTGTTGAACTCTCATCTGTCACTCTTAGAAACGGATAATTTGCTGGATTGTTTGCGAAAGCACTCTCGGAGCCCAGGGCCTTGGAATTAGCTGGTGCATTTATTGCGATGGCCAAAGCTGCTGCATTTCCCGTGACAGTTGTCCAAGATAAACTATTATTACTTAAAATTGAAGGAGTGTTTGAGCCACCGGCGTCAGCGATGTATGCTGTTCCTGTGACTGTTGGATTTGTAGTCGCGACAGAAATATTTGAATTGCCTGCAGCACCTGGGGTAGTTGATGTAAGTGTTACTGTTCCTCCAGATGTTGCTGTAAAGTTTCCTTGGATAGATAAACTATTGGCAAGCGATGCGAATGACGTCGCAAAGTCTGGTGCGTTTGAAATGCTATTAACATTTATGTGCTTTGTAGTAGTTGTATCACTAACAGAAACGCCGGATGATGAATCGTAAAATTTGTAATTATATGTCGTGGAAGCTTCATCAGTTATTGATAAGGTCGGTAAACTGGACGCTGTTGTTATATACGACAGATCAAAACTGGATGGACTGGCCAAAGTAAGTGATAAATTAGCTGTAGATTCTCCAGAGCCTCCGAATGTGCTTTCAGTGTATGAAATCATAGAAGGATTTCCATCGTCAACCGGTGGGCCAAATGCTGAGTGTCTATCATACATGACTGTTTTATTGTTCTGCAAGTAAACCCTCATCTTGTATATCTTGCCTGATTCAAGCTCCGGGTTTATTGCCTCTGATAATAGAGTTTGAAGCCGGCCTTGCTCCAAGAAGAAATTAACTGTCTCTGCAGTAAAGTTATTTATTGCTGATTTATATGGCTTCATGGCGCTATTAAATGCGGCTGCATCAATATCAAAAAGATTTGATGTATACCTAATCGTATCTTGCCTGTTAAGGTTTCCGAATAATACAGGACGCTCCAATGCTGCAAAATGATGTATATTACCATACAACAAAGTACCACTTGGATGTGGCTCATTGTCGTGTATTACTTCATTGAATAAAGATCTAGGATTAAGAAGATCTTCGAAAGTGACCCTCCTGGATACGGATCCAGAAATTCTTGGGATTCCAGAATCTTCTGTAGAGTTAATTGCTGAACCAGTAAAGCATAGTCCAGTGTCGGATCCGATTACTGAATGATTCTGAATACTATTAAAATCCCCTGCGTCCGTGGCCTCGTAGATGTTTTTTAAAGCGTTAGAAACATTTGATGTAAATAATGGATAATCCACGGCTACTCCTGCCTTTATTGAATTCATTAGCACCCCCGGGGCCATCAAGGGCTTTAATGCTTGAGCTTTTGAATTATTTATTCTAAGTTTTAAATATTTTTTTGCTTTTTCATCATTTTCAGCTGCGCCTTGGCCGGCAAAATCTCGGTCATAAGAGTCTTCTGGGAGATAGCTTCTATTAAAAATTTCGGAAATTTGAACGACTCGTTCTGCTGGATAAAATCCTCTATATGGCAGAAATCTTTTTACAGCGCGGCAACGTAAAGTTATTCTTCCCGGAGATAAATTAAAATTATTATCTTCTATGTTTTCCCTTAGTGGCTCAAAATACTTTAAAAAGTCACTTGTAGAGTATGTTTTAAAAAAAGTTCCCCCAATATCTATATCACCAGAAGATTGATTAATCAGAGCGCCTGTAACTTCAAGAAAATCATCCATAAAAGATGTTACATTGTCAACTACCGAATCTTTTAATATTTTTTCTGCATATTTAGTTATAGTAAATTCCGGAACTAGTGAATAATCTTGCCCCACTAACCTAACCTCTTCTGCGTACTTTTCATAAGATTCATAAAACGGACCTACGGGATGAGCATCCGCAGCTTCCCATTTCGATTCGCCGGCGAGATAAACGTCCGATCCAAATTTTTGTGGAATTCTTCTATTATATAGAGCAGCAAATGGCGGGGCGCCATGTAAATTATTGATCCCTAAAGCAAAAATACTGTAATCATTTTGTAAAATGCCGGAGCCGCGGGTGGCCTGATCGCGATTTGCCATGAAAGCAGGTCCAGAATTAAAATATGATGCTGTTATACTTGTTGGTCGGGCTGAAAAGTTTTGCCTTGAATCCAACACCCACTTACTTGATGTAACATAAGAACATGAGGCTATACTTGTTGCTGCGGTGGTGTTATTTAGGTCAACAATATCAGTCGTATTATAAAAGGACTTTTTAAACTCCTCTTCGGCTGTTACGCTTGTTATATCTGGAAACATTTTCAAGTTATTGTTGTCGATCAAAAAATTACCATACGAGATGTTTCCTGACAGTATTAGGTTTCTCGCCGATCTAGTGTCTGTCCACCCAAAAAATGAAAACCTTTCCCTGGTTCTAGCATTTTTTGTATAAGTGTTGGTTTCTTTTGGGTAAATCTTTTCTATGTAGTTTAACTCTTTTAACAAAGTCGGAAATGGATTAACCTCATGAACATTTCTAATAAAGTAATTTAAATTTTGCAAATTTTGATTTCTTTGATATGGAACTTCTAAAATTGGCAACTGATTAACTATATCCTGATTAGCATAGGTGCTGATATCGTTTTGTACTGTTGTTTTAATCGACACAGACTGCCCTAGGAGATTTTCACTTGAATAATTTACATCGATTAGTCTATCTCCTACTTCGCTTGAACCATATACAGAACTCAGAAATGAGTCATAATACCACATACTTTTCATATCTTCTTGGGGGATTCCTGTTGAGAGTTCTCTGGTCCCTTCAGAATTTAGATCTATTAAATCTGCTATCTCTTGAGAGTGCATACTGTAGAACAAGGGTCTGAACCTACTTGTAACCATTATCTCTTTATAATTGGTTGGTATTCGGGAGTGCTCTTTAATGCTGGTATCTTCTTCAGTGTTTTGATAATCAAAATTAATTCCAGGATACGATGAGGGGCTGGATTCTGTTGATCTAAACGAAACAGAATACTTGTTCTCTTTTCTAAGTGCCTTAACTATAGGGTTTTGCTCTGCTTTAAGTTGTTTCCAAGTTGGCCAACCATAAGGACCTTGGCGTGATAGAATTAAACTATTTAAATTGTTACCTGACTCAGACAATTGATTGTTAGCAGTAGATATTGATCTAGCAGTGTATATATTAAGCGGTAAAAACGACACACCAGTAGACTCAGTGAGGAAATTTATTGTTTCATAGGACTTTAATGACCCTGACACTTCGAAATTATGCTGATGGCCTATGTTAGCGTTTCTTGCTAAAAAGTTATGTACATTTTCTGATTCCGCGATTGAAGCTGTAATCCAGGAGTAACTAAAATCGTTTTGAGGTGTATGGTTTACTATAAAGCTGTTATCATAAGATACAAGTTCGGATGTTGATTTTGATCTTTTTGGGTTTCTATAGGTTTTGTGTATAGATGCTTGTTGGTTCCCATCAAGCCCCAAAACAGGCCGGAATCCTCCTTTTACTGAGTGCTCTACACTTAACCTATCAAGTATATTTCTAACATTACTATTTCTCAAATTAAGAGTATTATAAACAGAATATTCCTCCGACTCAAGGTCCCTTGAGGCTAGTTGATTTGTTTCTGTTGATCCCGGGGTATTAAATATGTTCTTTATAACATGAGATCTTCTTGGTCTTATTGGTTTTTTAAAGTCAATCGTGTCGTTTACATAAATCGAAACACTTGGATCCTCCGCTAGCCAAGCGCCTTCTGTATCTACCAAATAGGAATTGTTTATGAGCTTACTGTTTGTTTGAACAATTTCATACTCATTTTTATAATTACCTAGTATTAATTTATCTAGATTTGTTTTTATGTTTCTGGTACTATAGTATTTTGTTGTTGATAAGTCTCTTCTCAAAAACGATTGTTGCTTTGTGGTCTTTTTGATTTTGATATAAGTAGGTTCTATCTCCAAATCGTACGCTTCAGGCCGCTCGTCACCTGGAGTGAATACTTTAACGTTTCTGTGTGGCATTTCACTCGCGTGTGGGCCATCATCCAGAACCCCATTTAACAAAATATTATGATTAAAGTTCTCATAGGTCTGATCTACAGAGGTGCTATACATTGTAAATGGTGCAAACAAGCTAATTTTTCCATCACCATAGCCTCCATCTAGATCAGTTTCTGCTTTTGCGATGTACTTGATTTTTTCATTGGGGATTATCTTATCATTACATTTTTTAGATTTTTCTACCGTCGAACTTTTTATTAATATTTCTTTTCCTTGGTTTACAATTTTATAATAATCTGCTATGTTATTTTCATGCCTATTAAAACCATCTTGAAAAATATTTTGTTTTTGCATTGTGTGATGATATGGCCTTGTAAGATTTCTTAATGCGTACTCTCTAAAATTTTGAGCATTGGCTGGCGCCTCAGATACTGTTGTTGCTACTTTTTGTATTTTGCTTCTATTTGAAGGCAGCTCTTTTCTATCTTTTTGCCAACGGCAATTTTCATTTTCATCCCCAGATAGTGGAGCATGACCCGTTGCCCAATCGTACAAAAGCTCATTAATTGACAATAAATTAGTTGACAAATCAACATCCCTAGTGACTATGTTTATCAGCTTGTGGTCAATTTTGTTTCTTTCTAGTGAGTGACTCTCCACAACATTTTCAATTCCAGTGTTTGCATACACTGAGGCTGGTACTGCTTTTTCTAAAAATTGCCCTATAGCCTTGTCTATCCACCTATAGTAACTTATAAATCTCTCTAATTGGTTATCATTTTTTATATTTAAGAAAAACTTAGTTCTTAAATTTTCTAAGAGTTTATAATTCTTTCGGTATTTATTTACTGGTTCTCCGAGTAGATTATTGTATGATGAAATACCAGATAAAAATGATATCATTTCTCTTGACACTATTCTGTTCATACTTTTTTCAAAAGAAAGAACTTTTATTTCTGGATTTGGAGTTTTATCAAACCTATCTGTATCGTATTTTTTTGTTTGTATGCCCGAAAGACTATCCGAGTTTGTAATTGGTATGTTTTCGACTGCTGAAAAATATTCTGCTTGAATTACCGAGTCTAAATTTTGAGAAAATTGACTTGATGTAAATGGGTATTTTGTTCCCGCGCTGACTCCTTTTAGTTGCTTTAGTAGTGCTGAGCCGCTTGTTTGATCACTGATTAATAATTTATTATTTTCGTCAAGTGCTGAAACACCTTCCAAACCAATTCTAAGTAGTGCTGTGTCGTGAAAGTGCGTATTTTTATCTGAATGTAGGTCTACATATTTATGTGGCCTATTTGATCCAAAATATTTTATAGTCTTGGCGCTGTTCTGGATTTCTTCATTCGATAATGAACACTTCCATGCGCTTAAATTTACAAATTTTACATCGGTTTTTGTTTTATTGGCACCTACAATGTTTGTATTGTGAGCACCAATGAAAATAGTCTTGTTCGAATTTCTAAAATTATTATATTGAGTCTCAGTTATGCTTACTGTCTTGTGAAAGCTTGACTCTAAATCATCTAATATATAATTGTTTCCAATAAACTCTACTATGTATTTCGGACTACTTGTTTGCAAGAACTTGTTGTCATTGTTTTTAGATATTCTTATAGCTAAATTCCAGTTAGTGTTTGTATAAACGTCCCTAAAATATTCTGTCTCCAAATCAGCAATAATGTTCGAATCTGAAAAAAGGACAAATTTTGCATCATTTGAATTTATATCTGATTTAACTACTTTAATTATTAAAGATGCATTATTTGGAATCGTTGTCGTTAAATTGTTCTCTGTCGAACTAACTTGTTGTATCCCAAACACTGATGATTCTAGTAAGATGTGTGTTTGTTTATTTATTTTTTTACTTGGAAAGACAAAATTACCTTCAAAAGTATACTCAACCTCAGAGGAGTCTGATTTTATAAAGCTTGACGCGTCGTCACTGGACTTTGTCATATGTATTGTGGATGTATTGTTATCCAAAAAAGATACACTATTTGTCTCTACGACCCGAGGTTCTTGTTTGGTAGTGCTACCTGGTAAATATATTTCTGCATTCTGGTCATATACATTAAAAGAAACAACTTCTCTTCCCAACCCCAAAGAATTTAATATTGCATCATATGAACTTTCTGTTCCCTTCTTTTTGTTGATATAATTAGCTGCATTTGCTAATGCACCGTACATTAAGTTTCTGGTTTCTTGTATTCCTCTTTCTAATCTTTTGTCATCGACTATAGATTCTACTATTTCTTCAACTCGGGCAGTCCAAAGAAGTTCAAAGTCTCCCGGTTGTAATCCGAAATTCGTTAGCTTCTTTTTGTAAAAATCAATTCTATTTTCTAGGGAAAATGAACTATCAACTTTTGATAGCTCTGTTTGATACCGATCTACAGCTCTAGAACTCTGGCTTCCATCTACTTGATCACTGTGAATATCATATAAAGACTCGGAATATTCTAGTGTGGACACTCTTCTTATGGAGTCTAAGTTTGTTTTTATTTCATCAAACTGCGAGGCTAAAAGATGCAACAATTTTTGAAACTCTTGATTATCCTCCCCTTTAAATTCTTTTTCATTAAAAAAATCAGGTATGTTATTAGACAACAGGGACACATTCTTTTTATCATAAGCTATGCCGATGGTCTTTAGCTCTTCCGCCAGTGCTAGGACGTCGGCATGATCAGATATTAAGATAGGGTCTTTTTGTTCTGTGTTTTTTGTTGCGTCGGATAGGTCTATAGCGGATGTATTTACCCTACTAGAATTTCTATAATTATAAATTTTACCAGAAATTATATTTCCTGATGTGTCAATTACGGCCGAGTCTCTGTCACTTTTTCCTACGTTTGCTTTATTAAATGTATATTGTAGTCCTAATCTGCTGGTGTAGTTAGTGTTACTCAGGTCGCTTGCATATACCGACTTATCATAAAACCTAGTTATCTCTCTAGAGTTACGCAAACCTTTCCAAAAGCGAAAATTATCAATAGAAGCTGATAGTGTTCCTGTTCCTGCATTTTGGATCCCACCGATGGTTCCACCCATAAATCTATCTGCGGCCGCTATGGGATTTGGGACATTGGCAGTATTTAGCGATTCTACTTGGCCATCAATATATAATTTAGCGTAAAGAGTTGTTCCTTCTTGCCAAACTTTCAAAGCATAGTGGTGCCATTTTGAGTCAGCGATGGCCGCGGCATTGAGTGCTGCGGAACCTAAAGCCATATCTTCAACTCCATTTAGGCCAGACTTGTAAGTTAATCTTAGTGGTTTGGCTTCGGCGCCTTTGAGTCCCACTGTAAAGTTGGCTGATGTATTTGCATCAGTGTGTGCTGGGTGTGGACCTATGTCAAATATTACTTCATACGCAACCTGCCCTGTGTTGAATGAGTCTTTTTTTAACCAAAATTCAACTGTGTTTCCTTTGGCTGCGTCAATTTTTAAGCCAGTCTCTCCATCGTTATATTCTCCCGCTTTGGTTATTTGCTCGATTGCAAGTGGGCCGGCATAAAATTGAATGTACTCGCTATAATTTAGATTTATGTGACCAACAGATGATGGCCAGCAACTTTTTATCATTGAAGAGTCCAAGTGAGAAGAATCATGGTGCCAGCTATATACCTCTTCTAAAGTCCCATCAAACGGATAATAGTTCACTATGTTGTATATACTATCCTCATAGTACTGTTCTGCTTTTCCATAGTAGGCAAAAGTATTAGGATCTTTGGGTTTTATGTGGGGCCTAAATTTATTAGAAAAAGTAGAGTACTGCTGTATAAGTTTATCTGTTTCTAAGTTTGACGATAATTTTGTCTGCTTCTCATTTAGAAGATGTATGCGTCTGGCTCCAGAAGATCTTTGTACTTCTGGTTTTTTATCATTTTTATAATCTGTCATTAATCTACTCTAAATTTAAATTTATCCTGTATTTCAATATACCTACTTTGATCTTTTCTAAGAAAGCTTATTTCATACAGATAACCCTTTTCTAAAAGAGACATATCTAAATCAAAATATGACCCTGAAACATCGTAAGACAAACTAGAATAGGATGGGCTACTTCCCGTAGAGTATCCAATTATTTCAAAATTGTCTACAACTCTGCTTATCTTATACCAGCCATCTTTAATATTATCGACTGATGCTTTCTTTGAAGCTACAGTGTAAATATTTGGTTTTCTAGTTTTTCTTCTAGTATATAGTCTAAATCTTACTTGCTCCTGCTGTGTGTAAGAACTCTTCAGGTTTGTTATATTCACTAGATACTGAGAGTCTAAATTAGAATTGATATTATCATAATAGTTTTTTATTCCAACGGTTATCGGGTTGTTAGGGTGGCCTCTCAGTAGTGTTCCATCTGTTTTAAACCACTTCTCGTACAAAAAGGTCTTATTAGTATTGTTGGCTATTTTAAATGTTGCGGAATATATTCCTGTTGTGTTTGAAACTTTATCAGAGGTTATTTCCTCTGCATTGGCGCCCGAACCTGTGGCGTTATGGTTAGTACCTTTTTTAAAAACCGCGGAGGTTGTAAGTGCTTGGTCAACTGCTAATATAAATTTTGGACTTGTTTCCAGATCAGTTAACACGCCGTTAACATAATTGTGATAATAAATTGTTTTTTCATTTTGTGCATTAGACAGTGCCGGGTTGGCCGTTATTAGGTTTAAGCGGTCATCTTTAATAGACAGGTCAAATCTAGCTTCTAAAGATGGTCTTTTTAAAGAATATTCAGACGTCCTTGATGATAGTCTTTTGGTATAGTATGACCTTTTATTCGCGCCGGATTCAAAAGATCCACTTAGTTTTACCAAGACGCCGTTGTTAACAACACCAGCACCATTTGCAAAATCTACTTTTGTTATAGTTGCGTTTGATGATTCTATTTTTGTGTCCCCAAACCGACCTTTCACACTTTGGGTAACAGATAAAGAACTGCCTGCTCCAGATGTTGCTGTAAACAGGTTTGTGGCCACTATTGCATTTAAAAGATTCGTTCTTGTTGTTTGAGTATTCCCTGCAACATTTACAAAATAAACATTTTTGTTTTCTGTCTTCGAGCTATCTGAAAATATAAATTTTCTGCTGTCGCCATCTGTACTCCTAAGAGTAATTGAAGATCCGTTCGCAGTCTCTCCTGTCAAATTTATTGTCGCTGTCGACGATGCAGAAGTTCCTGCTTCATGTTTTAACCAGTCTTCCACCAGGCTGGTCATATCTAATAAGATATCTTCTGTCCCTTTATCTGAATCAACTATATGATTATATATAGTTGATGGAGAATTTAATACGCTTTCTACTGCAGTTGTATCACTTCCTCCTTGATAGTTCCAAAGATTATCTACACTGGATGATATCCAGTTGCTTGCTCCCTTGTCTGTATAGGTTTCCATATCTAGGCCGGTACCTTCAGACCAAGATTGTAGTAGAGGAGAAATAGATATTTTTGATTGATTTGCTAAAGTTTCTGAATGTATAACGTTTCTTAAATTTAAGAAGAATTTAACGCTTCCCACTGCAGGTATTAATCCTGAAGACCTTTGTTCCTGTATCTTATTTACCGGGAATTCCAATATAACTCTAGACCTCTCAACAGAACCTTCGGTTGCTTGGTTATATATAGAAAAAATTTCAAGCACGTCTGAGGCGCCCATGCTTGAAGAAACAGCTCGCGTTGATAAATCTTCTTCGAATGCATTTGTGATGGTATTGTCTTTAACTGCAATAAATTTTTTAATTGACATTACTGTATCCTACCTGTTATATCTTCCTCATTTTTTAGTTCCCAAATAAAATTTTCAGGTAAATGTATCAAGCTTCCATCTGGTGATATATTTGTTTTTACTTGAAATCTATTATCTGAATACCCTTCTCCTGTTTTTGAAGAGATTTTTATTGCATTTATTCTGGACACCATTGATATTGAGTTTAGTATTTTTTCTACCGTTCCTATAGAAAAGTCTTCGCCTATCTGAGGTACCACCATAGTAAGTTCCGAAAACAACTCTTTTCTTATGTTTGAGAGAGCAGTTGTTTTGTCCGCGTTTGAGTCGATAATTACATCAAAATAAATTGCTAAATTTAAAATTTTTGCGTCAAAAATATCAATCGTGTCTGTCACCATTCTAACTGAATTTAACCACCTTTTTAAATTATTTTTCAAGGTTGAACTAGCAACTTGCAAAAACCCATTTTCATCCTGAGAAATTATATGAAGATTTAAATTTCTTCTGTAGTCATTTCTATCACGATAAAGTGACGCCCTCTTTACAGATCCAAAAGTTGACGGCATTGCGTAACAAGCTGCAACATAATCTTGTGCTGTGACTGCCCTACCTAAAGAGCCCGCAGCTGCTTTTATTGTTTCTGATATTTCTTGCGTGGAAGTGTAAGTTAGTGCTCCATTAATGGGCTCTTCATTAAAGCAGCTTATAGTATTTCTAATATACTGAACCTTTGATGCGTCTAAATTTGATTCTTCATTGAAAAATATTTCTGAATTTATAATTTTATTTAAAGATTTTGATGCTGCATTTGAATTTTCTGTAGTGTTTGATCTGTAAGTAATCGACAATTGTGTGTTTTGTGGAGAGACTCCAAATTTATCTGTACTCAATATTTTTAAAGGGTCAAAAGAATTATCAGTTATATAGTTTCTGCCATCTATATCGAGAACAATCTCACTAGGATCTGCGACCTCTTTTACTTTTAGAGATGCCTCAGACCCAAACCCAAATACCAGAAAGGTTTTCTCTCCCTCATGCCTAACTACAAATCTCCTAGGTACCGGAAACGGTACCAGTTTAGACTTTGCTCTATTATTCATATTTTTGCGATCTTTAACTTCTTTATATACAACGTTTTGGCTTAAATTTTGAACTTCAAAATATTCGTTTTGGTTCGCGTCAAAACAACTCACAATCCCACTCACACTAGAATCTTTAATTTCTACTTTTAAGAATTTTTGATAATTTCCGACTTCCACCTCTATGAACCTAAGCTCTCCTGATGCTACTGCAACCTCTGTTTCAAAAGAATAATAAGAACCTCTCGAACCATCAGTGGAAAATTCTGTTGCGACGCCTGACATAGAATCACTATCTACATCTATGTGTACATCTTCTAGCGTAGTAAATACAGCACCTTGGTCGCTGGTTATTGTCGCACCTTTTAATAGGGTGTGTTTGTATAAGGAGTCAGGACCTGAAAGTGTTGAATTTGCAGGTATTCTTGAGTGTATTTTTACTTTTCCCACACTAGTATATTTATTAAATATTTCAACACCGTGATCTCTTGCTGCCGATGTTAAGCCTTGGACTGTTCTTGATGTTTCTAAAAAATTTTCATTTGCAACAAACTGTGCGTAAAAATTTAATTGCTCACCAACTAGTGATACCAAATCAAACATGAGGGACCCAAAACTTGTAGAATTAAAATCTTTATATGTATTAGGATAGTAAGTTTTTGCCCTATCTATCATTCTTTTTTTGATTTCATCAAAAGTTACATTTGTGAAATTTGTATCTGATGAACCTCTTTTATTGGACATTTGTTTTATGCCTCCTCCATATCACTAACCAAACCAATTGTTTTAATCAACCCATCTCTGTCGTGGGAATGCATTCTCCACTCATCTAATATTGCCGTTGATGTTTTTATAGAGCCTGATTTTTTTTCTATTTTTTGTTCCACTACTACAGATCTATTAATTGCATAGACTATTTTCAAATTTAACTGATCCTCTATTGGCTTATCTTTCTCTATAGAAAATTCCGCAGACATTAATTCTACTGGTTTTAAGTATTTTTCTGTTTGTTCTCTAATCTTTGCAGTTATCTTTTTTGATAGTGCCCCCAGGGAAAAACTCAGAGGATCGTCTGGTACAAAAAGATATTTTAACAACCCTACTCCCTTTCCCGGGTCGAATGGCCAAGATCCAGGATTGGTCAATAGCAGAAACTCAAAATTTCTTTGTATTGATTCTTCGTAACTTTTTATAGGCTTAAACGGGCCGTTAGCCAAATCAGATATTAAAGGATATTCTGGCTGAAACGAAATCACATCCAAGATTGCATCTGATTTCGCTAATCTAGTTAATCTTGAAATTATGTTCATATCCGGATTTGGCATTCTTTTCTACTCCAACTAGTTCTTATACTTAAATAGGTACTTTATGAATTATCTTCACAATCTAAATCTACTTCTTCATCGGGACAGTTATTATTTCTTTTATCTAGGTCCGCTTTCAATTGTCTTGTTGAAAGAGCTATTGCCGTTATTGGACTTATTGGGTGCCCATATCTACCGTAGTATCCTAGGTCCCATTTTTCATTTTCTGCCCAAGATTCATCATACTCAATACAAGGTATTCTAAAAAATCCGGATGGGTCGATAAAGGGAAGTCCGCCTGAATATATATATGCTCCTAATCGGGCGACCATCTTACCTATTCTGCTTGGTAACTTATAGGGAAAATCTTCAAAAGAAAAAATTAAATCTGCTCCCATACCTAAAATCAATGGTGTATATTTTCCACTCTTCGTTCTGGGGCCCCTGTTTGGCTTTAGACCATTTACTAATTTGTCGTCTTTAGCTCCAGAATAATTTACCCCTCTCCAATTAAGATCCTTAATGTCACAATTCATAAAATGTGCGCGCATTTCTTTATATGCTGGATCCATAGTGTTCGCAAGACCTCGAAATAAACGAGATGGAAACTCTTCAACCAACTCCTTAAGTTCCTCCCAAAATGCCTCAAGCATTTCTCCTGGTATACCTGGAAAGTCAAAACAACTTGGGTCTTCCGGGTCTCCAGGGAAATTATTTCTTAAGTCCATAGCGAATTGCGCTTGGGTCATAGAGGGAAGATTTAATCTAAGGTTTGGAGGAGTTGATGCAAATTGAGCTAACATACCAAGTTTTGCTTTTGTAGGGGCAAATAACTTAGGTAACTTACCGTAACCTCCCAATATTGAGGTTGAGTGCATGGACATTATTGCCATAAATCTTCTAATTGGAAACATATAATCCATAATATATTTAAACTCTGGCTGATCAGCCAATTTTTCTGACATACTATTCATAACTTCGGGGTCTAAGAAATCTATCCCTGATTCTATTATATTATTGCAAATATCTTCTTCGTATGATACCAAAGGAATTGTTGCAGCATATGTCTCAAGGTTAGTTATTAAGCCTAAGTCTGTATATTTTGTTATCAATTTGTCGACGACAAACCTTTCTAGGCCCGAAAACGTATCTATTGAGGCGGCCAACAATACGTCGCCGTCAGCAATTTCATCATAATTATAGGTATTTTCACCTAGGCCGCGGAGTACTAAATTAACCTCTTCGACCAACTCATTACTAGGGACCCCTTCTGCGCGGAGATTACCTCGGTCTCCAGGGTCCAATCCTATTTCTCTTGCAGCGGCATCAGAGGCCATACCAGTACGCCTCATCCAAGTTTGTAATGTTTTTTTGCGTAAATCTTCATAACTAGAAATATCACCTAAACTTATAGCATAAGCTCTTTCTGTTATTGTTTTGTTAACTATATTGGGAGATTCCCACATTTGTCTAATTAATGGATTTATCCAAAAATTATCTCTATTAGAAGAAACTTTATCCCCTGCAAGGACCTGAGTTAATCTTATACCTTGAGACACTCCCGAATTACTTAATACTCTTTCAAGTGTCGAAGTGTCCGGATCTTCTTTGATTCTCTCCATTAAATTATTGAATTCCTGTATACTGACAACTATAGGCTCCTGAAGAGATCTTAAACTTTCTAGGTACAACCCTTCCTCACCTGGATCAATATTTGCAGCGTCTGGACAGTCACTCGGGTCAGGAAATTCATACGATATTACCATTCTCTGATATTTTTCTATGTTATTTGTTCCATCTTCCACATTTCCTGTAAAACTTGATCCTCCACGGTTGTTGTTTGGGTTGTACCTATAAGATCCTCTATAAAATAGTTCACCGTTAGGGTTCCCAAAATTAAATACAGCACAGGTGGGAATATCCAATCTCGGGCGGTTAACGCCGCCGACCGGGCGCGGGGGTAATGCGTTCACGAGTGGTGCATCCCCTTCAACGAGGGCCGTGGGCAATATAGAAGAATCATAGTCATCATAAGCTGCTAAGCCTGACTCCGGGACGAGACCTTCTTCAATTGCTTGCTCTAATGGGACATTCATTTCTAGAATTGTAAATTGTCGCCCGCCCGGGCCGTGTCGGGGAACAAGTGAGGAAGCTTCCTCATTAGTGAGATTTTCAGGTAGTTGGTTTCGGTACTCGGGATACGTTAGGTCGTACTCTGACTCATCACCCGGAGCATCAATTATTCTTTTTTGAGTAGTTGTATACAATTGATTTAGAAGTCTTGCGCCGTTGTCTTTTGCATTCATTACTCCACCAATTGGTAACCACCCCACTTTATTTTCAAAACCTGGGATGATTCCAGAGTTATAACGCCAAGGAGAATAGTCGTATTGACGCGTCTGTGCGCGCTGACCTTCGTCGGGACGGTCTATGAAACTTAGCGGCGATGGCTGACTTAGAGCCCAGGCGTTTGGACATATTCTAACATTTAATCCCAAATTTAAACATTCTCGATGAATTTCAAGAGCCATATCTGCCAATATGCTTCCAATAATTATAGGACCGAACAAGTCGGGAGATTCATCTCCCTCCGCGCGGCCTTGGTTCTCATCTGGGAATATATTTATTCCTTCGGGTCTAGTTCTTTCAAATGGCCAGGAATTAGGCATACCAGGCATATTTGATTTAATGTGTTTGTAATATCTCCAGGAATCATAGTGCAAAGGATTATCATAGAACCACTGATTGTATTGAGGGAAGTTTCCGATCGCGTTTGGCAGAAGGCCCTGGGCTTCGATCTCAGCCTGACGGGCTGCCTCTGCAGGCGTTATGGTTCTGTTGTTTTGACCCATGGAGTACCAACCAGCATCAGCAGAATATTCACCTCCTCCGTTCTCCCTAACATAATTCCATTGGGCGCCTGGATCATATGGAACTAAATCATTTACCGGAAATCGAGCATACATATTCTCTGTAAAATCTCCATCATTAAGGTCCAGATAATTTTGTGCACCACCGAAAACTCCGCCAAAATGATAAAGCGATACTACTGATTGGCAAAAATCTTCAATCTTAATCGCCAGCTGTTGCATTCTTAACTCTTCTCTGGTTGGCGGACAACCACGAACACCCTCTATCAAAACACCATTAGGTTCAGTATAATAATTTAATATTTCACCGTTAATTCTGACATAGTCTTCAAATATAAATTCACTTACGTGATCATGCGAGTGGAAACCCCCATTTCGTCCGGATTGAGAAGTTGCATCAACTGAGGCCCTGGTTCCCCTTCTTTTAAACGAAGACATCTCTGAAAGAAAAGATCTGCCTGAATGGTCTCTAATTTTCCAAACAAAATCAAGACCCTCAGGGGAAGCTTTGGGGTCGACGGGAACCACAACATCTGAAGGGACTGGTAACCTCTTGAATAAACCTTCTGGAGTAAAAAAACTATTTTGAACCTGCTCTTCTTGAGGTTGTGCATACCTTTCTAAGGTTCTTCCATATATATACCAATTATGAAAATCCTTATGACCTTCCCCGGGGTTAAAAACTTGCCTAGAATAGGCTGGTAATTTTATAATCTCTTCTCTTATTACACTATAAAGGGCTTCTGACTTGTTATTTATACCTGTTGCATCTTCTAATATCTGGGCCCAGTGGTCCCTAAGACTAGGGCTTATATTTAGTTCATGATATATTTTTGAATGAGCGTATTCAATTATTGAAGGCTCAGAAACTATAGATTCTATATCCCATACAGAATATGCCAGGGCGCCCTTCAGTAAAAGTTCAACCAGACAAACTCTGATGTGACCCTTCACTGCTATTTTGCGGGCAGCTTTGTCAAATGGGCTAAGATCATTAAAGCTTCTATTCCAAGGTGAATTTTCTGGCTTTTTTATTTCTTGTGTTATTTCTGACGCCATGTCTCCCAATATAACATTGTCAAATGCTAACAGAGAAGATTCTATGAATCCATATCTGTTTTTTATACACCTCGTTCCTGGTATAATATATGGGCGAGATGAAAGTCTCTTGTCGAGTTCCTGTGCATATTCCGGCAAAAACATTGCTGAAAACTGAATAGAACTCATAAGTTCGCTAAATATAGATTTTGTATTTAATTTAAAAACGCTTCTTTTTATGTCGTTCTCTTTTGAAGAGAAATCGCCGCCTAGAGTAGATTCCAAAGAGTTTATTACCATTTTAGCAAAAGCTTCTCTTTTAGAAAAATCACCCTTTTCAGGAACAGGGTCATTATTAGAGACCATTTCTAAAGGCAAAGGATCGCAAAATTTCATTATCTTTCTAGAAGGAGTCTCATATTGGTCTAAAATTAATAAACTTTCTTTATTTAATCTGGAGCTTGCCGGTGTTTTTCCGTAATGGTATGAGTTTTGTACTCCGATTGGATCTTCATACTGCAGATAATTACCTTCTTGTGATCTAAATCCTTGATGAATAAAGGTGTCTGAATCTATTACTATGTTATACCTGTCTTGAGTTTTTTCTTTTGTAAGCATTTCTACCATTTTAATGCTTGGAGTATAGGGAGTTGCTTCAAATTCGATATTGATTAAATCTCCCTTATAGTCTCCTGATGGTAGATTAAAAGCCTGAGTAGGCTCATCAGGTATACAAGAATAATTTATATGACCAAAATCGAATGAACGGTTATCATTAGTTCTACTTAAAACCTCTTTTACTATTGCCAGGTGCTTTTCTTGTACTATGTTGGGGCGATCGTTCATTATTTGTATAATGGCAGCCGAAAGATATTCGACTCTTTCCATTGCCAAATTAAGAACAGCTGTTGATTGAAAGTGGCCCGGGTCTCGATCGATTTTCCTAAGCCACGAGGTTAATGCATTACGGGCAACATCTTCCGCATCACCTTCGATGTCATCAACAGTAAGAACAGGGGTTCCAATATGTGAAGGGCCAAATGCAGTTATTTTTCCTGTGGCGTGAGGGTCTAAGCTTAATATATGATTAACTTCTATACTTTCTGTTAATGCTTGATTCGGATCTATACCACCCCTGAGTGGGGATGAGGCTTTAACTGATGGGTGCAAGTTTCTAGCACTATAATAATAGTCGAAAAAATCTTGCTTGCAAAGGCCAGCACTTCTCGCCACATCAAGATTATCATCATTATCGGGACTTAATGTTGGAGAGCCAGTAGAATCATTATCTATTATATACTGTATACCATCATATTGATTTCCGAAAAGGCCCGACAAAACTCTCATGGGCCTAAGAGAATATGTTCCAGGTGGCGCTGTGTATGGATTTTCTCTTGGGCCTGGTGCGACTTTAAAAGAATCTCTTAAGTCTCTAATATAAGTATCATACGGTGTTGGCAAGTCATCTGTTACCTCTTTTCCTATTTCTACCAAGCTGTCTTCAAAAACTATTCCTTCATATCGATTAACTTTATATTTTTTATGCACCCAATGATAATCTCTTTCTCCTCTTTGGCGATTCTCTTTTGGAATTGGATATTTTTCTATTTCATAGACCTCATAAAGAACCCTTAAATCATCAGGAAAAATAATAGGCTTTCCAGCAGAAGCTAGCAATGCTTCTTCTCTTTGTTGTACTGTTAAATTTTCATATAGGCCCGGGGCATTTTCATCAGAAGAATTAAACCTTTCAAAGATAATATTTTGAAAATTCTTTTTTTCTTTTACAAAGTCTTTCAAAAATATCAAAGACCTTACAAGATAGTTCCTGGCTCCAACAAGATAATTGTGAGAGAGCATTTTCTTTGTTCTATTTTTTAAAGTTACATTATTATCCTCTCTAGGTGACAAGATTCGCGTGACCGGCAAGCCTGTGTTCTCACCATAAGGAACTGAAACATCGTGTATTGCATCTGCTAACGGTATCAAGTAATCTATAAGAAAATTGTTAATCCAAGAATTATAATGCCAAGGATTTTCATCTCTAAAATAATTTTCAAGAATGGCAGCCTTAGAAAGAGCATTCTCATTCGATGTTTCTATACCATTCCAATATCTTCTCGCATTAGGCGAATAAGCCAAAAAAGCTAATTCTGGTGCATTGAGATCTTCAGCTTCTATTCTAGCTGTTCGAAATACTATTGATTCATTTGTCTCTATGTCAGAATTAGTATTTGAGTTGGAAAATATTTTGGATCCAATAGTAATCGCTGGTAACGGGATAAGCTCTTCTATTTCCGTTGATCGTAACGGGCTATAGTCCCCAAGTATATCATAACTGTCATAACCATCCGTGCTTATGCCCGGTGCCACTCCGCCGTTCATTTCTGATCGATAAACATCAACAATATTAACTTGACTTGAAGCACTAGGAGATCCAACTGTAGACCAAGTGTCTGGATTCCAAAATGGAGCAAAAGAAGGCTGTGTTCCTTTGAAACCTTCTGGAGATAGCGGATAGTGCCACCAAGATATATTTCCCCTGTCTGGATTATAAAAGTCTTTTCTTGCCCGGTCTTCTTCGCTTTCACTGCTAACACGTTGAAACTCTTGACTCGGTAATCCTAAAGTCCGAAGAGAAAACTCGTCTAATGTATCATACGGACGATCTGATGATTGTTGAAATGCTCCATCATTTGAAGACCAAATTCCAGACTGTAAGATAGTTTCAAAGTCGTAATTATCATGTATATTATATGTTGGCCTGATTCTTTCTTCTGGTGGTTGAATGTCTGTTTCAAAAGCATGCCCAAGAAGGCCGTGAACAAAACCTTTCATTATTTCAATGTCGTCTCCGGACGCTAGTTGACCTATAGGCGATTTATCATAATGCACGAGGAGGTCTCTTGCTTCAGGTATCGAATCATTATATTTTCTCATCCACTCCCAAGTTGACATAATTTGATCTATTATGTATATGCCCTTTAAATGTTGGGCATAATAAGTCGCGATAGTTTCAGACTTAAATTTAAGAACAGATTCTGGAATATTTAAACCTTTTTCTGTTGCTTGAGTTTGTAAAGATTGCTCTTGTATTTGTATTTGTCTCTCGTAGTTTTGTATATCTTGATCTGTTGTTCTTGACAATTTATAGGAATAATTTTTTAACTGCTCCAATGCGGTTTCCAACCTTAGGACTTCAATGTCATTATATTCTGGGTCGCCGGCGGCTGGAACTTCTTGTACCTGAGATTGCATCCCTGCTACGAATGAGCTTAAATTTGTCATATAAGCTTTACGTGCTGGCTCGAAGAGTGCCTCGGCTGCGACCTTAAGCTGAGCTGTTAAAATTTCTGGCATTTGCGTAACAATCATATTATTGCTATTAGGCTTAAGATTTTCTGGCAACATAGCATCAATACTAGAACCCGAAAAAGACGCTAAAGACTCTTTTTGTTCTTTTAGGTTTTTGTCCGCAAGTGCCATAGCTTCATCAATTTCAGAATCTTGCAAGGAGCTATCCCCTGACTGTAGCCGGTTTCTTATAGATAAGAGAGAGTCTGCTGCGTCTTTACAACTCATAGCCATAGGAGTTTCTATTTGTGATAATTGCTGGCAAAATTCAAATGGTAAATAGGAACCTAATACTCCAAAAAAATTAGATATTGCTTCGGAGGTATCCAGGGAATCTGCTAGGCCCCTATTTCTAACTAACCCTTTCAACATTTGCATCCCGGCGGCATCTAGTTGTTTCCCGCCTAATAGGTAGCACAATTCTTGCCCGGTTGTTATTTTAGATGCGTCTTCAAAAAAAGACTTTGCTTCGTCCTCATAACCTTGAGGTATTCCTGTGTTTGTCAATGCTGCTATAAGTGCTTCGTTCATCAAGGGAGTTGCTGATGAGCCGGCTGCAATAAATTCTTGCAGCTGCTCTTCACAAAAGGGAAATGCTAATTTATCGATTATTGTTCTTACAAATGTACACAAAATTCGTATTAAAATTTGCCTCATATTCTTTATAAGAAAATCTAACAATCCAGCATACCAACCTATTATTGGAATTTTTGGAAAAGGAGGCAAATGAAGATTTGGAAGCTTCAATGAAAACCCCGGTAGTTTTACACACTCTAGATAATTGCACAATAAGGTTAACAAATCTACTTTATCTATGAACTCTTCATACAAATCTTCTAGTGTGCACATTTTACCGAGAGATCTTAGTGCCTGTTCTTCATCAAATGTATCTTCTAAGGATTCACTTGCATTTTTTGCAGACTTTTCCCACCAAAGAGCAAAAGGTTCTACAAAATGTTTTTTGCCCCAAGATTTAAATGACTCTGCTAACTCTTCCTCTTCTTTTCTATTAACTGATAAACCTGATGTATAGGACCCAACTAAAGAAATAGCTATATTTTTTTCTGCGTCTGTACCAAACAAACCTGCACAAGCATTAGCTTTGTCATCAAAGAAAGACCCAACAAATTCTTTGAGGCTAGAAGGGTAAGGGTTTGTTATCTCTATAATATTGCTTATATAATTTACAGTTCTTGATCTGTTTAGAGTCTCATATCTTTTAAAGATCTTTACAAGGTTTGGTTTTCTGTCGTCGAAAATTTGTGCAGGTATTTCTTTTTGAATAGGGACTCCCAAAAATATTCCCACATAAGATTCATCCATAGTATCAAAGTAAATATCAGTTATATATTTTCCAGCTTTTGCGCCAAGGCCTGATTGGGTCGTTTTTTTGAAAACTATCCTTATACCTATATTTTTTGGATCTAATTCTGATATTGGTTGTATATTTGCCGATTCATTAAAACTATCTATCATTTCTACTAATTCAGATCTGAAAACACTCAAAAGCCTTGCTTCATTTTCTGAATCAAAATCACTTCCTTTTGCAAAGGATATTCCTTCGTTTTCTAATATTGCGCTAGCTTTCGAAAGGTCCTTTGACAATTGGCCAATTCTTTGATCAAGTTCATGTAACGATATTTTTATATGGTCAACACCCTTTGATACATCTCCCTTTTTTTGTTTTTCAATTAATCCCTCCAATTCTTCAAAGTCGTCGTTGAAGCCCAAAAATTCCCCAATATCATCGATGCCTTCGGCTAGCACACGGATGACAGCTTTAGTGTAATCTGCATCGTTTGATAGATTATTTAGGCCTAAAACTTGAGTAAATGCTGCGTCAAGATCAAATGGGCCGATAGTTGGAAGATCAAACCTTGAAATATTCCAAGATCCGTCGCCTCTGTCTTGGCGCTCCTTAGCTTCAACCCTCTCTCTTAGTGCTCTGACGATTTCTCTTCTTTTCTTTTGCGCATGGACCCGGTATTCCTCATAGGTTCGCTCTGCCTGCTCAGTATTTTGATCTAAACAAGCCTGATCGTCTGTCTCGTCTGTTTCTGCAGGAGTTCGGCGGGGTGGTGATTCTTCTTGGATTAAGCTTTCCCCTGCAGTTATAATATCTAATTTTCTTTTATTTATAATATAAAATGCTCGGTAAGCCTGCGAGGGTCGTAGGGATGGAGTTCTAAATTCTACAAAACTTATTAAAGGAGCATTGTTTCTATCTATTTGGCGCCAACTATATAAACTACCTTGTGGGGCTTGGTCTATAATGTTTCTAGTACTAATTGGCATGTACATTTGCTTTTTGTATTGTGGAGTTGGGTCTTTTATTATTTCAAGTTCTGACTTAAGTACATTTATTTCTTGATTTAAAATTCTTATTTTTCTCTCAACAAAAGATCTATATTCTGTTGGAGATTCAAACTCAGCTGGAAATATAGCTGTATGAATTGTTGTAGATTCTATACTCTGCCTAAGCCTTTCTATAGCTTGTTCTTTGTTGAAAATTTTTGTATTTAAAATTTTATAAGCTGCTGTTTTTTCTATATCTTGATCTTTGATATTTCTGGGAAACAATCCTGTGGTCGGTGCAAGATTAGAAGTGGATGGAGCGGCGGTTTGAGAAAAATATGTACTAGCAAATTCAAAATCATCTCTCAAAAAATACCAAATTTCTGGCTTATTATAAAACGATAAAACCTTCTGAAGTGCTTTTTCTTCTAAATCTGCAATTACTTCTGGGTCTTCTGTAGGGATAGGGCCCTGTGATGACAGGAAAAACGGAGTTTCGTCAAAAAATCCAATTTCATTTTCGTTAATATAGAAAGGGTCTGGGTTTGAAAAAGGATCAGGATAAAAGAATTTTTTCATCCGTTCTTTTCTTACATCGGCTGGAATCAAAGAATCATCTTCAAACTCTTCTTGTGTTTGCATTACGCGGACTGCCGCTGTATATAGAATACTTCTTTGATCAAGTTGTACATTATAATCTATAGAACCCCAAGGATATGGAACACCATAAGTTAAAATCTCCTCAAACACATCTGAAGAAACAGGAATTTGTGATCTCTTGATTTTAATCCAATCTGCCCCTGTCGAAACTTTTATTTTGTATTGTCTTAATTTAACCTTGCTATTAGGATAAGCATGGACTTCTGGTACTATTCCTTGGTCGACCATTGACTGTGGTGTTTGGCCGAGAATACCTGAGATAAAATCTTCAAACAGAACCTGAGGTATAACATCGACTGCGAATTCATCTTCTGAAAATTTTGTTGCAGGGTGGTTAAATCCAATATTTTGTAATACGGAGTGTGGCTTCCAGCCATGCATAACAGCTACAGTTGCTTCTCCAAGAAGCCCATACTCTGAGTCGAATAAGCGCTCGATTGCGAAAAGTTGCTGATTTATTGATCTGCTATATTCTTCTAATTCTTCATCTGAAGAATATTGAGAATCTGTTGATGCAATCAGTGATCTAACCGCATAGGTTTGAAATAAATAACAAGTAATTAAAAATCTATTTTCTATTTGATATCTTGTCAGTGCTTTTTGTAAACTGTCATCAAACGTAGAAGCCCGGACGAGATCTATACCTAAACCAGTAGCACAATCGAACCAACCTTGACTATCAAGGGGTATAGTAGAACTATCTTCAGGTGCCTGGTTTTGATCTTGCTCTGCAGCACTTACCTGGCCTGCTACAGTTGTAATAATCCCTAGAGCTATTTTTACAGCCAAGATATCTTTTCCAATCTGGCCTGGATATCTAGGACCAAATGTAATTAAATTTTCGTTATCTCTTACTTCTACTTTAAACGCCATTATTAGTTACTTCCTTAGCTTATGAAAACATGCTTACTTAAAATTGATTCCTCACCAACAGGCGAGCACGATAATAACTCATTCATTGGAATATTTAGGACCCCTTCAAAGTATTGATTGAATATATCTTTGACATGTTCTAGTATTGATGCTATGCCTGCAGCTTCACAAATTGGATTACCAGTTGTTGGGCCGCTTGGTGTGGCATAAAAAGCTGCAGCTTGTACTCCATTAAATTTTATTTGATTTACAACTGTGTTATTAAGCATAATAATTAGTGCTTTTTGACTTCTCATGATTTCGTTTAACAAAGCTACGAGCTTATCACCTCTTACCGCGGGAGTGCAGGTGGCATGCTCATTTTTCATTAAATATATTCTTCCTTGATCGTCGCGAATTGGGTATCCGTTTGAGTCAATTTTTGCTTCTGTTTTATCTCCCTTGTCCAATCCTGCTACTATTTTTATATCTCGTCTAGCATGCATTCTAATTTTATCGCTTTTTATAACTATTGCGGAACAAGGATTTTTATCAATAGTGCCAGATCGAGTTGGATTTTGAATGTTAAAATATTTGTCGGGATAACACATTTGACTTATGTAGATCCTTGCCGCGTCCATAAAAATCATAGGGTGCTCTTTCCCATCTGGCAATAAACCAGGGTTTGCCAGCCTTGGGGGGGTGATCCCAGAATCCTTTAATACCTTAGTGGTATACATAGGAGATTGTACTGTAGAAATACCTTTATCAAATGGCCACGGCGCGCCGCGGCCGACCACTATATCAATGGCGCCGGCGCCGTCGAACGCTGAAAAACCTGATTCTGCTTGTCTTTGAGCAGGATCCTTAGCTGGTACTTCTTTTAGAGACTTATCATCTCCGTATGATCTTGGAAATCTATCTCTACCTAACCTTATCATTGCATTGTTATCACACTTTGCTTTAATAATCGTTTCGTTGTTGTGTTGGTAAAAATTAGGTACAGGTTCGAGCAGGTACCCAGTACCGTCTGCAGAGTAACCAATACGGCCTTCATCTAAAATAATTTGTGTATTTCCACCTAAGAAATGTTTTCCTTTAACTTTTGACATTTTTTTTATAATTCCTTTCTATTCGTTTAAAAAGCTATCTAAACCTTCTAAAAAGATACCTACTCCTTTAGTCTCTTGTGGTAAAGATTTAGAAAATTTCACTTTGCAAAATTGACCCATTGTAGCTACCTTTGCATTTTCACTGTACATGTAAAACTTTGGATACAAATTAAGTTTCATAATTTCTTTAAATGCTTTTCTTCTTGCCTCGGGGTACTCTTTTTTAAACTCTTCTAATCTTTTTTTGTATTCTTTTTCATAAAGTGTTACAGTTGTTTTCGGTAATTTTAAAGCAGAAAAAATTAAATCTAGATTGGGAAGAGGTAAAAATCCAGTTATTTCTGGAATATGTACCCTGCATTCAACTACTGATGCGCTTTCTTTTATTTTTGTTTTTAAATCCCCATCTTCGCCACCGAGAAGTACTTCTTTGTGGAACGAAGTTTCCGGGGGAAACTTCTCGGAAAACTCTGTTGTTGTAAGAGGGGTAGAATATAAAACATATCCAAAAAAATGATCTTTGTTAAATGTCTTCTGTTTTTGTTTCTCTTTTTTTATAGAATTCAAACGAGTATTAATTTTATCAAAAATATTAGCTGTGTGATCATTGTGATCTGAGCTTGGTGTTCTTGAAGGGTGAATATTTGGATTTTCTACTGTTTCAGTCATTACAATTCTATTATTCCTTGTTTATAAGGTCAAACAACTCCTGCTTATCCTCGTCTGTCATTTGAGTATTTTTAACTTCTGTTTTTTGCAAAAGAGCCGCCAGCTTAACTAATTGTTCATTAGATCTTTGAAGTGTCTCTAGGTACTTTGCTGCTATCAGCCCAAAATCTCTATGGCGATCTTCAGAGCTTTTCATATGTTTCATTATACCCATTAATAGCGCTGTAGTTGCTGCTCGGTCATCGTCTATATTTTTTGTTGCTTGATCAATATATTCTTTTAAGTTTTGTTTCTTCATGATATTATTATATAAATAGCTAATTTTATATTATTTACTATTTATCCCACTTGCTTTTAAATATTCTATACTTTTCTCTTAATTTATTTAAATTATTTACAACTTGTTTCGTATTCAGCCCAGTTAATTCCCTCAAATACAGATACACCGCTTTTTTGTTGAAAATGTCGATATCTTCTATATTATGCAACAACACCTTCACTGCTTCTAAAACTGCTTTTTCATTAGGCTTTAAGTTGCCTGTATCCCAATTATCTACTTGTGTTAATAAACAGTTCCAAAATTCCATCTGTATTCTTTGGTCTATGTAGTCTTCTATATCCGAAGAGGTACCTAAAGAATCTGACCCTCCTGTTTCTACTATACTCTCATATGAAACTTGCTTTTTTAAATTTTTTGAATTTTGCTTTACCTTGTGAATAAACCAATTCTTAGTAACAACAGAAAAATAAGAAAAAGCTTTACTTCCCTTGTTAGGATCGTATTTGTCCAATATTGTGGTTAGCCATATTTTGCAATCGTCACTTAAAGGTTCTATGTTGGGGAGAGTATTAAACTTATAGGTAAATATAATTTTATTTACCATTTCTTCAAAAGCCGGCTGGATCAAACTTGCATACAGATCTGATTTTTCTTGCCGACAGGATGAAAGCGCATACTTTACAATCGCCTCTTCATGGACTTTAGTGAAATAGTCGTTTTTCGAATTTCTCCTTCTTCTACGCTTCTTCTGCAAGATCTTGGTCCTCTTCTTCGTTTATTACTAAATCTAATCCCTCCAGTTGATCTGACAGGTTTCTTGAGTGTTCGAGCAAGGCTTTTAATGTATCATCCCCATAAAACATCTCCAGTTCGTAAATAGATTCAATATGGCTTCTGAAATCTAACACTATGGCGTTAACCATACCTACATCTTCATTTATGGATTCTATTGACTTTATTAGCCATCTTATATAATATACAGCTACAAAATTTACTAACAAACTAACTAAAAATAACCAAAACCACATATTATAATTCCTTACTTCGAAGATGTTTTTTTTCATTTTTTAGATCTTGTTTTGCGTCTTTTATATAGTCGTCTACTATTTTCCCAGTCCTTTGAGGCGTTAAATTGTTTTTTATATCTAAAACATGAGGGACCTTAAATACATCACCAGACCCACACTCTATGCAGATCTGCTCTTCAAAACTCATTGAGTGCCTTGCCTCAAAAGAAGCTTCACAAGATTTGCACTTATAACAATAAACTGGCACTACTTTGATTCCGTTATTAGAGTTGGGTCTGGCTTAAAAATATCCTTATCCACTTTAAATGTTGGCGTATTTTTGACTATTAAAGATTCGTCACTATCTAATTCAAATTCAAAAGATTTAAGCGTTGGAACAATGTCGCTTTGCTCTAATAGGCTCTTTTGTAAGGCCATCATGATTGCCCCGAGGGCCTGATTTGATAATTTCATTGTATTTCTCCATTTTAATTTTATCAGTTTAAGTTATTATAGCATTTGATAAATCATAATTTTATTAATTTTTTTATTTCTTTTACTCTTTGTAACATATTGTAATGGTATTTAAAATGGTCAACACTTAGGCTTAAGGACCTTACATCGTCTGCCACTAAAGAATGGGGGATTGTTTCATGTTTTTCATATGAATTACAGTTAGTGAACAGGAGATCCGCTTCTCTATACAGAAGCTCATCTTCACTGTATATTGAAATATACTTTCGAAAAACACCTAAAGCCTTTTTATTAAATATAGAACCCCAGCCAACAAATTTGTTTCTTTCTAGGTCTTGCATATGACTTGACGGGCAAACTGCTACAATGTTTGACTTTGTTTTTTTGTATTTTTCATAAATAAATTCAAAATCTTTTATATTCCAGTCGTCATCTTGTACAAAAACGTGCTGATTTTTTGCAAGGTAAGCTCCCAAATACCTACCAAATGTAATTTTATTTATATGCGAATTTACAATTGTTATGTTTTTGACGCCTGGGAACATATCTTGTGTGTAGCTGAAATCTTGATTGTTATTCCACAATATAATCTCATCAATATGTTGGATCCTACTTACTTGATCTACTAATATCTTCGTTGACTCAATTCTTTTCCAAACTAACAGAACAGCACTAATATTACCCTCTTTGCATTCTATATTGCTTTCTATTAAATTAGAAAACAAGTTAAGTGCTTTTTTTACTCTTTTCTTTGTTTCTTCAATAAGTTTTCTTCCAGATAACTCAAAAGAATCTTCACTTGCAAAGCCTAAAAGTGACCTATTCGTAACAATTGCACAATCGAGCATCTTTGCTTCTGCAACAAGCCTACTAAATGTCTCTAGGACCTGTGGCACAAAAACAAGTTTTTGGCACTTTGATAAAATTTTTAAAAATTCTTCTTCACTATCTGAAGATATCAATTCTGGAACTATATTGTGTTCCCTACACCAAGCTAGTGCTGCGTTTTTTCCTTTTATTGGGTTATGCGAATTCAGTACCCCACATTTAATCTTTTTTTCGCTTTTAAGGAAAGACTCTATTTTTTCAAGTTTCTGACTGGACCATAAACTTGTGCCTATATTGTAAACTTTTTTGAGGGGTATATTGTCTAACAGGATTTCTTTGCAAATTTTGCTCAAAACAACCACAGATGAAGCGCGCTTGTAAAATGCCACATTTACCAACTGGTGATTTGGGATTTTAAATTTTGGATATTTAGATGGATCCCTGCTTTTTACATATTTGTGGTCGTGCTCATATATAATATATTTTTTGTTTTCGGATATATATGACTTCA
>CETE01035587.1_pt1 | contig 42321 bp, 33 predicted proteins | sample 531241 | NCBI WGS metagenome assembly CETE01 (sample SAMEA2622336, study PRJEB7988) | marine metagenome | biome: marine biome (ENVO:00000447); feature: deep chlorophyll maximum layer (ENVO:xxxxxxxx); material: "saline water (ENVO:00002010), including plankton (ENVO:xxxxxxxx)" | depth 30 m
TAAAATTTTTGTAGTAGCGGCGATTGGCTCTGGCTTCGCGAGGAGCTATCATCTAGGATTGCATTATGGGCGAATCTAATTCCATCGCCGTCGGTTTGACGGCACTCTCGCAAATTCTTAAGCGTGAGAAATCAAGGGGATCTGAAACACTGCTTTTAAAGTCGGAAACAGAGGAGGCGTTGAATGCCTTGCCAATGAAATTGATGAAAGCCGCAACCATGAGTTCGGTGTCCGCAGCGGAAGTCATTCCCGAGAAAGCTGCGCCTATGGCTCGGCAAAATGCAGAGGGATCCACGGGAACGCTATCTTCTGCGGTTCCTAAAGGCGGCGAAGCCGAGAATGAGAAGTGGGCTAGGGCCCAATTGAATGAAATTTTTAAAGAAGCCAAGAACTGTGAAGAGTGCCGAGGCCTTGGAACTTTGAGAGATCAGATTGTTTTTGCGGTGGGTAATCCAATGGCTGACATGATGTTCATTGGAGAGGCTCCTGGTTCGGAAGAGGAGAAAGAACGAAAGCCATTCGTGGGGCCTGCGGGACAAAAGCTTGACCAGATTATTGGAGCGACGGGATTAAAGCGCGAAGATGTCTACATTTCCAATATTGTGAAGTTCCGACCCAAGAAAGGTGACGGACGGTTTCAGGGGACGAGTAACCGAAAGCCAGACACAACAGAAATGGCGGCGTCAATTCGATACATTCGTCGTGAGATCGAGGTTGTCAGACCAAAAGTAATTGTGGCGCTAGGGGGAACAGCTGCCGAGGGGCTATTGGAGGTCGGAGGTTCCGTTTCAGGTCTCCGCAATCAGGTGCATGAGTTTAATGGGGTCCCCGTCGTGGTAACCTATCATCCAAGTTTTCTTCTAAGGCAGGAGGGGGAAGGTGATGCAAAGAAAGCCATGGCCATGAAACGTCGAGTGTGGGAGGATCTCCTCAAGGCGATGGAAATCCTCGGAATGCCGATCTCCGAAAAGCAGCGGGGATATTTTCTTTGAGAGGATAACTCCGGGTTGTTGCATGGAGGAGTCAGCTTGCGAATCAGAGAAGGGTAAGAGTCGGTCTCATTATTTTGGCCCTGCCAGCAATCGTATTTTCTGGCTGATCATCTTTTTTGGCTCGGTGGGGTTGATCATTTTTCTTTCCTTTATCTGGCTTGGAAAGCAGGGGATAGATTCGGCTAAAGAAGCCGTAGTAGAAATTGCGAAAGAGTTCAATCCTGATAAAATTGTGGAGTCGTTCGACGAATGGCGTGAGCTCGAAGCAATCGGAAACGAAGGAAATATCCTTGAGATCGCCACTGCCACTGCCACTGAGAAGTTCACGAGGCAAAGCAATATAGAGATGTTTGGCACGACGCTTCCACTTGGCACGACGATTTCAGAAATTCAGGTTACAGCTACCTATCGTTATCATATAGAACTAAGCGGGGAGTGGTCCCTGTCAGCGGATGGGAACAGGCTTCTAGTGGTGGCTCCACCTATCAGTCCTTCCATGCCCGTAGCGTTCGATACCGGGACAGTTCAGAAGAAGTCGAAAGCCGGTTGGGCCCGCTGGGACAGTCAGGAAAATCTTGAGGAACTGGAGAAGGAGATCACAGGCAAACTCGCCCTGCGGGCTGTTGATCCGCTTTCAATTAGTAAAGTTCGGGATCAGGGAAGGCTGGCAGTGGCGAAATTCGTGAGGCACTGGTTGGAAAGTCACAAGGCTTGGGACATTAACCAATTTGAAGAGATCGTGATAGCCTTCAACGGGGAAGATCTGGCGGGGCAGAGTATCAACTCGCTTTCGTCTACGCTGCAGATCAATAAATCTGGTGAGAAGTTTCTTCCTTGAAGTCAGTCGATCGATAAAGAGATTAATCGAGATTTTCCGGTCTGATACTACATTTTGAGAATCGTGTCGTGGCGACACTCCTGATCATTTCGGTCCGGATGATCAAGGGTAAAATGGAGTCCCCGGCTTTCCTTGCGACGGGCGGCGGAGTCAACGATCAGCGTGGCGACTTCGACTAGGTTTCTCAATTCGAGAAGTTCAGTCGTGACTCTGAAATTCCAGTAAAACTCCTGCACTTCACGCTGGAGATTGTGCAGGCGGGTGGCGGCACGCTGCAGCCGCTTGGTGGTGCGAACAATGGATACGTAATCCCACATTAAACGTCGAATTTCGTCCCAGTTGTGATAAATCACGACTAATTCGTCAACGTCAGCGACGTCACCGGTCTCCCATTCTGGTATCTCCAAAACTTCATGGTTATTGGCTGGGGAAAGTGTCTTAAGGGCATCTTCAAGAGCCAGTTTAGAAACAACAGCGCCTTCCAAGAGCGAGTTACTCGCGAGGCGGTTGGCACCGTGGAGGCCGGTAGAAGCAACTTCCCCCACGGCCCAGAGACCGGGTAAAGAAGTCCGGCCGTTTACATTTGTTTTGACGCCGCCACATTGGTAATGGGCAGCGGGCACCACCGGGATGGGATCTTTAGTAATATCGATATCGACGGTGAGACAAGTTTTGTAGATATTGGGAAATCTGGAGCGAATATAATCGGCGGGCTTGTGAGAGATATCGAGAAAGACGCAAGGACCACCTGTCTTCTTAATCTCTCTGTCGATCGCACGCGCCACGATATCCCTCGGTGCAAGAGATCCCCGTTGATCATATTCTGTCATGAATCGTCGCCCCTCTTTATCGACCAATTCGGCGCCTTCACCTCTCATCGCCTCGGTTATGAGAAATGAATTTAGGCTGTGGTGATAGAGGCACGTGGGATGAAACTGCACGAATTCCATATTTGCGATCTCACACCCTGCCCGCCAGGCCATTGCCACACCGTCCCCGGTAGCAATGCCCGGGTTGGTTGTGTAAAGGTAGACGCGACCGGCTCCTCCTGTACAAAGAAGTACGCGGTCCGAGCGAAGCGTCAGAATTTCTGAAGAGCTTTCATCAAGGGCGTAGATTCCGACACACCGTGGTGGGGAGGCGATAGCCAACTTCGCCGTTGTGATCAAATCGATCGCAAAATGATGCTCAAGAATTGTAATGTTGGGGTGCTTCCGAGAAGCTCCGAGCAATTTGTCTTCGATCTCTCGACCGGTGGTGTCTTTGTGGTGAAGGATACGACGCTCCGTGTGGCCGCCTTCACGCCCGAGAGCGACTTCTGGTTCACCGTTTTCTCCTGGATGAGTATCGAATTCAACACCCCAGCTGATCAATTCCTGTATCGCGGCCGGGCCATTGCTTATGATCTTATAAACGACGTCTTCTGGGCACAAACCTGCTCCGGCATCGAGTGTGTCTGAAACGTGCTTTTCGAAAGAGTCTTCCTCGCTCCGGACGCAGGAAATACCGCCCTGAGCCCACGCCGTGTTGGTTTTTGCGGCTTCTTTTTTCGTGACGATTGCGACGGTCCCGTGCTCTGCGGCTCGCAGTGCAAAACTGAGGCCGGAGATGCCACTACCTATGACGATGAAGTCGTACTCTTTCAAAAACTGCCGGATAGTTGGTTCAGTGAGAATACATTTGGCGAAGCCTAGCGGATTCCTGCAGGAACGCCAACATTGTCGATTAGCCGTATGTTGCCAAAAAATACGGCAGCAAGTAAACGGGGGAGGTGATTATCGAAGGAATCGAGGGGCTCAAGCGAATCTGAATCGACCACATCGACATAGTCAATTCTAGCTAGCGTCTCCGAAGAGATCCTCTCAATAATTGCTTCACGGGCTGCTTTCGGTGAGGGAAAGTTTCCACGGTAGATGTCATTGGCAACGTTGCGCAGCGTTTGATGAAGTATGGGTGCCGCAGCTCTCTCTTCTTCCGAGAGATAGGTATTGCGGGAGCTCATGGCGAGTCCATCTGCTTCCCGAACGGTAGGGCAACCAACAATTTCTACCGGAAAATCCAAGTCTCTGGTGAGACGCTGAATCACGGCTAACTGCTGGAAGTCTTTTTCACCAAAAAGTGCTGTGTTCGGTCGAGCCAGAAGAAAAAGTTTGGCAACCACGGTGCAGACTCCATCGAAGTGCCCTGGACGGCTAGCCCCACACCAGCGACGGGAAAGATCGCTTTCATGAATGCTAACAGTAGAGTTGCCTTCATACATATGATCCGCTCCCGGTGCAAAGACCGCAGTTGAGCCGTGTTTCTCACACAACCTTAGGTCTGCTTCCAGTCGGCGTGGATAGGAAGCGAGATCTTCGTTCGGCCCAAACTGCTTGGGATTGACAAATATCGTTGTCAGCACATCGCCGGAACCGACCAGTTTTACGGCAGCGTCGATTAAAGAAGCGTGGCCTTGATGGAGGGCTCCCATCGTAGGGACGAGGGCCCGGGAGCGATTAGATCGGTGGGCGACCCAAGATTGGAGTTCATCCTTCGTTCTCAGAAGCTCCATTAGTTTAGCGTCCTTTGATCGAGATCAAGTGTGTCTCCGTTCGGAGAAAGAGACGATTGTTAGCGACCGCGGGAGTGGCATTCATCCCAGAGTTCAGACGCGAACGTCCTAAAACTTTGAATTGATCGCCAACGGTGACAGAGACCAACTCGCCATCTAGACTTCCACACCAAAGTTTGCCATCAGCGATAACCGGCGAGCTAAAGAAATTTCCCCCGATGCGTTCGCGGTAGACGAGTTCCCCCGTATCGGCTTTACGACAGGTCAAGATGCCTCCGTCGCCCCAAAGGAAAATACGTTTTTGATAGATGAGCGGGGTGGGGACATAGGTTAGCCCGTCGGAAAGACCGAGTTCGTAGAGTAATTTAGGATCACCTTTTGCGTTAGGCTTTAGCGCTGACGCCTGCTTACCTTGCCCACCGGAACCGAAAGTTGCGAAGACGATCCCTTCACCTGTTGCAATAGAACCGACTGAGCGAAGTGAATAGTCACCTTTGAACTGCCATAGCTTCTCCCCAGTCCGAGGCGAGAGACCACGCCAACCGTCATTGGTTTGCAGGACCACAACCATAGGTGTTCCATTCACGTTGAGTGTTACGGGCGTGTTGTAAGCCGTGAGATGCTTTTCACCTTCGATCAGGGTAGCACGTTCTACTCTCCAAAGTTCCTCACCTGTTTTCGGATCAAGTCCAATTACGAAACTTTTTTTGTTGGTAACGGAATCAGTGTGGATGACGAGAACACCTTCAGAGATGATAGGGGAGCCACCAAAGCCGTGATCGGAGGAAAAGTTTTCCCACTCTTTTTTCCAGAGGAGGTTGCCTTGATGGCTTAGGCCGAATGCTTCGGTTTTTTCGCCCGAACCCCACACAACATACACAGCGTCTGAGCTCGTCACGGGGGTGGAGGAGGCGAAATTGTTCAATTTGTGGAGATTGTGCGGATCGACATCAGCTGCCCACTTCCACAGTTGCTTCCCATTGTCGGCGCGGTAACAAGCCACGACTCGCTGCCCTTTTCGCTCGTCAGCTAGGGTAATGAACAACTTGTCGCCCCAAAGCACTGGTGATGAGTGTCCGACTCCATGAAGCTTGATTGCCCAGTCGTAGTCTGCTTTGGTAAAAGAGTCAGGGAGTGAACTGATTTTCCCGATACCAGTACCGTTCTTACCGCGGAATCGTGCCCATTCCTGCGCAGCAAGTTCGAACGATGCTAGGAGCAAGAGGCACGTGAGGAGGGGGAGAGTAATACGATGCGTCATCCAGCGTCAGGGGTAGCTGATTCTTTGGGAATAACGACGGTTTGTTACTCTCGTGCAACCGGAAAGCTGCGGCAGTATTGGGGAGCGTGGATTGAGGCGTGATGACTCTTGCCAAACACTGGCATGATGGTTACAGATTTCCTGTTATGCACATCGAAACCTTCAAGGTCTTCTGCGATTTGATCGAGACGACTAGCTTTTCGGATGCGGCGGAACGCAATGGAATCAGCCAGAGTGCTGTGAGCCAGCAGATCCGATCGTTGGAGGAGAGGTTTGGTGTCACTCTGGTAGAAAGGGGGCGGCGTAATTTTGCAGTGACTCCGGAAGGTGAAGTCTTTTTGAGGGCGGCGCGCCGCATTTTGGAGTCCTATCTTGGTATTGACGAAGAACTGGGGGCGATGCGCGACATCGTGGCGGGGCGCCTCACAATCGCGACTGTCTACAGTATCGGCTTTCACGAATTACCGCCCTATATTGAAACGTTTCGTCAGAGTTTTCCTGACGTCGATTTGCAGGTCCAATACCGACGTTCAAATCAAGTGTATGCCGATGTGTCAGACAACCAGGCTGACCTCGGCTTGGTGGCCTATCCTCAGGAGAGAAAGGGAGTGGAAATTGAACCTGCCTGGAAAGACCGACTCGTCATTATTTGTCCTCCGGGGCATCCTTTATCGAACAAAAAATCGATCGAATTGAAGGCGATTGATGGTGAACGGTTCATTTCTTTCGAGCCTGACCTCCCGACGCGAAAAGCGATTGATAGTATGTTTTCCCAATCAGGTATCGAAGTGAAAGAGGTCGTCGAATTCGATAATATAGAGACGGTAAAACGGGGTGTTTTGATCGAGAATGCGATTTCGATGGTTCCCAGTGGGAGCGTCCGTTCTGAGGTTGAAAGCGGCACTCTAGCCAGCATTCCGATTTCAGGGCAGTTTGTCTATCGCCCGCTCGGGATTGTGCGTCGGAGGACGAAAGCCGTGACCCCAGCGATGCGGGAAATGATCGCTATACTGAAACAGAAAAAGACGGGATCATAATCCCGTCACCTCGAAATTCATTGGAGGTTTTTATTCGGTAAACGGGCTGGTAGCCAAGGACATGAAGTCTTTCTTAAGCGCCTCGACAGATTCGCTGGGTCCGGTGAGTTTAAGGATGACGGCTTGTTGGGTACCTTGGATAAAGGCTGCGAGCATCATGTAGTCAGGCATTGCCTTTTTTTCGCCGCCTGAAAATGGGCCTCCTCCCATGCTTTCCATGAAGGTTCCGCTGGCTGTTAGGAAGCTAACTTCGGTGCCGTTCATCTCCTTCTCTTCTATCTTGTATTCCGGAGTGCCCTCGAACTGGCCGATCCATCGATCCATGTTAGCTTTCACGCCGCCAGCCGTGCCTCCGAATACGAAAAAGACAATGTCTATGTCTTCAAGGTTCTCGTCTTCGTGATCGTAAGTGAACTCCGCCGCCCGCATTCCGCTCGAAGGCTGTTGGCGAACCCATGGATCACTGTATTTGAATGTGAATTCGGCTACATTGAAAGTCTCCTGATTCTCGCTGAAGGCGGGAAGGGGAAAACTAATGAGTGCAGCGGCTAGGACCAAAGAATGGGTTAGTTTCATACTCTGTGTATTTTGTACGAATGATTTCCACGTGACAAGGATTGCTCATTCGAATTCAGAGATTTCGTATCCGAATGGGGTTTGGTCAACGGGCTAACCCTGTTTGTTTGGGAGAAAGAAGATATTTATGCGCTAATATCCTGATTTCTCTAAAGGCTTTGTTGGAAGCGAAAGTCTGTGACCAAGTGATTGAAGTCACGACTTCTGCCCCTAGAGAAGTTATTGAGACGAGCATCTTTAAATCACCTTAAAGAGAACGGAGGCGACTTTGGCTGGGTCAGGATTCTCGCAGAGGATTTTCGAGTGGGGCCGGAGGCCCCTTTCGCCGGAGCAGAGTGATTACGATTCTTGCAGTCACAGCCACCAAGGCGATGAGGCCGAGAGTGATGGAGAACGCATCTCCGATTCTTGCATAGATAGTGACCGGGGGGTTGAGGTCGACCTCAACGTTAGCAGGGAGGCTGCCGCGAATAAAAGTTGAACCGGTTTCGTCATCGCGAAGGATTCTAGCGAAGCCGTCAGCTTCCTTGCGTGAGAAGATGCTGCCCCGCGAATCGATAAAAGCGCTTACACCTGTGTTAGCAGCACGAATCATGGGTCGACGAAATTCGATGCAACGAAAGATTGCGTTGTTGAAGTGCTGTATTGGTTCAGCGCTCTCACGAAACCAGCCATCGTTAGTCACATTGACCATAATTTGTGGTCCCGTTCTTATAAATTGTCGCGTGTGGCGCGGCACAGTATCTTCGAAACAAATCAGCGGGATGATTCCGATTTCGTGACCACCCTTTTTCAGCATGAGTGGCTCGTAGGATGTGCCGGGTGTGAAATCTTCCTCAATAATACCACCAGTGATCCACTCAAAAGGGGGGAATTTACCGCGGTAAGGTATGTATTCCCCGAACGGCACTAGATGCATCTTTCGGTATGATTGGTAGGATGAAGTATCACCTCTCATTAAGGTGATCGTATTGTAGATCTCTCCACCTTGGGTTCCGTTCTCCCCAATTAAGCTTGCGTCCTCCAAGCCGGCGAGCAGATAAAAATCATCTCCCTTGAGGACGTGATCGTTAAAATATTCCTGAACCCAGTCGAGCATGAAAAGACCGGGAATGCATGTTTCCGGCCAGAGGATGAGGTCGTGTGCGGCAGTTTCAACGAAGGTGCGGGTGAGGTCGCGGTAGTCGAAAATGATGTCCTGACGAACCTTGATGTCCTCCGACCACTTGTCTTCTATTGGAATGTTGAGCTGCATAATGCGAGCTCTCAGATCGATTGAGTCTTTCGGCACCGCAGCGATTCGCGTCGTGCCGTAGAGGAAGAGCCCCATGATGACCGCCACGCCAACAGCGAAGTCTACATGTGGCCGCAGGCGTTGCCGTTCTCTTACTTCAAGACCAAGTCGAACAAGGGTGCAGAACGCAATAATCCCCGAAAACATAAGAATAAAACCGTAACCGGTGATCCCGATTACGTCGGCGAATTGCACAAGTAGGAGGTGATCCTTTAGTGCAATGCCAAGACCATTCCACCCAAACCCGGTAAAGACGATTCCGCGCAGCCATTCCAGCCCACACCAAGCTGCTGCGTTAAGAAAAGCGATACGCAGCACATCGATAGATTGATCAAAGAGATCTTTTTTACCTTTGTCCGGCTCCTTTATCACCCATCTTCCAATTGTAGCAGCGAATGCGCCGAAAAGTGCGAAGTAGAGAGAAAGGTAGAGTGAGAATGCGACGAGGGCAGCCGCACCTGCCCAGAGAGTTCCGGCGACATGTCCGGTCTGCATCATCCATTGACAATTAATGATGAAAAAGAAAAATCCTGAGATAAATCCGAGGAGAAGTCCCCAGCGCCAACGGCTCCATTTTGCTTTCGGTGGGTCTGAAAACCAGAGGGCAGCGAGAAAAGGTCCCTGCCAGATCCAAACAAAGCCGTCGCGGTCGAACGGGGGAAAGCAAAGGGCGAGGAGTGAGCCGCTCAGTGCGGCAGCAATCCATGGCCAGAGTTTCTTAAGGAGCGACATACGGTAGCGTTTTATCCAAGTCGGGAACGCATGTCAGTGACAATCGCTTCTTTGAGAGAGCCAAATGAGGCTTCGGCTGAGATTTTTGCGGTAGCCAGCTGATCCTTTGAAAGAACTGTGGCGGGAGCACTTTTCGGTCGGAAATAGATGTAATACTTAATTTTTGGTTCAGTGCCGGATGGGCGAACAGCGAAGGCGCGTCCGTCAGCGAGATCGACATAGACCATCTTCTCTTTGGGGACTGGGTCACCTTCCTCATCGACGTGATCCTGATTGGCGAAGTCGCGGACACGCTTCACGGATGCGCCGTCGATTTCGGTTGGAGGATGATCGATGTAACTCTGAGCAAGCCTTTGAATCTGCTCGGCTCCGTCGGCACCGGTCAGGGTTTCGGCGTGTTGACCTTCGATATAGACGCCATGTTTGGCATAGAGTTCGTCGAGGAGTTCGACCACAGTGATACCGAGTGAGTTCGCATAGGCTGCGACTTCAGCGAACATGACTACGGCACCGTTACCATCCTTGTCCCGTAGAAAGTCAGCCCCGAGATAGCCGTAGCTTTCTTCACCGCCAAAGACGAAAAACTTGGAGTGCTCTAACCTGAGACTGCGGGTCGTTTCATCTGAAAGGTGGCGATATTCAGCCCGAATCTTGGCAGGAATTTGGCTTTCGTATTTTTTCAGTTTGCTTCCGATATATTTGAATCCGGTCAGAGTGTTAACCACGCTGACACCGAAACTGTCGGCAATGGCTTGTTGAAGTTCCGTGGTAACGAAAGTCTTCACAAGGGTCGCGTTGTTACGATTGCCTTCGTTCAAAATACCCTGGGAGGTGAACATTTTGAGACGGTAGTATGCCATCAGAGAGCCAATCTGGTTGCCGGTAAGGAGTGTCATCTTGCCGGCGCCGTTGCGAACCACGACACCCATTCGGTCACTGTCAGGATCAGTACCAATAACAACATCTGCGTTATTGGCTTCAGCTTGATCGATTCCCATTTGGAGGGCTTCAGCATTCTCAGGGTTGGGTGATTTTACAGTTGGAAAAGCTCCGTCCTCACTATCCTGCTCGAGGACCGTTTCGCATTGAAAGCCGAGGCGTCGTAACATTTGTGGAGCGATAGTGCCACCAGTGCCATGAATGTTAGTGAATACAATCTTGAGTCCGTTCTGTGACTTGACTAGATTCGGGCTGAGGAGAAGAGATTTTAGCCGTTCCATGTAGGTCTCGTCCATTTCAGGGCCGAGCTCGGTCGTGGCGCCTTGTTGGTTGGCAGGGAGAGGTTCGTAGTTCTCTCCTTTGATCATATTTACTTCGGTAATGACTTCGCTGGCATCGGGGTCGACCAGTTGCGCACCGTCTTTTCCGTAGGCCTTAAAACCATTATCATGAGGCGGGTTGTGGCTCGCGGTCAGGACAATGCCAGCGGAGGCGTCGAGATGGCGAACCGCAAAACTAAGCTGAGGTGTGGAGCGGGGTTGTGGAAAAAGAAATATATCAACGCCATTTTCGTTGGCTACTTTGGCGGCGCGTTCGGCGAATGCTTTGCCGAAATAGCGGGTATCGCGGGCCAGCGCGATGGAGGGCTTGCCTTCTCCGATATATGATTTTTTTAGCTGTTTGACGAGGCCAAGTGTGGCCTTCGTTATGTTGTAGAAGTTGAGGGTAGCGGTGCCGACGCAGGGGTGCTCGGGACGCTCAGAGGGAAGGGCGGATCCTTGCTCGGCTGTGGTGATAATTTCGCCAATAGAGCGCCCGCGAAGGCCTCCCGTGCCAAAAGCAAGTTTCTTGAAAAAGCGATTGTTCAACTCTCTCCATTGGCCGTCATTGGCCAACTCGGAAACGGCGTTTTTGTAGACTGGATTGTTGGATGCATCTAACAGTTCGTGGATATTATCAAAACTGCTTTGGAGCAGGTCGTTTCTCGAGACTGCGGCGACAAGTTCGGAGCGGAGTTCTGAATCCATAGGGCCCGGCATCCTATAAAAGACATGGCGAGAATGCAACCAACAGAAGCGTGGGATACTCTAAACCCACAGCCGGAGGTGGATACCACAGCCTGGCGTATTTTTCACGACGTGACAGCCGGAGTGTGGGTCGATCACTTTGACGGTCACTGGCTGGTGCAGACCCGTGAGAACCGTTTTCCTGAGTATCTCAAGGGACTGGCGCAAGGTGTGGCGAGCTCGATTCACTGGCGACCGCGGGACAAGGCTGCGTCAACCGCTCCAGAGCGGGTGTGGGGCGAAATGGAAGGCAACCGTTTCTCGGTAGTAGAAAACGGAGCGAAATTCTGGATTGATTTCGATTCGGGCTATTCGTCGGGAATTTTCCTGGATCAGCGGCTCAATCGGCGCCGGGTTGCAGCGAACAGTCGGGGGGGGCAAAGAATTCTCAACACTTTCGCTTACACTGGCGGTTTTTCGGTTATGGCTGCCCTTTCTGGAGCGACGACGACGACGGTTGATCTGTCGAAGACCTGCCTCAATTGGACCTGGGACAACTTTCGATTGAATGACCTCGATCCGGAGGCTCATCACGGAGTCAGAGGAGATGCCATTGACTGGTTGGAGGTTTTTGCCAAAAAGGGCCGCAGGTTTCACGGGATAGTGCTGGATCCTCCTACTTTCTCCCGAAGCGGTAAAAAGATATTCCGGACTGATAGCAACTACGCGGATCTCGCCGCCTTGGCGGCTGGGGTGCTTGAGCCCGGCGGCTGGATGCTCTGCTGTGCTAACACGCACCGGCTTGGTTTAAGGGAGTTTAAAAAGGATGTTTTCGAAGGGATCAGTCGGCAGGGTCGAAGCGTAGTTAGCTGTGATACTTTGGCGATGCCCCCGGAGTTTCGTGGAGACGATTATTTGAAATCCCTCTGGGTTGTTGTTGGTTAACAACCCTTTTTATTGTGAGGCGAATCAGTAAGCAATCATGCGCATCATTCGATACACCCAGAAAAACTATCACTCGGCGATCAAGAAACTCGATCGGCGGCCAGCTCCGCCTGCTGGGGTGGAGGCAATCGTGAAAGACATACTTGCCGACGTGGAGGCTCGTGGTGACAGGGCATTGATTGAATTGTCGAACCGCTTTGATGGCGCTAAATTTGCTTCCGCAAAGGATCTTCGGGTGGGGGAGGCAGAATTGGCTGCTGCGGAAGATGCTGTTGATGCTGAAACTAAGAAGGCCATTGCCGCTTCCAGAAAGAATGTGATCGCCTTCGCCAAGCGGAGTCTACGGAAGGACTGGTGCGGCAAAAACGCGCAGGGTGCGGAAGTGGGCGAGCGTTACCTACCTTTCGAGCGAGTTGGAATTTATGTCCCGGGAGGATCTGCGCCGCTTGTTTCAACGTCCAATATGACCGTTTGTCTCGCGGCTGCTGCTGGCTGCCCGGAGATCGTGGTGATGACCCCTCCCGGTCGCGGAGGCGAAGTAAATCCGGCTCTGCTTTACGCCCTAAAAGAGGCTGGAGCGACAGAAATTTACAAGGTTGGTGGCGCTCAAGGAATGGCCGGAATGTCGATCGGAACGAAGACGATAAAGCCAGTAGTTAAGGTCTACGGACCCGGAAACTCTTTTGTGGTTGAGGCGAAGCGCCAATTGTTCGGTGTGGTTGCAGTGGATCTTCTACCTGGACCCAGCGAGGTCGTGACTCTCGCTGACAGCAGTGGCAAGGCGAAGTTTATTGCTGCAGACATGCTAGCTCAGGCCGAGCATGGTGGCGACAGTACCATGGGTTTCGTGACGGATTGTGAGAAGCTACTTGCAGCGGTTCAAGCCGAGGTGAAGTCTCAGATCAAAACACTTGGACGCCAGGCTCAACTTAAGAGAGCGATAAAAGAAGGAGCTTGGTGCGTGCTTGTGGAGAAGTTGGAAGACGGGGTTAGCTTGGTAAACGCCTTTGCTCCTGAGCACCTTTCCCTGATCACGCGCCGCGAAAAAACGATTCTTCCAAAGATCACGACCTCGGGAGCAATCTTTATCGGTAATTACTCGCCGGTGGCAGTTGGTGATTTCCTTGCCGGCCCTAGTCATGAGTTGCCAACTGGAGGCGCAGGAAAATCGTTCCCCGGCCTGACGGTAGATATGTTCCAGCGTCGGACTAGCATTGTTCGGCTTGGACAGGAGTCCATCAGGAAATCGGCAGCGATAGTTGAGGCTTTTGCTCGTGTCGAAGGCCTCGATGCGCACGGCCGTTCGGCTTCTATCAGGCTGGAGTGAGCTGAATCGAGTGGGAGGCATTTTGTCCTCTGATCGGCCTGCAGATTAGGACTCTCAGGGATCTCTTCCTCAGGCTGAGGCGTAGACCTCATGCATGGCTAAGAAAATTTTATTGGTTGGAGGCAACTCTGGTGTCGGCGAACAAGTTCTCAATCGCCAACTTGGCGCTGGTGATGAAGTCTTTTGCGCCTCGCGTGAGCGGGGGTCAATCGTCGATTCCGAGCACTGCCATTGGCAGGCCTACGATGCGACCGACCCCATGCAAACGCTGGATCTCCCCGAAGTTCTTGATGGCTTCGTCTATTGCCCCGGATCGATCAGCTTGAAGCCATTCGCCCGATTGGGCGACGAGGATTTTCAGCGTGATCTTGAGGTGAATTACCTCGGATGTAGCCGGACTCTTAGAATGGCTCTACCATCGTTGAAGCGGTCAGAGCGGGCTTCGGTTGTTCTGTTTTCGACCGTTGCGGTGCAGACGGGATTGCCATTCCATGCAAGTATTGCCGGAGCCAAAGGGGCGGTGGAAGGGTTCGCGAGAGCCCTGGCTGCCGAGCTCTCTCCAGCGATCCGCGTCAACTGTCTGGCGCTCTCGCTGACGGATACCCCGATGGCTGATCATCTGCTTAATTCTGACGTGAAACGCCAAGCTTCTGCGGAACGTCATCCCCTAAAGCGGATTGGAAATGCTGGCGAAGTTGCTGACGCTGTTAAATTCTTTCTCGGAAATGAGAGTGGTTTTGTGACGGGGCAGGTTTTGCAGATTGATGGGGGGATGTCCTCCCTTAAACTACTCTAGTCCTGACCATGGGCGAAGCCTGGACATTAATCTTTCCGAACCAGCTGTTCAAAACGCATCCTTCGCTGGACCGGTCACGACCCGTATTGCTTGTGGAGGATACTCTGTTTTTTGGTGATACCACCGCAGCTCCAGGACGATTTCATCGCCAAAAGATTGTCCTTCATCGAGCTTCGATGAAAAGCTACGAGGCTAAACTGCGGTCCGAAGGTTTCGATGTCCATTATGTTGATTATCGAAGGGATTGTCCCGTTGACTTACTTCTTGAGGAGAGATTCGAATCCCAAGCTTTTGGCGAATTGTTTCTCGTTGACCCGGTTGATTTTCTTGCGCTTAAACGAGTACGTCGGTTCTGCGAAGTCCACGGTGTCGAGATTAATTTGGCAGACTCGCCGAGTTTTCTGACTCCACTGGATTGGGCGAACGACCACTTCGGTTCGAGAAAACGACCTTTCATGGCTTCGTTTTACGAGGCACAACGCAAGCGAATGGGAATCCTGCTTGATTCAAACGGAAAACCGACAGGCGGTCGCTGGAGTTTCGATGATGAAAACCGCAAATCGATGCCCAAACGTGGGCTTGACGTTCCTCCACGTATCGAAGCAGCACGAGATTCATTTGTTGAGGAGGCTCTCGCTTACGTTGAATCCAACTTTCGCAATTACCCTGGAGGCGTTGATAATTTCGCCTACGCGGTGGACCACGCAGGAGCAGAATCATGGCTGGAGTCGTTTCTTGTGCACCGTATGCAACTGTTTGGGCCCTACGAAGACGCGCTGGCTACCGACGAGTCGATCCTTTTTCACAGTCAGCTGACTCCGATGATGAACATCGGGCTTTTAACTCCTGACTTTGTTGTTAACCGAGTCCTAGAGTTTTCCGAAGCGAACGATGTCCCTCTAAACTCGCTTGAGGGATTCATTCGGCAGGTGATCGGATGGCGGGAATTCATTCGATTGATGTATCTCCGTCATGGCGTCGAAATGCGGAATGGAAATTTCTTTGATCATCAGAGGCCGATACCTGAATCGATGTGGAAGGCTACCACTGGTATTGTCCCGATGGATCTCGTGATAAAGCGGACCCTTGATACAGGATACGCTCATCATATCGAGAGGTTAATGGTGCTCGGTAACTTTATGTTGCTGTGTCAGTATAATCCTGACGAAGTCTACCGTTGGTTCATGGAGTTGTTTATTGATGCATACGACTGGGTCATGGTTCCGAATGTTTACGGAATGAGCCAGTTTGCCGACGGGGGGATTTTCACGACGAAGCCCTACATCTCAGGGTCTAACTATTTGAAGAAGATGTCGGATTATTCGACCGGAGATTGGGCATCTACCTGGGACGGGTTGTTTTGGAGTTTTGTTGGGACTCACCTTGAATTCTTTCGAAAGCAGTATCGTCTTGGGATGCTGGTGCGGAACTGGGAGAAAATGGATGAGGACAAGAAAGAAGCGCATATTGACGCTGCTCAGGCATTTCTTTCTAGTTGAGTGGTCGCGCGTAGATATTTGCCCAGGTTGATTGTCCCGCGGGAATCAAACGAATGGGGTATTCCGAGGCCGGCGTCGTAATGGTTCGCCAAGGTTGGTCGTTGAGCGTAACAATCAATTGCCCTGCTTCCCAGTGGGCTTTGATCCGATTCCATTTTCCCGGTTTTGCGAGAAACTCGTGCTCCAGATCTAGAGGAATATCTTTTCCGTAGAGCGAGAGAACGGGAGGGGTTTTAGAGTCCGGTGTGACCACGTCGACGATAAATTCATGAGGTCCTTTGAAGCTCGTCTCGCTAATGATTGGTAAAGCGTCTTGGGAGGCTACGAGTTTCCAGTCTTCCGCGCTCCAGCCAGTGGTTGGAAGCCAACCCAAAAGATCGACACCCGTGTAGTAGGATCTAAATCCCCTGTCTGCGATGGCGACATGCTCGGGGCTGACCGGATTATTTGGAAGTTCTTTGATCCGAACGTTTCGGTAGTGAACGACTCCACCCTCGCTTTCTAGGCAGATGTATCCCTTGCGAGGGCTACAGTCTTGACCCTGAGTGACTAATTTTCCATTGACGGCAAGGGAGATATTTCCATCCTGGCATTCTATTCGATAGTGGTTCCATTGGGGGCTCGGGTAGGAGCGTTTTTCGGATGGGAAAGCACGCTGACCTCGGTTTTGTCCTATTGGGTTCATGGTGGCCCCGTGAATGGGAAAGATATCCCCGTGGCACGTATGACTCTTGGTATCACCGTAAGCGTTTTCCAATACCTGAACTTCGATGCCACGAATGAACGGTTGGCCTCGTGCGGTGATGTCATCAGCCCACACGAAGATGCCGGCATTGCCTTTAGGGACGAGGTGGCGCCACTCCAATTCAAGGATAAAGTTTTGATACATCCGTTCCGTTCGAATTTCTCCGATCGGTTTACCAGAGCAGACGAGGTAACCTTTTTCGTTAAAACTCCAAGTGGAGGGAGCGGTATTAACCTCGACCCATCCGCTGAGATCCTTGCCGTTGAATAGTGGGGAGAAACCTTCTTCGCTGGCCTCAAGCCGCATGGAAAAGAAGAGAAGTGTGATAATGACAAACCTTAGCATGGGTTTATTGGATTCCAGAAGTTTGCAGCTTAATGCGGTAGAATCCAGTTCGGGCCGTGACATAAAGTTCATTTCCGACGAGAAGGCAGTTGGCTGGCTTTTCCGGTGGCGTAAATCGGGCAAGCTCCATACCTGAAGGCGCGAAGACAATGATGTCGGTCCACGTGACATAAATATTCCCGTTTGTATCGACGGTCATACCGTCGCTGCCGACATTGGCGAACTTGCGCTTCGGTCCCAGTTTGCCGGGGCCTTTGACAAGGTAGGACCAGATTGTTTCGGCTCCAGGGTCGGCAACGTAGAGGGTATCCTGCCCTGGAGATAGAATAATTCCATTTGGCTTTGTCAGGTCGCCAGCGATTTGGAAAATGTCTCCCTCTTTGTTAACGTAGTAGACGGCCATAACGTCTTGCTCAAGATCACCTCCGCCTTTGCCATATCTTGGATCCGTAAAGTAGAAGCCTCCGTGTTTGTCGGGAACCACATCGTTGGGGCTATTGAGCTTTCCTCCTTTGTAGGCATCGGCGGCAACGCGAATGGTCCCGTCAGCCCCGGTCAGGGTGACGCGGCGATTGCCGCCTTCGCATGCGAGTAGACTTCCTTCAGTGGTAAAAAACAGCCCGTTAGCCCGCCCAGTCTCTTCGCGGAATACTGTTGTCTCGCGCGTTGCCGGATCGAAGACATGAGTGCGTTCGTTAGGAATATCGTTGAAGTAAATCTTACCATCGAGTGAAACAGCAGGTCCCTCCGTGAATTTGAATCCATCAGCAAGCTTCTCGAAGGTTGCGCTGTCTTCGATAATCGCAGAAGGGGATGGCGGTTTCCCGACCTCGGGATGATGGTTTGTTGCTTTGGGGTGCTCCGCGGCAATCCCAGTGAAAGTGAAAAACAAGATGATTAGTAGGATCAGAGGCAGTTTCATGAGGTTTAAGGCCTAAAAGATGACCACCTCCTCGAAGCCTTCGCGAGGGGCTTATTCGCGCGATTTAAAATGGGGTTCCATTTTCAAAGGATTAAACCGGGTTGACTGCACGTCTATCCCCTGTTGGGTCTAGTATTGAACCCTGTTGGGTGGAGCACTTCCACCGATGATGCAGCCTCCAGAAATTCCAGTTTCGGTAATTACTGAACCGCTCACCGTAAGCGGGAAGTATTTTTGTGATGGAGATGAGGTGTGCTTTGTTAAGGCGGTTACTTTTGGCCCCTTTCCAGCGGGAGCCTTTCCGGACGAGGGTCGATCACAACTTCGAAAGATCCGTGAAGAACTTGGCGCCAATGCGATTCGTCTTTACGAGATTCCAACGATCGATTTCATGCATGACTGTGCCCAACTTGGCATTCGTGTCTTCATCACGATTCCTTGGTCGCAGCATATTGATTTTCTAAAAAATCGCAGCGCGCTGGTAGATGCTGATCAGCTATTGATTGAAACCGTAAACAAGTTCCGAGGGCATCCTGCTCTTGCAGGTTATTTTGTTGCGAATGAGATTGAGACGACGCTGGTTCGATGGATGAGGCCTCAGCGTGTCGTTGAACAGATTGAGCGGATGATTTCGCTGGGTAAAGCCAACGATCCAGATGCCCTGTTTGCCTACGCAAACTATCCAAGCACTGAGTATCTCTTGCCATCCAACCAAGACTTTGTGGCGTTCAATCTTTATCTCGAAACGCCCGAGACTCTTGGCGCTTATCTTGCCCGGCTCCAGAATCTTGCCGGGAACCTTCCACTTTTAATTACGGAGTTTGGTTCGGACTCAAAAACCCATGGGGAGTTAACGCAGGCAGGGATGCTGGAGTGGCACCTGGAAGAAATCTACCGTGCTGGAGTGGCGGGGACGACTATTTTTGCATGGAGTGATTTGTGGTGTCGAGGCGGCAAAGAAATCCTCGGCTGGGACTTTGGATTGAATCGAAGAGACCACTCATCGAAACCCTCTCTTGAAGTCGTTCGCGAGAAGTGGGCTCCTTTGGAGCGGCCGGGCGATGAGATTGAAGGGGACTTGCTCCCCTCGGTATCAGTTGTGGTTTGCACTTATCGGGGCAGTGCCACTCTGGTGGAGTGTCTCGATTCAATCCAACAGCTTCAATATCCAGACTATGAGGTGATCGTTGTCAATGATGGAGGCGATCAACGAGTGAAGGAAATTGCAAATGCCTATGAAAAGATTCAGCTAATTCAGATGTCACATCAGGGCTTGAGTGCGGCTCGTAATCGAGGAGCCGTTGAAGCCAACGGTGATATTATCGCCTACACGGATGACGATTGTATTGTGGATCGTGATTGGTTGAAGTGGATCGGAATGCAGTTTGTTCGCAGACCCGAACTGGGTTGTGCTGGTGGTCCTAATATTCCTCCACCTTCAGAAACCTTAAAGCAGGCGGTAATTACGGCAGCTCCAGGTGGCCCGACTCACGTTCTCTTAGCTGATGATACTGCTGAGCATCTGCCCGGTTGTAACCTGGCGGTGAGGAAAGAGGTGTTTGATGCGGTTGGCGGCTTTAATGAGCGGTTTTGGACAGCTGGCGATGACGTGGATTTTTGTTGGCGGGTGTTGGATGCTGGTTTTGATCTGGGATTTCATCCTGCCGCTTTCGTCTGGCACCATCGACGATTCACGATGCGCGCTTTTGTCGGACAACAGATTGGCTATGGACGGGCTGAAGCCATGCTCATCCCGCTGCACTGGGAACGTTTCGGTGACTCAGGAAAAGCCGTGTGGAAAGGTTGCGTTTATGATTCAGGTGCATCGGGTTGGCAGAGCATTTACCACGGTCGCTATGGCTACGAGCTTTTTCAGCTGGTCTACCCGGCTCCGAGTTCGGGTATTCGTGATCTTTGCCTTCACATTGGGTGGTGGTTTGGCATTGGTGCTTTAGCTTTTGGTAGCTGGTTCTGGTGGCCTTTCTCGATGGTGGCAGCATCCATGCTGATCATGACAATTGCGGAGTCAAAGCATCGTGCTTGGAGCGCAAGGCTTGAGTCGGCTTATGATTCACTTTCAGCACGTTGTTGGCTCGCCTTCGTTTTTGTGATGCAGGGCGCTATTCGGAGCGGAGCGCGATTGAAATTTGGTTGGCGCAGGTTGAGCTTGGCAGCCGGCTTGGGAGAGGCCCTTAAAACTTTGGGTCTTAAGGTGATGTCCGGGTGGTGGAAGCTCGGGATTGAGCGTTCCTTTTGGAGTGAAGAGGGGATTGGCCGGGATCAATTGCTGGAGGCGGTCCTCGATTCATTCCCTGGCGCTTGCGACGATGAAACCGGTAAGACTGACATAATTGTGAAGGATAGTCTTTTCTGGAACTGGGCAGTGGTGACGGTAACAGAATTTCATGGCGACGAGAAGCAGTTGACGAGGCTGAGATTGCTGGCCAGACCCAAGCTGTTCACGCGGGTCGTGACATTGCTGCTGATCCTTCTCGTGCCGATGGCAATAGTTGCCGGGATTTCTGGTGAAGTGTATACTCTTGTCACCTTGATTGGGGTTTACTTGTTAGGAGAAATATCAGCCAGAATTTACATGCGACTTAATCGTCCCCGTTTCAATGACTTGGCGATGTCTCTAGGGTTGAAGCCTGCCTAGCGAGCCTCTCCCATCACCGATAAGGTAATGCGGCGAGTGTGAGGAGCGCGGCGATGTTCGAAAAGGAAGATGCCTTGCCATGTGCCGAGCACAAGATTGCCATTATGAATCGGAATGACCTCACTGGTGCGGGTGAGGGCCATGCGCAGATGGCTGGGACTATCGTCCGGCCCCTCATAGGTGTGGATTAGGTAAGGAAGGTCTTCCGGAACGAGGTGATCGAAGAAGGAATGAAGATCGGTGCGCGCTTCGGGGTCAGCGTTCTCCATTATGACTAGGCTGGCACTGGTGTGCTGAACAAAAACTGTGACCTGACCATTGATGATGCCACTTTCGCGAACGAAATCCTGTATTTGCCCGGTTATTTCGTAGGTTCCTTTGCCGTTTGAACTGACAGAAAATTGTAGGGATCGGGCCTGGAAGGGCATGTCTTAGGCTTAGTCGAAATGTCTATGGGCACAAGTGGAAATCAGATCTCGGGTAGAAGATAGCAAATCGCTTCTCGATCGTTACGCACAAGAAGGAAGCGGCCCGCTACTGCAGGAGCGTTCCATGTCATGCTGGAGAGGGCATTATCAATGCGCCCGGTCTCGGTGAATCCCTTAGGCGTCAATTGGCCAATCACGATGGAACCTTTTTCGGTTTGGATGAGAAGGTGGTTTCCGAAAAGAAGTTGTTGGCCGAAACCGTATTTTTCCCCTTTCCAGACAATGCTTCCGTCGGTGAGATCGATGCAAGCGAGGCGGCCCTCATCGAGCCCGTAGGCGTAGCCACCGATGATGGCTGCCGAGCTGAACTTAGTCTTCAGGCGGGTAGAATTCCAAGTTCTATTAACCGACCAGTCTTTACCTTCTTTTGATAGCTTTAGTAGCGGGCTGCCCATGCCGTATGATGCGGTGAGAAGCAAACCGGCGTCGCCGATTTTGTTTGGCTGCCCAACTCGCGGGAAGTTCCCGGGCCAGTTGTAGGTCCAAAGTGCTGTTCCCGTGGAAGGATCGTGACCGGTAACGTTTTTCAGGTTCACACAGATGATCTGTGGGATTCCAAAATACTCAATGATCCTTGCGGAGCTGTAGCTGGCCCCCAGGCCACCATAGGTCCATACCGTCTTTCCAGTTTCGAGGTTGAAGGCGATCAGGTTAGTTCCGGGATTTTTGGAGCCAGCGACCACTACGGTTCCCTGATCCTTCAGGATCAAAGGAGAGTTAGCGAGGCCCCAGTCGTGATTGACTCCCTTGAATTCCTCTATCACTTGCCGTGACCAGAGCCTTTGGCCTGTTTCAAGATCAAGACAGTTTAGGATGCCTGTAGAACCAAGTGAATAAACTTTGTCTTCGTGAATGGTAGGGGTAGAGCGGGGACCTTCGCCTCCCATCGAGGCCATTGGGGTATCGGTTTTGGTGAGAAGCAGTCGAACACCTCTGTTCTGATAACGCCAAAGGGTTTCTCCGGTAAAGAGATCGAGGCAACTGACGGTTTCGTCGTCGCCGATTTGTTCCTGAGTGACTGACCGTTTTCCTGACACAGAGAAGCTCGACCAACCGGCCCCGATAGGCCGCCTCCAGACTTCGAGGGGAGGGTATTGAGCCCAGTCAGTTTTGAATTCTGCTTCCGTCCACATTCCGTTGCGATCAGGTCCAAAGATTTGATTGAGATTGCGCACGGCACCTTTAAGACTTTCGGGCGAAATAGTTCCACCGTTATGAGGGGCATTAAGCCTCCCAAGCGGGTCATCCCGGCTTTGCCAGGCCCATGAGAAACGAGGAAATGAGGAGCCAGAAGTTGACCCCTCGTATCTGAGTAATCGCGATAGCACCAAGGTGATAATGACGATGCTTACCAAGCCAATTCCGAGATTGAGGGCGCGACGTCTGAAAGGTTTTTTCCCAAACCCGAGATACCAGAAACTCAGCAAAAGCGCCCAGACGATAGAAGCAGGCACAAAAAACCAGTTGGAATAGGTCATTCCTTGAGCGCTGACGGCGACGTAGATCAGCGGCGCAAATAGAAGGATAAGCGCAAGGGAAATGAATTTAGTGGCTTTCATGAAGAAGTGAGTCCAAGAAATGCTACGACAAACTCCATTCTGGCGGTTCGTTGCGAGCAGCGGGTTTTACATAAATAAAGAATATTTTATCATCTGCGTCCCGCAAATGTGAAGCCGGAGGACCAAGGGTGCCAGAATTCCCTTGTCTCTGGCTAGTGATTTGCGATGTTGGTCGAAAGTATGCCAGAAGCGCTCACAAGAAGGAAACCGGCGACGGGAAGCGGGGTTCGCGTTCTCATCTCGCTGGCTTGTGTCGTTTTGATCGTCACCGGCCTTAAAATGGCTTCGAGCCTTTTTATTCCAGTGATGATGGGGCTTTTCATTGCTCTGCTCTCGATGCCGATTCTTAATTGGTTGGATCGACATGGCCTCCCACGTCCTTTGGCGGTCTTGATGACCGTGCTAATCGACTTGTTGATTTTGGGAGGAATCGTATTTCTCACCTCGGGTGTTGTTGGTGATTTTAACGAAAAGAGTGGCGATTACACCGAGCGGCTCCGCCGCCAAGCCGAGGAGTTTTCGGTGACGATGGATGAGCAACTGGTCCGCCTTGAGCAGTTTTGGAGAACCGCTGGTGGCGCCGGGGAGCTTGTAAAAGCTGACGATGCTAAGGGTCCTGAGGCGAGCGGCGCCGAGCGCGGTGGTGGAGGCGAGGAAGGAATGCTGGGAGCATTTCGACCTACGATGACATTTCGTGAATTGTTCAATCTTTACTGGGACTCTGGACGCGTCATGGAAACTCTGGGTGGATTCAATGTGGTTAATCGATTCACGTCGCTTGCCTCACAGACCTTCTTTGCGCTCATCGTGATGATCTTTGTTCTCGCTGAGTCAGGGAGTTATGCGCAAAAGATGCTTGAAGTTCTCAGGGTCAGAGGGCCAGATCTAACCCGCTTTCGATCTATCACCCAGGATATTCAGAAATACCTCGGGATAAAAACGGCGGCAAGTGCGGCAACAGGACTCTTGGCGACCTTGACGTGTGTGATTTTCAAGATCGACTTCCCGTTATTATGGGGGTTACTGGCTTTCCTTTTTAACTACGTTCCGGCAATTGGGTCGATTCTAGCAGGGATTCCTCCTGTTCTTCTCGGATTAATCCTCCATGGCTTTTGGCCTGCTCTTGGGGTGATGGCTTGCTACCTTATCATCAATGTGACGATCGGAAACTTCCTCGAGCCGATGCTGCTAGGCGAGCGATTTGGTATATCGACTGTGATCGTGATTTTGTCGGTGTTGTTTTGGGGATTTGTCTGGGGACCCGTGGGCATGTTGCTTGCAGTGCCTCTGACGATGCTTGTCAAGGTGATGCTGGATAACAGCTCTGACCTTCGCTGGATCTCTGCGCTGATGGGAAAAAACACTTCCGACGGTGGCGACGAGGACGAAGCGCCTGAAGAATTAAATTCGACAGGTCTTGACGCAACTGATGCTACTTCGGCAGGCTAGTTGAAATATGACGTTCTCGAGTAACATCGTTGGCTCAGCGGTGGCATTGTTCTGGTTTGTATCTACCGTAGCGCAGGAAGAGCCACCGAGTTCGGCTACGTTTGGCCTGCTTTTCAAGCGGCTCGATCAGAATGAAGACGGGCTGGTAATCAAGTCTGAGCTGGAGGCACAAGGGCGAAAGACGGAGTGGCTTACTTCTGCTGATACTGATGCCGATGGTGCATTAACGATGGGCGAGTTGGCATCATTTCTAAGAAAGAGAAAGCAGAACCCAGCTGCCGCTCCTAAGGCTCTGGTTTACGATTTTCCGAAAAGTGCGCCGGTCACTGAAGCCTCATGTCGTGCCGCTTCAGAATATTCAGCCGATCACAATGGGTTTTCGACCTTGGTGATGATCGAGGGCCAGATCGTGTTTGAGCAGTATGACCAAGGGTGGGATCCGGCGAAAGCAAATCGTCTCGCGAGTGGTACGAAAAGCTTTTCCGGAGTGCTTCTAGCCGTTGCTGTGAAAGATGGATTGCTCACGCTGGATGATCCGGTTTCGGAAACAATTGAAGAGTGGCAGGGAAGAGAGGGACTTAAGTCGATTACAATTAGGCAGCTGTTGAGTCTGACTAGCGGAATGAACCCGGGTGAAGTTGGAGTGGTTCCCACTTATAAAACCGCCGTGGTATTCGGGAAGGGCGAAAAGTTTGAAGCGGAACCGGGCGCGAAGTTTGCATACGGCCCTCGACCATTCCAGATATTTGGGGAGATTATCACCCGAAAGCTTGTTGCGAGCAGTGATCTGGGATTTCCTGATCCATTGGCCTATCTAGAGAGCAGAGTGCTCGATCCAATCGAGATGACCTATGCCCACTGGAGGCGTGATGAAAATGGGATGCCAAAACTTCCCTCCGGAGCGTTTTTAACAGCGAGGGAGTGGGCCAAGTTCGGAGAGTTGCTCCGCAATGAAGGGAAACACGTTGGAGAGTTGCTCTTCGATCAGGAAACGTTTCATCAGTGCCTTAAGGGGTCGGAAACATTTCCAGGTTACGGTCTCACGTTCTGGTTGCTTGATGCCCAGCCTAGTCGTTTAGAAGGTAGGCCCTGGCTCAAGGGAGGTTATATGGCAGCGGGAGCTGGCAAGCAGCGTCTCTACGTTCTTCCGGCTGCTGGAGCGGTGGTTGTCAGGCAGGGAGAAAGTAAAAAAGATTTCGATGATATCAAAATGCTAGATCGACTGCTCAACGCCACGGCTCCTTCGGAACTGAAGGAAACAAAGGAAGGGCACCCGAAGGCAAACGAGCCTGTAAAAGAGGAAAAAGATTCAGACTTTATCGGAATGTTGGTCGAGGGCGGTGACGCTCTTGCCAAGAAAAGGGGGCTCACAAGTCGTATTATCGAGATCGATGGCGAAATGCGTTTGGTGACAACAGACTATCGTGAGGACCGAGTGAATTTCACAATTTCTGACGGCAAAATCATTAAAGTCACTCGAGGTTGACTCAAATTTCCATTCCCACTAGAGCCTTGGAAGCTGAGTTCAAATTTTGGAGACCTGGAGTGGAAAGAGATTTTTAAAGCAAGCGAAGTTTTCGCGTGACAATTCTGTCGCCGTTGCTTTGATCCGTGGAGTACATGATCATTCCCATTTCCGACCTGACGGAACCATTTTATGAAGGGTCGGTGCAGCGTCTTTTCGCCGTGCCAGAAGATAATGATGTGATGGTGACCCAGACAACGTCGCGAGGGTCTGTCTTTGATGTTGGTGCTCTTTTTGAAATCTCCGGAAGTGACGTGAATCGGGGGCTTTTCCGCCACGTCCTCTATTCGTCCATGTCAGATCCGAAAGTCTGGCAGCGGGTAAGGTCTGCCATTGAATCGGAGAGCGATCTTGAAGCCGAATACAAAAGAGACCTGCTTTCAGGAATTCTCGAGGAGGCGTGTGAAACCGGGATGAAAACGCATCATGAAGGAATGCTTGATGCGGTTTCTGGCAGCGTTGTAAAGGGCAAGGTGCCGGATAATCCGAGTGCCTACAATGTGGTTCGCAAATACCAGATCCTGAAGCCAACCCGCTCGGATTTACTAGGTGCGCACTTGTTCGATTACTCGCAGTTTCCTCACGAGGACGGCTTTGTAGTGCCGCTCGAATACATCGTTCGATTCGGTATCACCAGCGCTAGTTCGGTGTATCGCAGATACGAGGCGATGGATGTTCAGGCGAAGAAGGCATTCGAGCAGGAATTGGGAGCCACCCGCCCCCTAAAGGCCTGGCAATACCTTGAGAAGCCAGTTGGAGATTTTACAAGCAAGTTCGAACCTGAGGACCGAATGGTCAGCAAGCAGGAGGCATTCGCTATGAGCGGGTTGTCTGGACAGCAGTTCGTTGATAGCGGAAAGTTGGCTATCCTTGGCGCTTGGGCGGTGCGCCAACTTGTCGAGGAAATCGGGTTGCTGATGTGGGACATCAAGTGGGAATTTGCCAAGGACAGCGACGATCTCGTTTTCGTCGACACAATTGATACGGACTCTTTCCGTGCAACGATGTTCCTCGATTTTGAGGGCGAGCGATTCGTCAATCACTACAATAAGCAGGCTATGCGCGATTATTTCACGCTTCTGCATGGAGATTGGATTGCCGATATCAAGGCTGCTAAGGAACAGGGCCAACAGGAAGGAGTCGCGTTTACGGAGATTCTTGAAGAGGGGCAGAGATCAGGCGACTACAAAGCCACTCCAGAAGTTGCGGCTGATTTTCTTAATATCCAAGAGCGTAAAATGACCGCGATCCGTGAGTATATGCTGGGTCTGGCCGATGCGGAGAATGTAAAAGGTCGACTCAAAGAAACGGGGCACGAGGAAATTGAATTCTACCGGGAGAAGGAGGCATTGGACGGATTCCGGAAAATAAACGGCATCAGTTAACTAACTGCAGTTGACTCGACACGAATACGGCCTAGGAAGAGGGAAACTCGACACAGAAAACCCAGATTTCACCGATGCGGAAGACATTTGAAATCAGCGACCGGTTTATTGAGGCCGGTGACGCCAATGAATTATTATACGAGCCTCTGGGAGGGGACTTGACCTTTCGGAGGACGCGTCGTTATGAGATCGATTTCGAGGGCGAGGAGAATAACCTTGTTTCTTTCGTTGAAAAGACCTTGAGAGATCCGATCAGTCAGGATCTCAAGAAAGGTGAAGATTCCGCCTTTACGGCTTTCGCTTTTGTTCTTGAATATGGGATGAAGCCTGGAGCTCTTGATCTCGAGAAAGAAGCCATACTTAGCTACTATCGTGGCATCGAAAATCCTGGGTTTGAATTGAAGGAACTCAACATACGGCAGCGTATCTATTTGTTTGGTAATAGCGGGGATGAATCGGACCGATTCATTCGCGACATCTGCAACTATGCTATTCACAACTGGAGTGTCATCCTAGGCGAGAAGTAATATGTCTGAAACTGAATCTATTCTCGACCAGATTGCGGAGGCTCCAGCGGACCACTACCGGATTCTCAAGATATCTGATCTCGATGGAGATAGGCTTCTGGAGCTCAGTCAGTTCATGCACCTTTCACTGTCCAAGGAGGACATGCTTGCTGTTCAAGAGATTTACAGAGAGTGGAACAGAGAGCCCACAGACGTGGAATTAGAGGTGATAGCCCAGACATGGAGCGAGCATTGTAAGCACCGTATTTTTGGAGCTGACATTGAGCATGAGACAAACGGTAAAAAAGAAGCGGTGAAGTCGCTTTTTAAGACATACATCTACGACGTCTCGAATCGCATTTTCGATCGCAAACCGGGCTTTGTTCTTTCAGCGTTTCATGATAATGCCGGGTTTATCAAGCTCGATGAAAAACTGGCCATTTGCCTGAAGGCTGAAACTCACAATCACCCAAGCGCCATCGAGCCTTATGCTGGTGCCAATACCGGGATCGGTGGTGTTGTTCGAGATATTCTCGGAGCGGGTAAGGGGGCTAAACCGATTGCCTCACTGGACGTCTTCTGTTTTGGCGCTCCAGACACGACGATGGACAACATCAAAGCGGATGACGTGCTTCATCCGCTCGGGATCATGCGAGGCGTGGTGCGGGGAGTTCGTGACTATGGAAACCGAATGGGTATTCCAACGGTGAGCGGTGCAATTCAGTTCGATAACTCCTACATATACAACCCGCTCGTCTATTGCGGTACAGCAGGCTCGATTCCCATCAAGTATATTGACAAGGAAGTCGGGGCTGGAATGAAAGTAATTGCTGTGGGGGGGCGCACGGGTCGGGACGGGCTCCACGGGGCGACTTTTTCTTCTGCCGCCCTTGATACCGAAAGCCACGAATCGGATCAACAGGCAGTTCAGATTGGCAATCCGATCGAAGAAAAGAAAGCCGCTGACTTTGTCCTAGCTGCTCGCGATGCCGATTTGATCGAGTTTATCACTGACTGCGGTGCGGGTGGCTACTCCAGCGCTGCTGGTGAAATGTTGGAAGAATGCGGTGGCACGATCAATCTCGACAATGTGACCCTGAAAGAGCCCGGCATGGTGAGTTGGGAAATCTTCATCAGTGAGAGCCAGGAGCGAATGGTGCTGGCGGTCAAAGAAAAGTCGATGCAGGAATTGCAAAAACTCGCCGACCTTTACGAGACGGAGTTGATTGTTTTGGGTGATGCCGACGGGTCCGGTATCTTAAAAGTGACTCATCACGGTGAGACGGTTTGCCAGTTGGATTGCTCTAAACTGCACACGGCCCCAACGCGGCATCTCAGTGCCAAGTGGGAGTTAAAGACGGAGCCAGTTGATGCCCCGGCGGTTGATAACGGAGGAGAAGACTTGAGGTCGCTGCTCGCTGACTTTGCCGTCGTATCGAGGGAGCCTATCATCCGTGAATACGATCATGAGGTGCAGGGTAACACGATTTTGAAGCCGCTTGCAGGCGCCAGCGGCGATGCTCCACAGGACGCATCGGTGATGCGCGTCAACGGGAGCGATCGTCTTATGTCAATGAGTGTCTCCATCCTGCCAGAGTGGGGGAAGACTGATCCCTATGCCATGGGAACTGCGTGTGTTGATGAGTGTATCCGGCAGATGGTGGCCTCAGGTGCAGATCCTGATCGCCTCGCTATTCTCGATAACTTTTGCATGGGTAATCCAGACGCCGAGGAGGAACTTGGAGCTCTTGTCGAGACGGTAAAGGGAATTGCCGCCGCAGCCGAGATTTATGGGGCTCCGTTCGTTTCTGGAAAAGATTCTTTTTACAATTATTTCGAGACCGAAGAGGGCCCAGTTTCCATACCTGTTACCATTTTAATCAGTGGCATGGGTATTGTTGAGGATGTTTCCCATGTGACGGGTAGTTCACTGCGCCGCAGGGACAGCCTCATCGCCGTGATTGGTTCGACAGAGTCTGACCTGGGTGGTTCTGTCTATGCCCGTCAGAAAGGTCTGGCAAACGCGACCGTTCCCGGAACGGACATGGAGGCGGCGATGGGTCTCTATCGCACTTACTACGAAGCAGTGAAGGAGGGGCTTATTCTTTCGGCTCATGATGTCAGTGAAGGAGGGCTTGCTGTTACCTTGGCAGAGGCCGCTTTTTCTGGAAAAGCCGGGCTTGAGATTGATCTAAGTTCTTTGCCAACCGGTGAAAACGTATCCGTCGCTGCTATGTTATTTGGGGAGTCGCCATCTCGCCTCGTAGTTGAAATTGCTCCCGAAAACCTTGAGAGGGTGGCGGCAGTCTTCGAGGGCCAGCCCTTCGCTCCGCTTGGCCGTGCGGCCGGTGAGCATTCCAATCTGAAAGTAACCCGGGGCGCTGACGTCTTGATCAACGAACCGCTCGACGAACTCAAATCGCTATGGAAGAACGGCCTCGCGCATTATTACTAAAATTTCCGGGCACCAATTGCGACGAAGAGACGGCTCGCGCGCTAGAGGTGGTTGGTTTTAGCACGGAGATCGTTCCGATTTCTGCACTGAATACTGAAACTCTTGATGGCGTGAGTTTGGTGATGTTGTCTGGCGGCTTTAGTTATGGTGACTACGTGATGTCCGGCCGACTGGCTCGGCTTGTGACAGAGCAGAAGATCGGCGCTGGTCTGAGAGAGTTTCGTGACAACGGTGGTTACCTGTTGGGTATTTGTAATGGTTTCCAAATCTTGACACAGCTTGGTTTGCTTCCAGAAGGAAGCCTCGTCGAGAACACAAGCGGTCGTTTCCAGTGCCAATGGGTCAAGATGAAGAAGCAGGCTGACAGCCCGTTCTTGTCACTCCTACCTGACGAATTTGAATTTCCTATGGCCCATGCGGAAGGCCGTCTCGTTACGATGAGTGCGGAAGACGCCCGAAAGTATCGCGAAAGTGGCGCTGCTGCGGTGACTTACGACCAGGATGTGAACGGAAGTTTTGAACAAATCGCAGGATTGCAGGACGAAACCGGTCGAGTGTTCGGCATGATGCCTCACCCCGAGAGATTTCTTTATCGCGAAGACCATTATGACCCTGATTGGAAAAATTCCGCCCCTGATTCTGCAGGATCGGGCGAAGAAAAGTGGGGGAGTGGATATTATCTCTTTCGCTCACTTTACGAATCTGTTACATCCTCCAACTGAATGAGCGGTGAATTCACCTACAAGGGAGCAGGAGTCGATATCGAAGAGGCGGCCGCTCTGGTCGGCGATATCGGAGAACTGAGACGTCAAACCGAGGCTAAGCGTTCACTGATGCAGTCGTTTGGACTGTTTGCGGCGAGTTATGACCTCAGCGATTACAAAGAACCGGTCATCGTCACAGGTTGTGACGGGGTCGGAACGAAACTTGATCTGCTGCTGCAACATGACCAACTGGAAATCGCGGGCAAAGACCTCGTCGCCATGAGCGTGAACGACATCCTAACCACAGGTGGGGATGCTCTGCTTTTTCTCGATTACATTGGCGTCGGTCGAATCGACAAAACTAAGATCAAGCGGCTTATTGCTGGAATGGCTGAATACCTATCCGATTGCGACTGTATCCTCGCCGGTGGGGAGACAGCCGAGATGCCGGGTATTGTTCCCGACGGGATGATTGAATTGAGTGGGTTCTGCGTTGGTGCGGCTGAAAAATCGAACCTAATTGATCCCGCCCGAATTGAGGTAGGCGACAAGCTGATTGGTTACCCTTCTGACGGATTTCATGCGAACGGCTGGAGTCTAATTCGTAAGATTATCTCCGCCAATCCAGGCTTGATTGAAGATAACGAGTGGGAGCAGTTTCTTGCGCCTACGCGTCTTTACCATGATGTCGTCGCGGGCCTTCGTGAAAAGCAACTCGACGTCCGCGCCATGGCGCACAACACGGGAGGTGGGCTTCCTGAAAACCTAGAACGATTGCTCGGCGATAAAGGTGCCGATATCACAATTCCACGCTGGGAAACCGGCGCGGTTGGCAAGGTTCTGTCTTTTGTTGAAGACGATGAGGCAGTTAAGACTTTTAATATGGGTTGGGGTTGGATCGTAATCGTTCCTGCCGATCAGTCTGAAGCCGCTGCTTCAATTCAAGAGGGCGCTCTCGTGATTGGCGAGGTCGACGACAGTGGAGCCGTGAGAGTTGAGATCTCCAACTGACTTTGATCTTTCTTTTTCATGAGCGACCCGATTTATCACGAGTGTGGTCTGGCCTTTGTGAGGCTGAAAAAAGACCTCGCCTGGTATAAAGACAAATACGGCACCTGTTTGTGGGGGTTTCAACGCCTCTACCTCCTCATGGAGAAGCAGCACAACCGTGGCCAGGATGGGGTGGGCGTTGGCTGCGTGAAATTAGACATGCCTCTCGGGCAACCTTACCTCTTTCGAGAGCGCAACGCACAGCGCGATTCCTTGATCAAAGTGATGGAGGGACAGTTCAAGACTTTAAGTAAGCGCAAACGCAAGGGATTACTTGATCCCGATGACCCGGTGTCGTTCAAAAATAATTTCGATTTTGGAGGTGAGATCCTCTTGGGCCATCTGCGCTATGGAACTTCAGGCAGTTTTGGAGCGGGAGGATGTCATCCTTACGTGCGACGTACGAATTATCCGACTAAGACCTTGATGGTGCTGGGAAACTTCAACATGACCAATGCGCGTGACCTCAATCATCACTTGATTGATCGCGGCCAGCACCCGGTTTTTGACACTGACACACAGACGGTCCTTGAGGAAATCGGCTATCACATGGATGAAGCGCACGATGCGATTTACCGAAAAGAGCGCGATAAGGGGACGGAAGGGCGCGAAATCCCCAGAATCATTTCCGATGACATGGACATCGTTAGGATTCTCAACAAGTGCGCCGATAAGTGGGACGGGGGATATGCAATTGCCGGTGCGACGGGGAATGGCGTTGGCTTCGTCCTTCGTGATCCTAACGGAATCCGCCCCTGTCACTACTACGAGGACGATGAGGTGATTGCATTTGCCAGCGAGCGGGTGCCGTTAATGACAGTATTTAACGCGGAATCGGAAGCCATCGAAGAGCTGCCGCGTGGCCATGTTGGAGTTGTCAACCAGACGGGGGAGTTGAGCATTCAGCCTTACACTCAGGATCGAGAAAAGCGATCTTGCTCTTTTGAGCGAATCTATTTCTCTCGAGGGAATGACCCGGCCATCTACCGAGAAAGGATGCAGTTGGGCGCCAATCTTGTTCCGCAGATTTTTGAGCGAATCGAAGATGACTTCGACAAGACAATCTTCAGCTTCATCCCGAATACCGCTGAGATCGCTTATCACGGCATGATGGATGGACTGCGAAGATTCCGTCGCGAACAGGTCCGTAAACAGCTAATTGCCCAACTCGAGGAAGGAACACTCAGCAAAGAGGGAATCGATAAATTAATTCTCCAAAGCTGGCCGCGAGGCGAGAAGATTGCGCACAAAGATATCAAGCTGCGGACATTTATCGCTCAGGAAAAAGGGCGTGACCAGATGGTTTCTCATGTCTATGACGTGACCTACGATCAGATGGGACCTGATGAAACACTTGTGGTGATTGATGATTCGATTGTGAGAGGAACGACTCTGAAAGATTCCATCATCAAAATTCTATCTCGTCTCAACCCGAAAAAAATTGTGGTTGCATCAACCGCACCACAGATTCGATACCCGGATTGTTATGGTATTGATATGTCGCACCTCGGAAAGTTTATCGTTTTTCAGGCAGCGGTGAACCTTTTGGAACGATCGGGAAGACATAATCTCCTAACCGATGTTTATTATCGATGCCGAGAAGAGCTTAAAAAGCCTGTTGGTGAGATGACCAATCCAGTTAAACTGGTCTACGAGCCTTTTACTGACGATGATCTCTCTGCTGAAATCAGCCGAATGGTGACTCCTGAGGGGATAGGTTGGAAAGGGGAAGTTGAGGTAATTTATCAAACCGTTGAGTCGATGCATGACGCTATCCCGGTTCACAACGGCGATTGGTATTTCACGGGAAATTACCCCACTCCGGGAGGATATAAGGTGGTAAACCAAGCTTTTGTGGGGTTCATGGACAAGACCGGTGAACGACCCTATGACGTTCTGCTGTAGGGGCACCTCCTGATTGGAAAACGCATAACTGAAAGTTTTTACTGGTATTGAGACGGAATCTCAGTATCAATATAGTGTCATGATTATGAAAGCAGTCGGAAAACCTGTCTTTGGTAACGCTAAAGAAACTCAAATTTGGGCCTGGGGTAGCGCTCCAGGGGGCGAAGATGACGAAAGTCTCGAGCTCGTTCCAGGTCAGACAGTTTTTGTCATGGTGCAGAGTGGAGCCGTTATCATTGGGCCGGAGACGGGTTCTCTTTCACGAATTGAGGCCGGCCAGATGGCCATTTTAAACTCGCAGGAAGAAAACTCTGTGGTTCTAACCGAGAAGCATACCGAGCTTCTCCTTGTTGGTATGAGCCGTGAATTACTTTGTTCCATGATGACCCCTTTCCGCCCCGGCTTGAATCAGCAGATGCGCCGAATCGTCTTCGAAGGATCCCAGAGTGACATTTTTGAGCGTTCCCTGAGCCGAGTGTTGGTCGAGCGGGTGATTCCAGCATTCACCAACCCGATAGTCTCGGGAGCAGCACGCTCCTTCTGGTATGAAAGTCAGGTCAAAGAGCTGATCGCTCTTGCCTGTTTCGCTCCTGCGGAGGGTGAAGATGAATTCTTCTGCTCTCGCCAGAAGAGACTCTCGATGGCGAGGGTTGCAAAGGCGAAGTCATACCTTAAAAACCACGTCGACGAACCGCTCGATCTCCAGAGCCTTGCTAAAGAGGTGGGATGCAGTCCTTTTTATCTCAGCCGGACCTTTTCCGCGACCATGAGCATGACTATCAGTCAGTATGTTAGAAAGCTTCGCATTGAAGCTGCTGCTGAATTGATCGTCAGTGGCAAGTATAATATCAGCGAAGCAGCTGTGGAAGTTGGCTACCAGAGCCTGAGTCACTTTAGCAAGGCTTTCCAGCAAGTTAAAGGGTGCCTTCCGTCCAAGTATGAGGTGGCTTGAAGGTGCCTCAATTTTCTAGGTTATTGGTGCGTTTGGCGGCTCTTTAGCTTTTCGCAAAGTGGCGGCAGACCTCACAAGGAGGCGCGAGCAATGGTGGCGGCTCTAGTTATCTTATTGCATGACGATTTCCAACTTTGATTCGCGTTTGAAAGGGACATTTAGCGTACCTTCTCACCGTGTTGCCTTAATCAAAAAGTTGGAACGAGAACTCCGAGAGCGTCGGCAGCAGAAAGCGAGGCGCCGAAAGTCAGTCTAGCTTTGGTATTCTGATTCCAAGGGTGGGGATTTCTATTCCTGAAACGAGGATGGGGTGGGGCCTGATCTCCATCGCGTTCTTTTTTTTCCTTGGCTGGAAATTTTTCTAAACGCACCTACGATTGAGCTAGCCGGCTGTTGTATGAACGCAGCAGCAGGCGTTTTGTAGAAGCACATTTCTTACCCATGAAAGTCCTCGTCGTCGGAAAAGGCGGTCGCGAACATGCGATCATTACGGCTCTTCACGAATCTCCCACTGAAACTGAGATCTACACCTTCCCGGGTTCGGATGCGATCTTCAAGCTGGCGAAGCCGGTGGAGGCTGATGGAGTTGCTTCGCTGGTCGCTAAGATGAAGGAGCTCAAGATCGATCTCTGTGTAGCGGGCGAAGAGAGCTACCTTGTGAAAGATGAGGGACTTGCGAATGCGTGTGCTGTCGCTGGGATTCCCTGTTGGGGGCCACCGAAGGAAGCGGCGCAACTTGAAGCAAGCAAAGAATTCGCGAAGGAATTTATGGTGCGGCAGGCCATTCCAACAGGCGGTTATTCATCGGTGGAAACCGTTGAAGAGGCTCTCGAAGCTATCGGAGGTCAGTATCCCACCGTCCTCAAGTTTGACGGTTTGGCGGCTGGCAAAGGAGTAGCGGTTTGTTTGACTGAGCAGGATGCTGAAGCTTTTCTCGATGAAGTTCTAGGCCAACGAAAGTTTGGAGGAGGTCGTTTGCTCGTGGAAGAATATCTTGAAGGCCCCGAAATCTCGATTTTCGCTTCTGTGGTGGATGGGGACTATCAGATCCTTGCACCTGCACGCGACTACAAGCGAATATATGATGCGGACGAAGGGCCTAATACTGGCGGTATGGGGGCTGTCAGTTCACTTGAAATGTTTGAAGGAGATCTTCGTAAAGTGATCGACGAGACGATTGTGAAACCGACCGTGGAAGGCCTACAGAAAGAGGGGCTACCCTACCGCGGATTTCTCTATTTTGGTCTAATGTTGACCGCGCAGGGGCCGAAGGTCATCGAGTATAATTGTCGTTTTGGGGATCCTGAAGCTGAAGCAGTTCTGCCTATGGTAGTAGGAGACTTCGCTGCTCACGTTTTCGAAGGGGCAAAGGGTATTTTGAATCCTGACCTGATCACTTTCAAAAGTGGATGGAGTATTTGCCTTGTTTCCGCCTCGGCGGGTTATCCCGCCGGTTCTCGCAGCGGTGATGTAATATCAGGATTGGAAAAAGTGAGCGACGCGCGAGTTTTTCATGCGGGGACACGGCTCAATGACTCTGGTCAGTTTGAAACTGCAGGTGGCCGTGTTCTTGTGATTGTGGCCGAAGGGAGCACTCGGGAGGGGGCGGTTGCGAATGTTTATCGTGAAAGCGACAAGGTAAGTTTTGACGGAATGCAGCGACGCACAGATATCGGAACCCGAAATTTTTGATAGCGCTTTGGGGATTTGTGACTAGAAGTAGTGTAGTGCCGGATGAACTGGCACTTGACCCCGTGTCAAAACTTCCCCGTTTCTTCGGCCCGACTACTTGAGTGATACACCTGACATCACCACCGAAGAGATCCTCACTCCGCAGGGAATTGAGGACGCAATAGCCGTTTTAGCAGCCGAAATCGTTTCACGCTGCGGGGATCAGCATCTAGCCTTTGTTGGGGTCTACACCCGCGGTGTGACGTTAGCACGACGGGTTGCCGATGTTCTCGCTGCCAAGGGAAAAAACTGTTCTGTGGGAACGTTGGACATTTCCCTCTATAGGGACGATTTCGATAACCACGGGCGCGATCTTCCAAAGCTGAACAGTTCAAATGTTCCTTTCGAACTCGAGGGCACACGGGTTATTTTATTCGACGAAGTAATTTTCACGGGCCGCACCGTTAGAGCCGCACTTGATGCTTTGGCAGACTACGGCCGGCCCTCTAAGATAGAACTTGCGGTTCTGATTGATCGGGGGCATCGGGAGATTCCGGTGCAGCCAGATTACACCGGGCGAAAGCTTGAAACGGAATTGTGCCAATACGTGAAAGTTCGATTCAAGGAAGATGACAAAAAAGAGGGAGTCTTCTTGGTGACCGAAAAATGAGTGAATTAACGCCGCGAAAAGATCTTCTCGATATTGCAAGCCTCTCACTAGAGGAGATAGAGTATATATTTGAGAATGCCGCGCCATTTAAGCAACTCTTCCAGCGATCTGTAAAAAAAGTTCCGACCCTGCGAGGTAAGACAGTTCTGAATCTTTTCTATGAACCTTCCACTCGGACGAGTTCTTCATTCGAGGTCGCTGCGAGCCGTATGTCGGCTGATGTAACGAACTTCACGGTCTCGAGCTCATCCGTTGTCAAAGGTGAATCGCTTCTTGATACGATCGAAACTCTTCAGGCGATGAGGTCCGACTATATCGTAATCCGTCACAAGGCTGCGGGAGTCCCTGGATTAGTGGCAAAACATACCCGTGCTTCGGTCGTTAATGCGGGCGATGGTTATCACGCTCATCCGACCCAGGCACTTCTGGACTCGATGACGCTTCGGGAGGTCTACCCTGACTACGAAGGTAGGAAAGTAGTGATCGTCGGGGATATTCTGCACTCGCGGGTGGCGAGATCTACCGCTACGCTCTTCAATAAGCTTGGCATCGAGGTTGGAGTGTTAGGTCCTGGATCACTTGTGCCGGAAGGACGACACGATTTTATGAAGCGCCTCGATTCCTGGGAAGATGTTTTCGATTGGGGGCCAGATGCAGTCTACCTTCTTAGGGTTCAACTGGAGCGGCAAGAAGGGCAGTTTTTCCCGAGTATCGCCGAGTATCATAAGATGTATGGAATGCATAGCGAGCGTATCGAAAGAATGCGCCAGCTTGGGGCTTATCTGATGCACCCGGGGCCGGTGAACCGTGGTGTTGAGATTACTGATGAAGCGATGGGTTACGAAAAGAGCCTCATCAATACGCAGGTAGAAAACGGCATAGCTGTCAGGATGGCCGTTCTTCACTGGCTCAAACCTGAAACCGATAAGGACTGATCGAAATGCGTCTTTTTAAAAACGGATCTATCGCCAGCGAGGACTCTCCTGAACCGAAGCAAGGGGATGTGCTTGTTGATGAGAATGGAATAATCCAGCAAGTAGGCGAGACAATTAAGGGAGTGGAGGGTGCACGAACGGTGGATTGCAATGGCTGTCTTCTCGTTCCCGGAATGTTTGATTTAAATGTTCACTCTCGTGAACCAGGATTTGAGCACAAGGAAACGCTTGCTACTTGTGCCGAGGCAGCGATCCATGGAGGCGTTACCGGTTTGGTTTTAATGCCTGATACGGCGCCGCCCGTCGATAGTGGAAATCTTGTCAAAAGTCTCCAGGACCTTGTCTCCGAGGTCAGTCCGATATCGATCTATGTTTCCGGATGTCTCACTAAGCAGCGGCGTGGTGAAGAGTTGGCTGGCTTTTCTGGGATGGCTTCGCAAGGAGCTGTCATGCTGACTGACGCGGATCACGAAATTCCTTGCCCGGACTTACTAAGGCGTTGCATGGAGTATGCTAAGGATTTTGATCTTCTCGTGACTACGCACGGTGATACCCCAGCGCTGACCAAAGTAGGCGCTGTGAACGAGGGGGCAGTTTCATACCGGCTTGGTCTTCCGGGAATTCCTGCGATTAGCCAGGAGATTGCGCTGGACCGTGACATGCGTGTGGCCCAGCACACGGGAGCAAGGCTACACCTTCAGCAGATTTCCACTGCTAATGGGGTCAAGTCGATCGCTTCGGCTAAGGAAAACGGAACCAATGTAACCTGCGAGGTTTCTCCTTATCATCTGTTGCTAACAGAGGAGGATGTTGAGGATTACAACACGCACTTCAAGCTGAACCCGCCTCTTCGCCGGCAATCGGATTGCGATGCGCTTGTCCAAGGGCTTATCGACGGAACGATTGACGCCATCGCTTCAAATCATGCGCCTCACACTGAATTTGAAAAGTCATCAGACTTTGCCTCTGCTCCGTTTGGAGTGAGTGGGCTGGAGACGACGGTTTTGGCGATCTTCGACCAGTTCATCAGTCGGGGGGTCTTTGGCTGGGATCTTTTCATTAGGAAATATTCTGCGGATCCACGCAGGATTGTGAAGCTCGAACCGGTGAAGATCGCTACTGGAGAAAAAGCACAGTTTTTTGTTTTCGATCCCAACGCTACAACTACGATTAGTAGGGACTACCTCAAGACAAAGAGCCCTGTTTCTCCGTTTCTTGGGAAAACGTTGAAGGGGGAAATTAGAGAGACAGTGGTTTAGCTCTTCCTTTTTTCGGTGATTCCGTCTTGCTGACAATTATTGTCGAACCTCCTCCGACAACACGAGTCGAAGTGCGTTAAGACCCAAGGGTTCTTCCTTTTGCCATGGAATGAGGTAGGTGGGGCTTTCATGATTGGATTGAACCTCCTCAATGAGGGCGATTTCACGCGCCGCCCGGGCTGAGAGAACAGGATCACTGGTTGGGAGGCTGTGAAATGACTGATTGACTACCCAAGCAGTGGGAGAGATTTCCGCGCGGTTCAGATCTTCCTGGAGGGAGGAGGCCTCATGAACTGGGGTGGGTTCTGGCTGGGTGACTAACAAGATACGAGTGAATCGTGGATCACGAAGGCGGGGCAGAAGTTCTGTAACTTCTGCGGAGACGGTGCTCATGGTCTGTCGGCCAACTTCGCGATGGTAGGACTCTGCTGCATCGAGGAGGAGGAGGGTATGCCCGGTTGGAGCAGTATCGATGATAACGATTTCCTTTTCTGCTTCAGCTACCGTTTTGGCAAAAGCCTGAAAGACCGCGATTTCTTCAGTACACGGCGAACTTAAATCTTCCTCCAGTAAGGCAAGGCCATCAGGATCGAGGCCGGCCTCTTGAGCGCGCCTGACTGCTGATACGTAGTCTTTTGTGACCTTACTGGGGTCGATGCGCTCGATACGCAGCGTTGGAATAGCTTCGTTGAGGGTTAACGTAAGGTGAGCGGCTGGGTCTGTCGTCGTCAAGCAAACGGATAGGCCACGCTCTGCCAAATTGACCGCCAGCGCGCAGGCAATGGTTGTTTTTCCAACGCCGCCTTTGCCCATAGTCATAATAAGGCCTGTTCCCGTCGAAGCCAGATCGTCGGTTAGCTCCGACAGGGGGGGTAAGTCAATCGGGCCAACGCTACCGTAATTTTTAGGGGCACTCTCCAGTTCCGGATTGAAAGTGCTTCGAAGAGCCTCAATCCCTATGAGAGGATAACTCCTAAGCGAAATACGAACCACAGGGATTGATTTGAGATAGTTTTCAAATTGGCTCAGAGCCATTTTCTGACGCCGTTTCAGAGCCTTAGCTAGCGCGTCATTTTTGTGATTGGTTTCAAAGATACCATTGAGAACGAGAACCTGATTTTTTACCCCAATCTCTGAAAGCTCATTTCCAGCTCGCTCGGCTTCCGCGAGAGGGGCCTGATCCGGGCGGCTGACGAGCACAAGCTGGGTTTGCTCGGCAGACGAAAGAGTATTAAGAGCGTTGGTATACCAGGTACGCTGCTTCTCCAGTCCAGCGAGTGGTCCTAGACAGGAAGTGCCAGTAGTGTTCTCGTTCAGAAAGCCCGTCCAGGCACCCGGGAGTGCCAGAAGGCGCAGGGTGTGTCCTGTCGGGGCAGTGTCAAAGATGACGTGGTCGTAATCGTCTGTTTGGCTGGGGTTCCCGAGAAGCGACGAGAACTCGTCGAATGCCGCTATCTCAACGGTGCAGGCTCCTGATAACTGTTCTTCTACGCTTCGAATAGCCGCTTCAGGAAGTTGCCCTCGGAGCGGACCAATCAGTTTTTCTCGGTAAGCCGCTGCCGCCGCCTCAGGGTTGATATTGAGAGCATCGAGGCCTGAGACCTTCTTAACGGGGCGGGGTTTGCGATCGAGCGTTGTTCCGAGAACCTCGTCCAGATTTGAGGCAGGATCAGTGCTGACGAGGAGCACGCGTTTACCTTGGTCCGCGAGGTGAATCGCTGTGGCGCAGGACAGTGAAGTTTTCCCGACGCCACCCTTACCGGTAAAAAACAGAAAGGGTGACTCGGGAGCGGTGAGGCTCTCAAGGTTGGAATCGGATGTCATTAAATCTCAGGAGATCCGTCCTCGAGCCAGCCATTCCAGACCGAAAGATCGGGGTATTCCCCTCGACTGACCAGCTGGCCGTCGATAAAAATGAGGGGAAGGCATTCCACTCCTTCCTCAGCAAGCACTGTTTTGACGACGGAGTTAGTAATGAATTCGGTCGGCTGTTGTCCGAGGTTGTATCGCTCGACAGAATGGCCGTCTTTTTTCAGCTTGGCGATTAAGGCTGAAACTCGAACTAGGTCAGGATCAACGCTTGGACCGCAAACGCCGGTGGGACAGCAAAGTGCGGGATCGTAAACTTGGATGTTTTTCATAAAGATTAAGATAAAGAAGAGCTTCGCCAATCTGGCAGCGGCTTTCTTAAGCAGAGGCTTTTGAAATCAGGTCAACAGAGTGGGAAGAGCCCAGCAGACAGTGGTTTCCGATACGGTAATATTGATTTAGACCCACGTCTCTCATGATTGGCTCAGTGGGTGATGCAGATCGGTGAGGGACAATTTTCAACCTTTCCCGTAAAGATTAGTCCCCCTGTTTCTTGATCAATTTCGAAGAGAGATAGTGTATTTGAGTAGCGCCCGGCTGCGATCAGCCATTTCCCATCTGGGCTCAGATTAAAGTTGCGGGGCCACGCTCCTCGGATCGCTTCGTTTTCGACGAAAGAAAGTTTTCCGGTGCTATTGTCTACTGCAAACACAGTGATGTTGTCAGGCCCGCGATTGGCCGCATAGACAAATTTACCGCTCGGATGGACTCTTATTTCGGAGGACTTGCTGGGGATTTCAATTTCTTCGGGAGGAATATTTTCAATTGTTTGAATGGGTCTGAGTTTTCCGTCTTTAGCATCGTAGTCGAAAACGGTTACGGAGAGCAGCAACTCATTGAGCAGGTAGACTTTTGAGCCGTCGGAGCCGAACTTCATGTGGCGGGGGCCTCCGCCTGGAACGGTCTGACCGAAGCCATGGTCTTCGATGGTCTGGTTTTCGTGATCGATTTTGTAGATTTCAATCCTGTCGTTACCGAGATCAGGAACGAAGAGGAAACGATTGTCGGGGCTGACACCGGTCCAGTGTGGGTGGGGGGACTTCTGGCGCTGCTCGTTGGGACCCGACCCCTTGTGCTCAATCAGTGCCGTCCGCTTGCCAATTGAGCCGTCTTTGCTGAGGGCAAACGCAGCCGTGGAACCTCCTCCATACTGAGCAGTGAAAAGAATTCTATCCTCCATGTCGAGACTGACATGGGCCGCACCTCCATCTCCAATAGGTTGAGAATTGATCAAGCTTAGTTTGCCGTCTCCGCTGATACTCCATACGGCAACGCGGGGCTCTCCGATTTTACAGACTGCGTAGAGACGATCTTTCTTGGAGTTAAGGGTTACCCACCCCGGACCTTCCACTTCAGCTGCCAGCACCGGTGACGTCAGGGTTCCATTTTTACTATCGAATGTGGCCTTGTAGATTCCCTTGGCATTTTTCCCTCCAGTCCCAATCCAGAGTGGAATAGAGCTGGCGTAAGTGGTGCC
>CETE01022940.1_pt1 | contig 41803 bp, 34 predicted proteins | sample 531241 | NCBI WGS metagenome assembly CETE01 (sample SAMEA2622336, study PRJEB7988) | marine metagenome | biome: marine biome (ENVO:00000447); feature: deep chlorophyll maximum layer (ENVO:xxxxxxxx); material: "saline water (ENVO:00002010), including plankton (ENVO:xxxxxxxx)" | depth 30 m
CTTTTTATTGCCAGCATCAACCTGTGAGATCTGGCTCATAGGACCTGCTTCGCAATCTTAACATCTCTCCCAATTTGCTCCTTAAGAGCATCCACCCCATCAAATTTCTGCTCAGGACGAATATACTGAACAAACTCGACCTCCATCTCTTCTCCATAGATTTCGTAATCGAGATCAAACAAGTGGACTTCGAGGAGGCGCTTAATTTCGCCTCCTTTGACTGTGGGCCGATATCCCAGATTCGCAACGCCATCCCACGAATCGCCAGCACCCCTTGCACGAACGGCATAGACACCGGTGGGCGGTAACTGCTCGTGATAGACTGTGAAATTTGCGGTCGGGAAGCCGATCGTCCTACCCAGTTTCTGACCTTCGATAACCGTTCCCAATACCGCGTAGCTTCGACCCATGAGGGCTCTGGCGACGGAGAAGTCTCCCGCACCAACGGCTTCCCTAATACGAGTACTGCTGACGCGCATTCCCTTAGCCTCAATTGTCCTTACTCCGGTAACACTAAATGAAAGCTCCTCTCCAAGTTTTTTTAGCAGAGCGATATCGCCGGAGCGCCCCTTTCCGAACTGCCACTGCTCACCAACGCAGATTCTTGAAATACCATCATGGGAATGCCCGATCAAATCTCTGATAAACTCCTCACCAGTCTGTTCTGAAAATTTGCGGCTGAAGCTGATAAACAATGCCGAATCAATCTTCAGAACTCGGTCGAGAATGGAAAGTTTGTGAGCCGAGGCCGTTAACAAGCGGGGTGCATTCTGTGGAGATAAGACCTGAACCGGATGAGGATCAAACGTGACGACTACACTAGTCCCACCAGTTGAAGCAGCTGATTCCTTGGCCGCATTGATTACCGCTTGATGCCCCAAATGAACTCCATCAAAAACGCCGATTGCAAGATGAAGAGGACCGGAGAGGCGCTCTAAATCAGCAATATCATTCAGGACTTCCATGAAGAAGATTTAGCTGCCCACCTTAGTTCACGTCAAGCTCCTCGAAGTCGTGAAACCTCCGGAAGAGAATGCATTTTGGCAATGACGTCAGAACGGTCACCGTGCTTTAACTCCTCGAATGTAACGGAGCGCTCTAGGTCAAATTTACCTGAACGGGTTCGCCTCAGCGCCTTCAAAAAGGCTCCACAACCCAACTCTTGGCCAATGTCGTGGGCATATGTTCTAACATAAAACCCCTTGCTGCATTTCACACTAAAATCGATCGAGGGCAGATCTATGTCATCGATCCGGGAACTGTAGACGTGGACAAAGCGGGGGTCACGCTTCACCTCTTTACCCTGCCTTGCCAACTTGTAGAGGGGCACGCCATCCTTTTTGATGGCGGAAACCATGGGAGGAGTCTGGTAAAAGTCGCCCCTAAATTTGTCAAACGCTTCCTTAATCTGCTCCACTGTGAAGTCAGCCACTTCGGTTTCGGTTTCCACTTCGCCCTCGGCATCTTGGGTGTTGGTGGTCTTACCCAGCTCCATTGTTCCCGTGTATTCCTTGTCTTCAGACATCAAGAGATCCTGAATCTTGGTGGCCTTGCCAATGACAAGGATCAGCAAACCAGTCGCCATGGGATCGAGAGTGCCACAATGTCCAATTTTTTTCGTGTTTAAGGTGCGACGAGCAACGGCAACGACATCGTGAGAGGTCATGTCCTGTCCCTTGTCAACGAGAAGAACTCCATCAATGGTCTCAACGTTCATAATCAGTGCTCCGGCTTCAGCTTCGCTAGCCCGGAAGCGCGAAGAATATCCTGACCCGGCCAAATTGAAACCCGAAATTTCTGTTTCTTAACTTACCGCAACTCGACCAGGGGCTGATTCTCGAGAGGATCAGCAGACTCGGAAGGCTCTTCGCCCGAAACATCGTAGCAAATCAAGCGAGAACCCATTTCGTTTTGGTTGATAAAGAGACGACCGTTGCTGATCGCGGGAGGAGCCCATGTTTCAGGCGCGTAAAACAACCGCGCTTTCGACAGGATTTCAAAACCCCACGCATCTAATCGCATATGCAAAAGAGCACCGTTCTCGCTCAGACACAGAAAATTCCCGTCCACATGGATCAAATGAGCATGGCCTAGGCTGATAGGAATATCCCGCCCCTTCCACGGAATAGTAGTTTGATAAAAGGCCTCATTCCACAGGGCGCGACCGGTCGCGACATCAAAAGCCATCATCAAGCCACCGTTTCCACCGAATCCATAGATGACGCCACTGTGATAGATCGGAGTCTGAAACTGGCACCCAAACTCTGGAGAAGCCCATATCATTCTCGCCTTGAAATCCGCCCCATACTCCAGCATAACCCCACCCTTTCCATAGTCTTCGCTTAGAAAAACGCGGTTAGGCCCACAAGGAACCGCAGTGGCTGCATTGACGCTGGCAAAATTGTCGGAGCGCCACGAAAAGGCGTCGCTAATTTCACCTGACTCCGGACTGATACAAAGTAAGCCACCATGAGGGGGCTTCACCATCCCGCCGGCAAACACAAAAAGGCAATCCTGACCGTTGACCTCACCAATCACGGGCGAAGCATAGCTACCGTTCCACTCGTGATCCGCTTTCCAGACTAACTCACCGTTCCTCTTATTTAAGGCGACCACACAAGCTTCGTCGGCCCCTACGTGAACGATTAGCTTCTCATCATAGACAAGGGGGCATGATCCGTAGCCAAAAAAGAAGGGTGACGGACCGAACTCCAAAGAAAGATCTCTACTCCAGACCACTTCACCGGTCTCAAGCTGAAAACAGATCAAATCACCATCGTTTCCAAGCGTGTACACAAGTTTGGTATGAGGGTCAATGACTGGGCTCGAACGAGGCGTATCGACGATCCCGTAGCTTTGGGCAACATCCACTGCGTAGGAGTGCTTCCATTTGATCTTACCGGTCATCGCATCAAGGCATTGAATTTCCTCCTCCTGATCAACTTGGTGGATAAAGACCAACCTATCACCCACAATCACGGGTCCAGAATGGCCCTTCCCTTTCTCACGCTCCCAAAGAATCGGGGGTCCGGACTCATCGAAACTCAAATTAAGACCGGTTTCGCTGCTGTGCAGATCCAAGCTGGGTCCGAGAAAGTGAGGCCAGTCTTCACTTACTGCGGGAGAGGCAAAGGCTGTCAAAATGACGAATGAGAAGAAACGAAACATGATTGCTAAGATAGGCCAGAACCCAAAAATCGAAGGCATTTTTCTTGGAAAATACCCCGTGATCCGGCCACCTTATATCTATGAATCAGTCTCCTCTTTACGGGAAAAAAGCCCTCGTCACCGGTGCCTCTAGCGGTATCGGCCGGTCTATAGTACGCGCGCTCGCCAGCGAACAGGTATCCGTTGCTCTCATGGCAAGACGAAAGGATCGCCTCGAGGCCGTCTCCGGAGAAGTCCGCGAGAGCGGCGGTGAAGCCCATGTATCCGTTGTCGATCTCTCTGACCCATCAGCAACCGCTGCGGCAGTCAGGGAGGCCGCTGAAGCATTGGGAAATATCGATATCTTAGTGAATGCTGCCGGGGTTGCGGTGCAGGCGAGTCTTTCAGACGGCGACTACGAAGATTGGAGAACTATGGTCAATATCAACGTGCTTGGCCTTGCTAACGTCTCCCGTCTCACCCTTCAACACTTTCCTAAAACCGGCGGTCATATCATTAATTTGAGTAGCATGTCGGGCCATCGAGTACCGGGAAAAGGCGGATTCTACGCCGCAACAAAGTTTGCAGTCCGCGCGATGACAGAAGGCTTAAGGCAGGAGCTTCGTGCCTCAGGCAATCTTACTCGAGTGAGCAGCATCTCCCCCGGCTTCGTAGATACGGAGTTGTTAGACCTCTATTTTGCTGATCCTGATGATAGGAGCAGTAAATATGACCGTATCGGTTACCCTCTGCTTCAGCCCGAAGAAATCGCCGAACTGGTCATCCATCAGTTAACGATGCCAGCGACCGCTGAAGTGACTGATATTCTTGTTCGCCCAACCGCTCAGGCAACCTGATTAGAGCTTCAGCGCGTGCGTTGCTGCGAACATGGGAAACCAACCGTCCAATCTGGTGCTCTCAGCGTCCCAGTTATCCTCGTAGAAGCCCGTTATTGCAAATCCTGCTTCACATTGCCCTCCAAGCTGGGTTTCCCAGCTATGGCTGTATTCCACACTTAACTGAGCCTCAAGCATTTCGGAGAGCGATCGTTCATCAGCATGTTCCAAATCGGAGTAGGGAAGCCGATACTTCACCTCCAAATCTCCAGTTGCCTCCAACGCTTCATGGTCGAACAGGAAAAAGGCAGGATTCATGAAACCACAAAGTAGATGTCCCCCTTTTTTAAGGACTCGAGATGACTCTTTCCAGATCGGATCCAGCGATTCGGCAAAAACATTGGAAACCGGATTGAAAATCAGGTCGAACTCCTCATTTTCGATTTCCCCCATGTCAGCCATATCACCTTGGATTACTCGAACGTCAAACCCGTGTCGCGCGCAAGTTTCTGCATCCTTAGCCAGTTGAACATCCGATGCCTCATATGAAGTCACCTCAGCTCCGGCAGCAGCAAAAATCGGAACCTGTTGCCCACCCCCGCAGGCTAAAGCGAGAACCTTGATCCCCGTCAGGTCAGGATATTGCGGGAACCAGTTGGCCGGGACCGACTTGTTTGGGGTCAGGCTAACGCTCCAGACCCCTGATTTTGCTTTTTCGAAAACCTCATCCGGGTAGGGAGTGCTCCAACGGCAACCCTCTTCAGACTGCAAATTCCAAGCATTGCGATTGTATTCAACGATATTCATGCCTGGACTTGTCTACCTCAACTTCTCGGCGATGTCGTCAGCATATCCAGTCATTTCGAGAAATGCTTTTCCTACCACTTTGCCTTGATCGAGGTCCAAGATATCACAGGCTCCCTCCCAGTAGCTTATCCCTCCAGCACCCGCAGCCATTTCCTGTTCAGACATTGTCGGAATTAACTTGAAACGGCGTCTTTCGCCAGTTGCCGGGTCCATTGGGTGGATCTCAGGAGATGTGGGATAAGTCGCACCGGTTTCCGGGCTAGTCCAGGCACCGTCTTGGATCCAGTCGTAATCACGAAGAGTCAGGTGCGTCAGTTTTCCGTCCTCATCGATCCAGACAAGCTTCGAGTATGAAGAATAGCCGCCGTCCTCAGTCCTTAGGACATAGCCCATTATCTCCCGACCATCATCGAATTGAAAACAGGCCCAATTCCAACCGGTCTGGCTTCGATCCAACTGGCTGCTCGAGATCTCGTGATCCATCCATCCACCTCCGTTCACCGAAAACTCGTCCCCATTAAATCTTAATCGTCCCGAAACCATCAACCTCGGAAAGGTGATATAGTAGCTCGCGGCCGTTCCCTCAGGGCCTTTTCGAGAGATACCGTCTTCACCAAAAATCACAGGCCCTTTGCTCGGCTTCATCTCAAGCTCAAATGCTGCATCCGCCCCAACTCCTCCTATCAGATGCAGCACCTCTCCATCACGCCTTAGAGTCCAGTTTCCGTTCCTCAAATCGAGATCTTCGTCAGATGAAAAAGCATCCCAACCTTCCCGGTTTAGTCTTTCTTCATGGAGAAAAACGCCATTGTCGGGGTCGCTAATCCCCATATGGGCCATATAGATTTGGTCGGACCTAAATTCTCCTGATTCGGGATCTCCGGGTCTTTGACCCAGTCTGAAAAAAGTCGCTTGAAACCCAAATCGTCGCTCCCTCCCTTCAAAATGCCCCGTGACATACCACCACTCAATTTTGAAGTCCGCATGGCTGCCATGATCCCTCGGGAACGTCAACCTTGTCTCCGGGTCAGGAACCGCCCACTCCGCAGTGTAGACGAATCCGTTCAACACAAGCAACCCTATCAGTCCTGCTACCCAAGTTTTCATCATTAATCCTCCTGATCTGACTTCACCTCCGCATTCCGATACCCTACCGAATAGGCTACTGCCCCGGCAGTCACGAGAGTTATCAACGCGAGCATTACAAACATACTCCAGGGAACTTGATAAGTCAGAGTCCACCCAAAGCTCTGTGGATTGATCACTTCGATCAACACCCATCCGAGAGCAAAACTTATCAGGAATCCGCCGATGAGACCAGCTACAGCAATCCCCAAACCCTCTAACATGGCACCGCTCGCGATTTCCTTACGCGTTGACCCAAGTGACTTTAGGGTAATGAGTTCCTCCTTGCGCTCAATCAGCAAACCTGCCAAAGCCAAGCCAAGTCCTGACACTGCGATAAGAACAGCAATCCCTTCCAAGGCATAAGTCACCGCGAAGGTCTGGTGAAAAATTCGTAATGAATCCTCTCTTAGCCGCTTGTTTGTCTGCACTTTCAGCGAAGGAAACGCAGATCGAATGGTTTTGGCCAGTTCTTCGGGATCGGAACCGACTTCGAGGTAAAGAGCCATATTTGTGATCGAATCATCGGAAAACCAATCCTCTGTAAAATTGCGATGAACCACCACCATGCCTGCCTCGTTGCCATAGTCGGCGTAGAGCCCTGTTATGTTCAGCGCCTTTGGTCCGGCGGGGGTCGGCAATCTCAGCGAATCCCCTTTTGTGACAGCGAATCGGCGACTGAATGACTCACTGATCCAGGCGGGAGTTTCATCACCAAGCAGCTTCAGCAAATTTTTTTCACTCTTATCCCTGGGAGCGTCCAGCCATATCATCTGAAGAGTCCGATCTGGATCATCATTATAATCCGATGCCCCGAGGACTGTGTCCTTCCCATCGAGAGTAAACCGATATTGCCTCAGCACATCGACTCCACTAACCCCCGGCATCTTTTCGATGCGCTGCCAAGTATCAGAGGCGAGGCTCGATCGATTGTCTACCGAAGAGTTGCCTCCCCCAGACACATAGAGGTCCGCCTTCAGGATCTGTTTGATCCAGGCTGTCAACGTGCCCTCAAAGCTTGCCACCAAAATACCCATAGCAGCGGACATTCCAATCGCCACTGCCAAACCGGCCGCGGTTAAGAGATGTCGGCCTGCCGGCCTCGCTATTTGGCTTGCGGCATAGCGACTCAATGCTTTTTGACGTCCTCCTACTTTGCGTATCGATCTCGAAACTAGGGGAAAAAAGACACCGCTTAAAATACTCCCACCAACCACCATAAAGACCGCAGCCAAATATCCCCCGGCGGGAACCGCCGGCCCGTTCTTAATCACCCAGGGGGGAATCAAAGAGCTTGCTCCACCAGCGAGGATCAGGGCGATGCCGAGCCAACGTTGCCTGAGAAGGGCCAGTCCACCTTGCGGGGCACCCTGTCGCATCATTTGAGCCGGAGGAGTCTGAGCAGCATCTCTTGCTGGGATCAGAACCGCCACAAGACTGGCAAAAACACCGAAACCCACCGAGAAAAGTATCTCACCCAGTTCGAGGCGGATCGCGTTCGACGTTGTTTCGTAGTAAAGCGTATTCACCGTCCGCCCGATCGCACCAACCATTACCTGCGCGAGTCCCACTCCAATGAGCACTCCAAGAACGCTGCCCATCACCCCTAGGACTAATCCCTCAAACACCCATGATTTCTTTATCTCAAGCGGCGTCACTCCCAAGGACCGCAACACCGCCATTTCCGGCCGCCTCTTAATCACTGCGGCCTCCATCGCCTGCATGATCAAATAGGTCCCGACGAGAAGGGCCAGCCCGGACAGAATTGTTAGATTGAGGCGAAACGCCGCACTCATCTGTGTCACGGATTCCTTCCGCTGTTCTGGAGTCTCTAGCAACCAACCGTTCTTCACCGCGATCGCACCAAGAATCTCGGAAGCGTCGAACTCAGTCGCGGTGCGAAATGCTCCCTCAGGAAATCGCACTTCAATTCGACTCACGCCTGACAGGCCAGCCATTATTTGTAGCGATGGCAGATCAACGAGAATAAGGTTTTCAGGGATGGATGGAAGATTCGGGTTTTCCGGAAGAATACCGCCTATCTCAACGGGCACCTCTCTGTCTCCGAACAGAAGAGTCAATTTGTCCCCCACAGAAACCCCTCTCGACTGAGAGAATGCATCCCCACTAAAGACAAGGCGATCGGTATTCAAAAAACTTGCGCCGCCCGATTCGCGTTGAGCATTAGACTGAGGCCCCGAAACACCTCCTGCATAGTTCACAGCATTCTGCATCGCAACGAGATCAAGCCCTACAACCCTGACGAGACGCTCGTCAGACCCGGCAATTATGCCTGTGGTCTCTACCACAGGAAACAACCCAACCGGTAAAGAACCCAACTCACGCCTTACATCCCGAAGCGATCGATTCGAAATCAAGCCCGCCGAAGGTCGAAGCTGGTAGTCACTCTCTCCGGATAGAGACTCTGTGAATATACCAAACCCCGAGACAGCCGCCTTGTTGGCTAGTCGAATCGACAGGAAAACAGCAACTCCTAAGGCAATGATTAGGAGCAAGACGGTTGTCAGTTTCCACTCGCGCAGCCAGTGACGCCATCCAATGCGAGACCAAAGCCAACTGGTCTCATTAGCTGTTTCCGTTGTGGCAGGCATCTTACTTCACACCACAACGCCCTCCTCCAAGAGCAGTCCATCCCGCATTTCGACCACCCGGCTGCAAATTCTGGTGACCTCGCGACTGTGTGTCACCATCAGCATGGCGATTTCGTGACGGTCACTGAGAGACTCCAACAAATCGAGGATTGCTTCACCTGTTTTGGAGTCTAAGTTTCCGGTGGGTTCATCCGCTAGGATCATTCGGGGACGAATGCTCAAAGCACGAGCGATCGCAACACGTTGCATTTCACCACCACTCAGCTCGTGTGGAAAGGCCTCAGATCGGGATTCAACCCCCACTTCTTTGATGAGACGTTCGACACGGTCTAGTCGTTCGGTTACCTCGACGCCCTGTAAATGGAGGGGGAATTCAATATTTTCGCGAACCGAGAGCGTGGGAAGCAAATGAAAAAACTGGAATATCGTACTGACCGTTTCACGACGCAAGCGACAGAGACCGTCTTCATCGAGCGTATTCAAATCGACCTGATCCAACTGTATTGACCCGCCATCAGGCCGATCGATACCTCCGATACAATTCAAAAGAGTGCTCTTACCTGAGCCAGATGGCCCCATCAGCGCAACCCTTTCACCACAATCTAGGGCCAATGAGACCTCCTTGAGAACGGGAACAGATCCATATGATTTTGTGAGCCTCGATACTTGCAGCGCCTTCATTTTTCTTCACCGTATGTAGATTACGTTGGCCGCTGAAGGCTGGAACACCCTTTCACGGCGGAATCGTCGATCTCAACCCTTTCGAACCAATCATGCCCCTCTTTCCAATTCAAATGCCGCAACTCGGCGAATCTATGGCCGAAGCCACCCTCCAAAAGATATTATTTTCTGCTGGCGACGGAGTTACCGCCGACCAGAACCTTTTTGAAGTCGAGACTGATAAAGCCATGATGGAGGTCACGACGCCCTGCAGCGGCACTATCATCGATGTGGTGGCTGAGATCGGCCAAAGCTATGCCGTGGGCTCTACCCTAGCCCATATCGAAGCAACTGAAGAAGATGCGGCTAAGGCCGGCCTGATCAAGCCAAGCGATACCGGAACAATCACCCCTGTCAGCGATGAAAAACCCGGTAATGAAGCCTCTGAAAATCTCCACTTCAAAATCGATGAGGATGACGTCATTACTCAGGATGAGCCTCTTTCGGTGAAGCCCACCGTCGACAGTGGACTACCAGTCCCCGTTCGTTCCTCTGTCTACCTGAGCCCGAGGATGCGTCATCGCATGGATGAACTCGGCCTCAATGCGGCAGACTTAGCCGGCCTTCCAGGCAGTGGTGCAGGAGGACGTGTCACGGTAGAGGACTTCGAAAAGTTCATCAGCGAGCTGCAAGAACACAAGATGACCGATGCCTCACCGATGAGGATTGCGGTTGCTGATTCAATGAGACGCAGTTGGACGCGTCCTCTCGCTACGGTGACTGTTCCTATCATCATGGACTCGGTGATAACACACCGGAAGTCTTTGACCGAAAAGCCTGGCGTCACCCTCTATGCCATTCGTGCCCTCGCGATCGCAATATCAGAAAACACTGCGGTTGCCGGACGACTAATTGGGAATCGAATAGTTCACCCAAATGCGATCGATATTGGTTTTGCGGTGGAAGTAGAAGATGGAGTCCTTGTTCCCGTCATTCGCGACGTCGATCAAAAGACTCTCTCGGACATGCAAGGATCGTACGAAGACCTCGTGAAGCGAGGTCAGGAGAGGCGCCTGCCTCCGGAAGCTACTGGAACAGGCATTGCCACGGTGACTAACGTAGGGCCGTTTGGCATCACCGACGCGACCCCAATTCCACTGCCCGAACAAAATTTAGTGCTAGGTCTCATGGCAGGAAGAGCGACTCCTTTCTGGGATAAGGAAAAAGAAGCATTTATTCCAAAACTTGAGAGCAAGTTCATTCTCAGCTTCGACCATCGAATTCTAGATGGCGGAGCGGCCGGGCGCCTCCTTCAACGAGTGGGCCAACTACTTCAGGAACCGGAAAATTTATAATACAATTTAGAAGCTAATTGGTGACGAATCTAACCTTAGCAGATTCGACGCGAGGTCTCCACCTGCGAGTTTTACATCAAATCACCACCGAGCACACTCATGCGGGACTGTGAAACGTGAGAGACTTTTATGTTGAAAGACTTCCGCCTCAGCCATCCCGATGCGGCATGCAGATGACACCAGTGAGATAGCTAATACCATCTGTGGCGATTCCGAAGTCGATGCGACTCTGCGGTAACAAAAACCGTTTGGAAACATCGTTCCACTGCGAAAGCAGAGGGATAACGAAAGCAGAGGGATAAACTTTTAATATTTGGCTGGATAGCCATCCCGTCCTAAGACCAAGGCAATCCCCTGCGATCCAAGCTATGTCTTCTCAGCTTCAGAAGCGGCTTCAACCTTTTCCGCGTCGATAGCTTCTTTCCCTAAACTTTCCATCACCCAAACGATCACAAAACCTAACACCATGATTCCAATGGCCAGGCCGGTGCCGACAGAAAGGTCCGGCAGGAACCACTCGTAGCCAATTACCTTATCTTTGGCCTTACCAGCTACTCCAAAGGTTTGAACGATCTCCTCTTTCCACGGCCAGATAATAAGTAGTGAACCCGCCACAAACCCAGTCAGAAGAGCGACTGCCTGATCGTGATATCGTTGAAAAATCCACGCAAGAATATGACTGAGCGCCACTACGCCAATAACCGCTCCAATGCCAACTGGAATGAGGACGGTCAGGACGGCGAGATCACCACCAGTCAGGCGTGATACCGACTCGATCATAATGAGTTGGTAATTCCCCATCAGAAGCAGAACAAAGGAACCAGAAAGGCCTGGGATAATCATGCTAGCCATGGCGACCACGCCACAAATCAGCAAGTATGAAACTGAATCGTTTTGCGAGGCGGGCTTCATCAACGCAACCGTCACTGCAATGCCTGCACCTACCAAACAGCATGTGAAAGGGCTGGCAGACCAGCGCTTTACTTGCCTTCCCACAAAGAAGATCGATGCAAGAATTAAGCCAAAAAAGAATGCATAGACATAAGTTGCGTGACTTTTGAAAAGGTATTCCAAGACCTTTGCCAGAGTCAAAATACTCACAATTACGCCACCGCCCAGACAGGAAAGGAACCAAAAATCGACCTTTTCTGCGAATGCGCGGAACTGTCCTTTTAGCAGCAACTTAGCGGCGGTCACGTCAAAACTCTTAATCGCATTGATGAGACGTTCATAAATGCCGGTAATAAAAGCCACCGTTCCACCGGATACCCCTGGAATCACATTGGCCGCCCCCATACCAACCCCTTTCAGGAAAACAACGATCGGCCCTTTCATTACTAATAATGCTGCTCAACCTTTATAGGCGGCTTGCATCTCTTTAAGTAGTCTCTTACTCGCCATTTTCTTAGCGCTGGACATGCGATCGATGAAAAGCTTGCCCAAGAGGTGATCTGTTTCATGCTGAATAGCTCGCGCAAAGAGTCCATCAGTTTCAATGAGCAGTTTCTCGCCGTCCAGAGTGGTGACCTTTGCTTTCACCTCGGACGGACGAGTGATATCTCCTTGTAGTTCGGGGAATGAAAGACAACCTTCTACCTCAGTGTCTTTCCTTCCGATAAGCTCTAACTCCGGGTTAATAAAGATCAGCGGACAAATCTCTTGGAGGGTCTTGTTCTCACCATTCACCCGAAGATAGCTGATGCACTCGGGGTTGTAGGAAACATCAACAATTGCCAACTGGATCGCTTCACCAACCTGCTGCGCGGCTAATCCGACCCCATTGGCGTCATACATCGTTTCCAGCATATTCGAGGAAAGTTCTCGAATCTCTTTGGTCACCTCCTTCACAGGAGCACCGACTTTCCGCAAAACCGGATCGGGATAAAAGACTATCTTTAGAATCATTGGGAAAACCTACTGGGCTATCTTACCTCATCTTTCAGCCCGGCAATAAAAAACCTCAATCATCGAGCAAAATGCGCAACGGTAGCTCACCGATCTCCAAACCGGCCTTAGTCACTGCGTCCCAGACCTCCACCATCAGACCGAGAGGCGCCCCCTCGTCTGCTTTCAACTCCAACTCGTCATCACTAGTTTCGCTGAATCGAAGCAAAGCCAGCGGGAGAGAGTCCATCTCGATGATCTCGCTGCCGAGAGACACTTTACCATCTTTGCTCAAGGATAAGGCTACTCGGGGAGTCTCATCACCCTCTGCTGCCATCTCCGAGGACTTAGGCAAATTAACCTTAACCGACGACTCACGCTTTTTGAACGTTGTCGTTACGATAAAGAAAATCAGCAGAATCGCGAGGATATCGATCAAAGTAATGATCGGCACCGTCGGCTTTGCTCTCTTTTTTTGGTAGATATTCACAACAGACCGCCCCCCTCTTCCGCTTCACGCCCAGACTGTTCGATCGCTTCGACAAGCGATTGGTCTGGAGTTTTCATCGCCTCCCTCACATGGGCGGTTTCGGCTTCATACATGGAGGGACCTCCATGCTTGTAAAATTCCGTCAGGAGTTGCCCCGCGATTACCTCAAACCGTGCTGCGACTCGCTCGAGGCGACGGGTGAAGAAGGAGTGGAGAATCACGGTTATCACCGCAACAACCAGACCGGCGATCGTCGTGTTAAGTGCCACTGAAATCCCCGCTGCTATCTTAGAAGGATCCGTCACATCGCCACCAGATGTCCCTAAGGTAGCAAACACACTGACGAGACCACTGACTGTCCCTAACAATCCAAGCAGCGGAGCGATAGTGATCACTACCTCAAGAACCCCCATCCCTTTTTCCAAAGTAACCATCTGCTCTTTTGCGGTAGCTTCGACCGCCTCACTCGCTGAATCGCGCGACTCAAAATCCGGCGAGAGCGCTTCTCTGCCGATTCGGCCCATTGGACTCTCACTGGCACGAAGCGCCGCCAACAAATGGGACGCCTGGCCTTCATCGAAAATTCGATCACAGCGGTGAAGGTCATTTCGAAGATTGATAGGAATCACGGAAGACCACTTCAGGGTTAGCGCCCGATGAATACTCACGGCGATTCCGAGGAACGAACATGCCACGATAAACGCCATGAAAATACCTCCTGATATCAAAAAATTCCAAACCTGTTCGTTCGCACTCGGCTCTAGCATAATGATCTCTTAGTAAATAATAAAATCGTAATCGAGGTCCAGTCCACCAACACCAAGAATGTCGGAAACTTCTTTCGGCATGGACGGTATCTCTGCATCCATTACCGCCTTTAGCGAGAATTCTACCATGAGCGTATTCGCCTCGTTCTTGACAACGCGAAGATTGTGAATCTTACCATATTTGTCGACCCGCATCTCTAGCTTCAGAACACCCCAAGTGACGTTTCCCTTGTTCCTACCCAGATAGCGATACCACATTTTCCCAATCGCATCATGGACTTGTTTTTTGTAATTACCGATCGGAGTCTCCTCAGCATCGACGGCATTTTCGCCAGTGTTGCTTACGGTGCCATTCGAACGACTTTGGATCCTTTCGCGAGTATAACCTTCAACGAAAATACCCGCGTCAGCGACGGCGACCGCTTCCGGTAATTGCTTCTCTCTCGTTTCTAACTCGGTCCGCGCCCCCCCTTTATTTCCGACTGTGCCAGACGCCATTACTTTTTCCTGCTCAGGATCAAGCTTAGAACCGACTTCAGTTTTTTCATCGCTGTCAGATGCAAATTGATTTTCACCCTGCTCAAACATCTCCCGAACCCGGGCGTTTGGATCACCATTACGATCGGAGAATGTTTTGCGCATTGCGTCTTTGGTCTTATCTGACTCAACGGCAGAGCCGTCAGGGCGGAGGCTACGATCTGCAATAGCCTCAACGGGCGCCTCCCAAGAGCCCCCAGCATTATCAGCATCTTCTCCTCCCCGCGATATTGGGCGGGAGAGATCTTCGCCTTCAACATCTGCCTTGAATCCCGATTGCAACGCTAGACTCACTGTGGGCTGATCTAAAGATGACTTCGAAGTGTTCAACCCCGTCGAAGCTAACTGGCCCGTTTCACCAGCGTTATATTCGCGAGTCTCCAGCTCAAAAATATCAAATCGATTTTCTCCCAGAAGGGTCGGGCCTTCTCGCTGAGGCAGGCTCGTGTCGGGAGCCAATTCGCTTGCCTTTGAAGTATTCCGATCTGATTCAAAAACTGCTCCTTCTGGAGCTTTCGCTTCAGGCCGGTTTGTATCAGTCCCAATGTAAGGACGAGGCAGAATGGAATTTGTCTCGGACTTTAACTCTGGCTCCGGCTCCTCGACCTCGAGGCGCTCCATCAACTCGCTCATGTCGATCACAATCTCGCTTGGCTCCTTTTCTTTGCCTGGAGGGTCCAAACTGGCGGATCCTAACTCACTGGTAGCCAGCAACACGAACACAGCTGCAAAGATAAGCACGTGAGCGATCAGTGCCCCGGAGACGCTGGCAAAAAATTTCTGCTGCTCTGACATGCCTGCTGTCATTTAACTAAAGCGTTTTTCGCGCGAAATGAAAGAGGTATTGCTGAGCGTAGCCAGCATTCCTGCCAAAGTAATTTGAGGCCCACGCCTGCAATTGCCTGCCCTTCAAACGCTTTCTGTAGTGTTCTCTTAGAATCCTCTCGATCCACACATCAATGGGAAAAGCTCCCCATCTCCCCGCGCCAAAGAGAAGCGCACAATTGGCCACTTTCTCTCCGACCCCGTGTAAACGGATCAGCTCTTTTTGTGCTTCCGACTCACAAAGCTCATGCTCAACTGCTTCGAGGTCGATCTCTCCTGAAGCCAGCGCTTTTGCCGCGAGGTCGAGCGACTTCGCTCGGTATCCGAGTGCACATGCCCTTAATTGTTCTTCCCCCACCTCGGCTAGCACAGAAGGAGAAGGATATGCGTAGAAAGGTTTGCCATTCATCTGATAACAAGCACCATACAACTTTCTAATTTGAAGCGATATCGCCCTTATATGGGCAACTTGCTTCAAAGAAGAAGTGATAAAGGTTGCGAGGCACTCCCAAAGTGGCTGTCGGGCTATTCGAATGCCAGGGCAATAATCAATGGCTCTTGCTAATACTTCGTCGTCCTTCGGGAAGGTGTCATGAATTGCTTTAACATTCTGATCCAATCCGAAATATCGAGTAATCGACTGGAGATCAGGTCCACTGATCCAGACCTCGCTGTCATTCCTCTGTGCAATCCATGACGGTGGCGAATCTCCAATGCAACCCGCATACCCTTCAACTCCATCCAACGCGAAAGGCTCCCAATGAAACAACTGTCCCGATTTCAGGGTATCTGAGAGAGAAAAAGGGTGTTCTAACCGATATGACTTCATCCCAAATACCGTCCTTTTTCGGGAACCGCTACTAAAACCAGACAGCTCAATCACCCCTAGTTTACAAAGAAGCCAAGACTTCCGAGCTCCGCCGCCAAATCAACATGATTCACAACAACCGCTTCAGGCACATTCAGGACTGCTGGTGAAAAGTTTAGAATGGCCTGAATGCCCGATTCTACAAGTATGTTTGTTACCTCTTGCCCCGCGGACTCGGGCACCGCAACGATACCCACGCGCACCGCGTGTTCGGCCACGTAGTCTCCTAGTGAAGAAACGTGGTGAACGGGAACTCCCATCTCCTCGGTTGGCCCCTTCACATTTGAGGGCTCCGCATCAAACGCAGCGATAATTTCAAAACCCTCCTTACGGAATCCGCCATAGCGGATTAAGGCAGCTCCGAGATTACCCACCCCGATAAGCACGACTGGTTGGAGCATCGAGAGTCCCATTACCCCAGAAATAGCTGCGGAAAGGGTCTCCACACTGTAACCCAAGCCTCGAGTGCCAAACTGCCCGACATAGCCTAAGTCCTTGCGCAGTTGGGTTGATTTCACGCCTGCTGCGCTGGCCAGGTCATCCGAAGAGACCGTGTCAACACTCTGCTCGAGAAACTTCTGGAGACAGCGTTGGTATAGAGAAAGGCGGTAAACCGTCCGCTTAGGTATGTCGATCTTTTCCACAAGTTAAGAATTATTAGTAAAAGATATGCCCAAATGACCTTTAAGTCACCGTCTTTATGACGCGCGGAGAGAGCGAACAATTGAGAGAAATTTCGCAATTCATCGCTTTTCTAGTCGCAGCTACAGCGCGATTACTAGATCTGTAAATCTACATTTTCCAGTTCCCCACCTGCCAAAAGCCCTCCCATCACAACCGTACGTTTGAGCCTGGAATTCGGTGCCACTTCGCATCCATCCCATAAAATGCTTTCCACAATTTTGGCTCCCTCACCGATAGTCACTTCACTGCCAATCGCAGAAAGATCGTCAATCTCTACGCCGTTCGCGATCCTAGCTGTGTTCGCAATTCGCTCTAGGCCTCCATCCACCGCGTATCGAGGAAACCCCTCGTGCGGCATCTTTAATGCGTCCAAATAAGATTCGCGCTCTCCAAGATCAGTCCACAAACCTTCGTCCACAAGAATTCCTCCGACTTTCTCGCCCTGTCGAATCGCTTCAAGAAAACAAAGAACCACTGATTCGATTTTACCGGGACGGATAAAATCAAGAAAGCGAGGTGAAATAAAATAGATGCCAGTGAACTGGTATCTCCCTTCCCAATCCGGCCTCAGTTGGCCTCGCAGGTCAACCACCTCTCCAGTTCCCTCATCAAATCCTACCCGCAACTCGTCACCTTCGGAGCGGAGAAGAAGAGTGACCAGATTATCTGAATCACAATGAGTCTCCCAAGCGCTGCGCAAAGGGAGATCAGTCAAAATGTCTCCATTATAGATCACAGAAGACACATCTGTCGGGAGCCAATCCCGAATATTGTCAATTCCTCCTGCGGTATCGAGCAGAGTCGGCTCATGTCGAAAACTGAGATTAGTCCCGGAGTAGCCGCCTTTTGGAAAAGCAATATCGTAAGCTTCAGCACAATGATGAGTGTTTATCATGAACTCTTTCACCTCGAGTTCGGAGATCAGGTGGTCCAATCCGAATGATATGAGAGGTCGATTCCAGACCGGCACTAAAGGCTTCGGCAGAGATTCGGTAAGCGGCCTTAACCGAGTGCCTAAGCCAGCTCCGAGAATGAACGCCTTGGGTACAGTTAACATGAAGCCGCAAGGTTCCCTCCTTTTCCCCTCCAATCAACCTCGATTGACCGACCGAATTTCCAAGACTCTTTCAACTCTTACGGATTTCTGTGACGTTCACCCGCCTATTAGAAGTTTGCAGGCAAACAGAATCTGTTTCACCTTGTCCCATGGCATACATCATCAACGGAGAACACATCGGAGACCAAGTCATCGAAGATGAGTTCGAGTCGATCAAAGATCACTACGAGAGCATCGGCGAATCGATTTGCTGTGATCGAGATGAGGAGATTCGGAACCTCTCGCACGAAAACGTAATCAATCGAACCCTCCTTGAACAGAAGTCGATATCCAAATACGGCGAGGCCGAAGAAGCTGCAGTAGAGAAACGCTTCGAAGAAGTAATCGCCGAGCATGGAGGTGAGCAAAACTTTTACGATAACACCGGATTTAACCCGGGCGATGCATCCGTCATTAAGAGAAAACTGAAAAGTCGCTTAATGATCGACCGACTGCTCGAGGATGAGTTGGGAAAGGAGGCCTCTCCCACAGACGAAGATCTGAACAAATTCTATCAAGAGAATATCGAAAACTACATGTCAGAAGAACAGGTTCGCGTCAGCCAGATTTTCGTTGAACCGGCAAGTCAAGATGCCGCGAAGGAAGCTTTTATCGCCCTCCGGGCTGTTCGCCAAGAACTCCTCCAAGGAAAAGACTTTGACGAAGCCGCCCGGGAACACAGTTCAGATGGGGACCGTGAAGTTGATCTAGGCTTCATGAAGCAGGGCGAAACTATGCCCGAGGTGGAGGCGATTACCTTCTCCATGAACATTGGCGAAATCAGTCCCATCGTAGCGACACATTACGGTTTTCATCTCTTTAAGGTCACCGGCCACAAAGAACCAGAACCCATTCCCCTCGAAGAAATCGAGGGTCTTTCGGAGCGGTATCTTGCTGAGCAAAAAGCCAAGGCAATCGACGACTACATCAAGCAACTCAAGGAAAACGGCTCAGTCGAAGAGGTTGCGGAGCCGGCGTCCGATGGAAGCTAGATGTCAGCAAGTTTTACGATGATAGCGGCCCGCGACCCGCACTCACGCACCATTCTCTGAGATTTCCGAGTTTTCTGTCGACTGGGGCTCTAGCAAAGTTACCAACGACGCGTACCTAGGCGCGCGGAAGATCAACTCTGGGATCTTTACCCAGAATGTTATATTGCCCGGCTTCTTTTGCCTTGATACAAGGGCCACTCGCCTTCACCCAGGACGCGAAATGCTTGCTCTCTTTGTGCTCAAGGAAGGCTTCTCGACTCGCATAGATTTCATAGATGGCGAATTTGGAGACGTCATCTATATGACGCGACCACTCCCAAGTTAGACAACCTGGCTCTGTGCGACTGTGCGCCGCATTCCCCTCAAGGGCTTCGATAAGGGTAGCCTCTGTTCCAGGGACGGCTTCGATCGTAACAACAACTGCAAACATGTCGGAACCCTCCGGAGTTACTCTACTAAGGCAAGGACAGGTTCGTGTTCAAAAAACACAAATATAGCAATGCTGAAACTTGCTTTTTAAAAACAAGTCTGGTGACCAAAATCAAAACCCAAGCCCAGGAGGCAAGCCCATCCCAGCTGTTAACTTACTCATCTCGGCCTGACCTTCGGCCTTGCCCTGTTCAATCGCTTGTTTCACGCCGGTCAGCACCAAGTCTTCGAGCATCTCTACATCTTCCGGATCAATGACGGCAGGATCAATTTTGATGGAAACCACATCCCCTGCACCATTCGCTACCACGGTCACTTTTCCTCCGCCGACACTCGACTCGAATACTTTATCAGCAAGTTCTGCCTGCATTTCGCCCATCTTTTTCTGCATCTGCTGGGCCTGTTTCATCATCTTTGCGATGTTCATAATTTATTTTTAGAATCTAGGATTTAATAACCCGAGCTTCGAAAGCAGAGAGCGCCTTCTGGATCAGGGGGTCGTCTTTAAAGTTGTTTTCAGAGTCCGCGGGAGCAGATGTGCTTGAAGCCGTTTCCGAAGGGGGCGGGTCAGCCCAAGTTTCTGCAGACTCCTCTCCTTGATCAAGCGCTGGTTCCACCGCCGTCAAGTCATCCCGCACCTCGATGGTCAGTTTCACCTTCCCACCGGAAAATTTATTGAGGCATTCCTCGATTTCATTTTCGTAGCGGCTCAGTGAGTCGCTGAAAAACGCCTGTGGCCTCGCAAAACCAATTACGAATTCTGAGCCATCATGCCTCACGAACTGAGCAGCGCTCAACCAAGTATCAAAAAGCGGTTTCTCCTCAATGAGAGCGGCTTTCGAAGCATTCCAGAGAGACTCTCCTTCAAGATGATTGCCTACCGCTTGAGAATCTATTGCCGAAGGGGCAACGTCGGGAGTTTGAGAATTCACTAAAGGCTCTTGGGCTGTCTCGGCGGGAGGTGCTTCCGTAACGGAAGGTTGCACCTCCTTACGTGTCTGGGAACGCTCAGAAGAAACTGGTATTGGACTGGCAGGAAGATCTCCCGCCGCGCTCGCCGCAGAAGAAATTAGAGAAATGACGTCATCAATTGAGGATTCTTCCATCGCCTGAATCGATTTGATAACCCCAATCTCTAAATGAAGTTTTTTATTCGGAGCCCACTTCATACGAGCATCAGTTTCAGCAAGTAGGTCAATCATCTTTAGTAGTCGCTGAGTGTCGACCATTTCTGCCTGCTTCGTCACAGACTCGCGAACCTCGACCGACATCTCACCAGTGCTACCGTCGGGGTCAACTTTGCTCACAAGCACGCCACGAAAATGACCGATCAAATCTCCCAGCAATTTGGAAATATCTTTGCCACTTTCACTATGAGCATGGATTGTTTCGAGCGCTCCGGAACTGTTGCGACCCAGGATCTGAACTGCCAGTTCTGAGATCGCCTCACCCGAATTGAATCCAAAAATTTCGAGGACGTTATCTTCTTCGATTTTATTGCCACAAAAGGCCACCAGTTGGTCCAGCATAGACTGAGCATCCCGCATACCACCTTCGGCACCCTTTGCAATTGCAAAGGCGGCGGCATCAGATATCTCAATTTTCTCTTCGGTCGCTATGAACTGGAGGTGCTCAGCGATGATGCCAGTCGGAATCCGGCGTAGATCGAACCGTTGGCAGCGACTGATGATTGTTGGCAGAATTTTTTGTGGCTCAGTGGTTGCGAAGATAAACTTCACGTGAGGTGGAGGCTCCTCGAGTGTCTTCAGCAATGCATTGAAAGCTGCCGTTGTCAGCATATGCACTTCGTCGATGTAATAAATTTTGAATTGGCCGGAACTAGGAGCAAATTTGACGGTGTCACGGAGTTCACGAACTTGATCCACGCCGTTGTTGGAAGCTCCATCGATTTCCAGCACGTCTAGGCTGTTACCCTCAGCGATCTCAAGACAAACCGGATCGTCAGGATCAAATTTAGCACTCGGGCCGTTGGGACAGTTCAATGCTTTTGCAAGAATCCTCGCTGTCGAAGTCTTACCGGTGCCCCTAGGCCCCACGAAAAGATACGCGTGGGCAAGACGGTCTTTCTCAATGGCATTCCGCAAAGTCTGCACCACATGGTCCTGACCCAAGACATCTTCGAAAGTGCGGGGGCGGTATTTCCGCGCAAAAACTTGATAGGTGTTACTCACAACTCCCACTGTAGATAAGATTCCGAGAAGGAAAATGAAGAATCAAAGAAATTTGCGCCCCATTCCACGAAAAGGTCTCAGGCGCCCGAAGCTTCCTTCAACGTTTTGAACCGCCTTAGCGTCTCTTCTCGCTCACGGCTATGATCCACCATCGGTGGCGGATAATTGGGAGCTATGGATTCACCGGGTGCCGGGGCTTTCGCCAGAGCCTTGGGATCCACCCCAGCCAACTCAGGGACCCATCTCTTCACGTAAACTCCCTCTGGATCATAGCGACTCGTCTGGGTCCAGGGATTCTGAATCCGAAAGTAGGGAGCTGCATCAGCCCCCGTTCCGGCTGACCACTGCCAACCGCCGTTATTTGATGCAATTTCTCCATCGAGAAGATGTTGCAAAAAGAACGACTCCCCTTCCCTCCAATCGAGATGCAGATCCTTCGTTAGAAACATGGCCGTAATCATTCTAACGCGATTGTGCATAAACCCAGTTTTCACCAGCTGCCGCATTCCTGCATCGACAATAGGAAATCCAGTACGCCCCTCCTGCCATTTCGCAAGTCTGTCATCCTCATCGGGATCGTTCCACTCGAGCCCCCGCCAGCTGGGGTTTAACTCCAGATCAAGCACCTCAGGATAGTGATGAAGAATCGACATGAAAAACTCACGCCAAGCCAACTGCCGCTGGAACTCTCCGAAGGACTCTCGCTCAGATCGCTCCCTCGTTTCTGACCTTGCTTTCCCAGCCCGATGATAGAGGTCTCTTACCGAAATAGTGCCCCATCTCAAGTCGGCACCGAGACGGGAAGAGGCATCGTCTGCCGGAAAATTACGATGATCTAGATAGGCTCCAAGACGCTCGGAAACAGCACTTTTCATCCGCTCCCTCCCGGCTTTTTCGCCGGGAATAAGTGCGAGAGGGCCTTCCTGTTTCATACCCCAGGTCTCAACAGTCGGGCATGGGTCAGACGGCAAGTCGATTTTCGCGACCAACTTTTTAACACTTCCTCCTACGAGAGGTTTAGCAACAACATCCCAACGCCTGAAGTAGGGAGTAAAAACCCGGTAGGGAGTCCCGCTACCGGTGAGAACCTCATCCGCGCTATGCATGACTGCATCCTGATAGGGGCGAAACGCAACGTTCAACTCCTGACACAGAGTCTCCAATTTTTTCTCGATCTGCTTACCGTGCAGGTCGGGATCAAGGTTCAAATAAATCGCCTCGGCACCACTCTCTTCGATCAAGCCAGCAATCACTTTTAGAGCGTGGCCACGACGGAATATGAGCTTGCCACCAACGTGGTTCACATTGCTAGCCAGTGAGCTGAGGCATCCTGATAGGAATGCCTGCCGCTTTGGGCCAGTCCAGCGATGCTCACCATTCCAGTCACTAACAACATAGAGCGGAATCACTTCTTCGGAATCTGCCGAGGCAGCTAGCAATGCCGTATTGTCTGTCAGGCGCAAATCACGCCTAAACCAGTGTATTACCCTCTTAAACTCAGACATGATTAAGGCTTACGCATCTCGCACCGGCCGCGGTTGTCAACCGCTCGACACTTCATGCCACAGGGTTTCGACGACAGGATTGATAGCGCTGCCAGCCTCTTCTAGTTTCAACGCCAGAACACGCCTGTAGATATCGGAGCGATAGTCCAACCCCCGCTTCGCTGCGCCCTGCAAAAGAATCCTTGCCTTCTGTCTCACCTTTTTGATGACCACTGCTCTCTGTTCTTCAGTCAAATGGCCACCTATCAGCAATTCCAAGAGGGCTATGACTCGATACCGGTCCATCGCCGGAACGAGCATAGAGAGCTGGTCTCCATGACCAGCATGCTTTTCAACCATTGCTTTTCCCGGAACGAGACCCACCGGGAGCGACTTGGTGATTCTTAGCCACAACTCATAGTCTTCGCAGACCCCGTAACGTGAATCAAAACCGCCAACCTCCTCCCAGAGACCCCGGCTCATAGCGACGCATGAAGGACCGATAGAGCAGCGCTCACAGGATTTCGCGAAAAGATCTCCTCCAGAAAACTCCCAGTGACCCGGCTTCTGAAGCTCCCTGCCACCTCGGATCCAAGTTTCTTTCACCTGAGAGATGCGAAATTCTGGATGATCCGAGTGCCAATGAGCTTGATTCATCATTTTCTTTGGATGCCAGATATCATCCGAATCAAGAAACGTTACCCACTCACTCGCGCCAAGAGAAACGCCAATGTTGCGCGCCGCCGCCGGCCCCTGGGTGACTTCCAAACGCTCCCAAACGCAGCCATGCTTCTCCGCCCAACTTCGAACCAAACTCAGGTCTTTCGTCGACCCATCGTCCACGACAATGACCTGATGCGCGGCCAATTCCTGATCTAAGACGGATTGGATTGCCCTCCTCAGCAAGTCGATACGATTGTGCGTCGGAATGATAACGTCGAAATCCATATAAGAATCAATGAGGGATTGACTTTGCATCCTCCCCCTTTTCCCTTATCTGATATTGCCCGAGTTCATGAGCGATTCCAGCAACGATTCCTCTAATTCTCCTGAAGAGAAGAAGGACAGCCAGTTACCTGAAGGAATTAAATCACCGCCACCTCCCGATCCGGATCTCCTTGATACTGCAACGCTTGGCCCCACCTATTCAAGGGACAAAGATGGCAAGAGGTCTAGGACGGGGCGAAGCCATCCCACCGATCCTTATGATCCGATCAAAAAAAAGACCGGCTGCAGAGGCTTGTGCGGTTGCCTCGCTGGATTAGGCATTATTCTCGGTGCTGTTTTAATCACTCTACTCGTTGTCGTCAGTTGCTTCGGTCCGGGAAAATATGCATTTGCAGGCTACAAAGTGGTGATTTTAGGGAAAGCAGAGAGCACCATTACGGTGCCCCCCGAAGAAGCTACCTGGTTCATTGGACAGGATATTATTTACTCGGTGCCCGAAACGAGGTTTCCTGTCGCCATCTCAGCAGCCGAAATCACGATTGGCGGGGAATTTTATCAGGACGTTAGCCTCACCGCTAAACAGGTTAACGGTAAACCCACTGCCCGCTTTAATCGCGATCTGGAAGTCTTCGCCAATCGATTCACTGATGAGGGTATTACTCTGAGAGGTGAACTCACCGGTCGCGTTATTGAACCTTAAATCTTAAGAATCTAGCTATGGTCGAAATTAATGCTATCTACGAAGGAACGCTACGCTGTTCCGCCACTCATGCCCCCTCCGGGAGCGTGATCGAAACCGATGCTCCAGTCGATAACCACGGACTAGGCGAACGCTATTCCCCCACCGATCTGGTTGCAACGGCGCTGGGCACCTGCATGATGACGATCATGGGAATCTATGCGCAGCGCCATGAACTCGATCTCACTGGCACCGAAGTCCGTGTGGAAAAACGGATGACTCCGCAACCTCCTCGACGCATTGCAAGTCTGACGACCTATGTGAAGGTGCCCCTAGCGGAGAATCACCCCCAACGTGGCGCTATCGAAAAAGCCGGCATGACCTGCCCAGTGCACTTGAGCCTGCACCCTGAAGTGGAGAAGAACGTAGTTTTTGAGTGGGGAAATGAAACCCTACGCGATGATCTCACGAATGGGCCCGGCTCCTTCGACTCCAACTAGCTTGTTGTCGAGTCCACCGAAGAAGTAACTTAAGCCGTTAGGGTCGAGTCCCATCAGGGTCAAAATCGTCGAATGAAGATGCTTCACCTCATAACGATTTTCCGCCGCCATCGAGCCTAACTCGTCGGTTTGTCCGACCGAGACACCTCCTTTGATGCCGCCTCCCGCCATCCACATGGTGAAACCATAGCTGTTGTGATCACGGCCAGTTCCCTTCGCATACTCTGCCGTTGGCTGGCGGCCAAATTCACCTCCCCATACAACGAGAGTATCTTCCAGCATGCCGCGCCGCTTAAGATCTTTTAGGAGGCCGGCAATCGGTTTGTCCGTTGCTCCGGCATGATGATTGTGGTTCTTCTCAAGATCGCCGTGAGCATCCCAGTTGTTATCATTATGGGCTCCTCCCGAATAGAGTTGGATGAAACGAACGCCTCGCTCGACGAGGCGTCGGGAGAGAAGGCACTTCTTACCAAAGTCAGCCGTCTGAGGATTATCCATACCATAGAGTGACTGAGTCTCTTCAGATTCCTCTTCCAAGTCAATCGCCTCTGGAGCTGTCGATTGCATGCGGTAGGCCAGTTCGTAACTCGCGATACGAGCTGACAGATTGGAATTGTCGTAGCGTGAAGAGTAGTGCTCAGAGTTTAACTGATTGAGCGAGTCAATAATGCGACGCTGCTCACCCTCTCCCATTCCCCCGGAGTGCTTTAAATTAAGAATCGGGTCACCATTCGAGCGAAAGACTGTTCCCTGATAGCTCGCAGGCATGAAGCCAGACGTCCAGTTCTTGGCACCGGAGATGGGGCCTCCACTCTCGTCCAGCATGACGACGTAACCGGGCAAGTTCTCATTGACCGAGCCTAGACCATAATTTACCCACGATCCAAGCGAGGGACGTCCACTGATGAGGGATCCACTGTTCATCATGAGGAGTGCCGATCCATGAATCGGCGAGTCAGCCGTCATCGAGTGGATAAAGGCAATGTCATCGACGCAGCTTCCAACGTGAGGAAAGAGATCGGAAACATATTTTCCGCACTCACCATATTGCTTGAATTTCCATTTAGGCTCAACGATTCGGCCCTCATTCTTCTTCCCCCCTCGGCCGAACGTTTTTACCGCAATCGTCTTTCCGTCCATGCCCACCATGGACGGCTTGTAATCGAAGGTATCGATGTGACTCGGTCCTCCATACATGAAAAGGAAAATCACGCTTTTTGCTTTGCCCAGCATCATCGGCGCCTGGGGAGCAAGAGGATTTTGTGACGCCATGGCCCCCTGCGCCGAATTTAAAAAACCCTCCTGCCCGAGAAGCCCGGTCAATGCCAGCGCGGGAAAGCCAGCACCCACATTATGGAGGAATTCTCGCCGATTGACGTTTCCACAAAAATTTCCCTTGGATCTCTTTTTCATATCTCAGTCCAGATAAACAAATTCATTCAAGTTCAGCGCAAGTAAGGCGACGCGATCAAGAGCATCTCTATCAGAAAGATTAGCGTCGGTTTTCAAATCTTTATAAAGTTCGACCAACTCCTCGATCTCTCCAGCTTCAGCATTCCGTTGAAGTACTAGCGAGAGCCCATAAGCAATCTGCTCTTCAAGGCTTCCTCCTCGTTCGCGAAGACGATCAGCAAAAACCACCGCGTTCTCATTCACGAACTCAGAGTTTAGCATGGTCAGCGCTTGAGTAGGCACCGTCGTGGCAAAGCGCACTGCACATGGCGCATCCGTGTCTGCCTGATCGAAGTCAGCCAACATCTGGTGTCGAAGACTTCGTTTCACGTGGACGTAAATGGACCGACGATAATTATCATTCTCATCGGCTGATACCGGCCAACCCTTACCCGGTCTCGAAGCGGTTGCCAAGACTTCCGCTGGAAGAGGTGGTGTCACCCAATGGCCGTGGGCCTTGAGGTTTAGTCTACCTGACATCGCCAATATCGAATCACGCAATTCCTCTGCCGTGAGGCGTCTCATTGAAAATCTCCAGTGTTTATAATTCTGAGGGTCAGCGGCAAGATTGGCACTGTCCGGTTCGGAAGAGAGGCGATAAGTGCGACTGTTGAGAATGAGACGATGAAGATCCTTAATACTCCATTCTCCCCTAATGAACTCCGCGGCGAGCCAGTCTAACAATTCCGGATGAGTGGGCTTTTCTCCCAAGGTTCCAAAATCAGAACTACTCGCAACAATCCCCCGACCGAAGTGATGCTGCCAGATGCGGTTGACCATTACCCGCGAGGTTAATGCTTTGCCTTCGCCGGTCATCCACCGAGCCAAAGCCAAGCGCCGGCCCGAAGATTGGTAATCGCCATAATTGACGCGTTCGGACAGGAGTGGGCTTGGATCAGAATTCTCGCTTCCAAGAACGGCAGGAACCCCGGGCGCAACTTCATCGCCCAGAGCATGAGCGCTGCCGCGCAGGTGGATATGCATCGCCCCGGGCGTGGCTTTTTCGGTCACAACGTTGAGAGGAACTCCTGATTTCTGCTGCCTCAGACCGTTGATCGCAGCGACAGTTTTTTCATACTCACCGACAAGATCTCGACCTACTGCGTCAGCTACTGTCGCCTTCATCTTCTTTCCTGCTCCGCCGCTCAAGAGGCTTTCGATCGATGAAAAAGAGGCTTTGGAACGGAGGGCAAGGTCAACATATTGGCCACCGCCGGATTGGCGGCAGTGCACAGCGATCACGTTTTTTCCAGTTTGAAGAAGATCCAGCGCTGTCTCCGAGAGAGAGATGATCTGGTAATCATTCATTATCCCTTGTCCTTTCGCCTCGTAGACAAGCGCTCCATTCAGGTAAACCTCGGCATCTTCATCGTGATAAATTTCAAGCACGAGGGACTCAGGCAGATTCTTCAGACCAAAGTTGGCGCGCATCCAGATATCCGGGGTATCCCACTTTGATTTAACTTGGGAATTCGGCGAACTACCCGCACCGAAACCTCCATAACCCTTGAACCAAGATTTATTGAGAAAGCCGACCTCTTTCCAATCATCAGTGGGTGTCGAAGTTGTATAAAACCATTGGGCCGACTTCCCTCTGGCATCGTCGACAAATGTCGTCACCTTTTCCCCTTCCTGGGCTCTCACGACCCCCTTTTCGCTGAGAACCATTACGATTTTCTCCTTCAGGCTTTCGCGTTCAGCGTTGAGCGCTTTTAACCTTTCGCTCCGTTGTTTTTCGAAAGCTGCCTTTTCCTCCGGTGGCGCCCAGTGCACGATTGTTCCTGGTGTTTGGTAATGGGTTACCCCGGAGAAATTGGCCATAAAGGAGTAGAAATCCTTCTGGGAAATGGGGTCAGCCTTATGATCGTGACAACGGGCGCAATTCAAAGTCATCGCCATGAACGCTTCGCTCGTCACCAACACATTATCGGCGAGAACATCATAGACATGCTGACGCCGATCAGCGGGCTCATCGTCCCACTGCATCAAGCGGTGATATCCAGTCGCGGCCATCGACTCCATTGTTGGATTTTCGATTTCATCACCGGCAAGCTGCTCTGTCAAAAAAACGTCGTAGGGCTTATTCTGATTGAATGCATCAATCACATAATCGCGATATCGCCAAATGTGAGGCTTTGGATTGTCGCGCTCAAAACCGTTGGACTCTGCGTAACGAACCACGTCCAGCCAGTGACGCGCCCACCTTTCGCCATACTGTGGTCGGGAAAGCAAATCATCCACAAGTTCTCGGTAAGCGCGGTCCGGATCCAAACGGGAAGCTAGGATAAATGCACTCACTTCCTCAGGCTTCGGCGGAAGACCGAGCAGGTCATAGAACAAACGCCGAACAAGCACGCCTGGGTCGGCTAAAGCGTTCGGACTCAAACCATTTTTATCCAACTCAGCCCTGATAAAAGCGTCGACTCCATTGCTGCTCCATTCGGCATCACTCACCTCCGGTATAGCCTTTTTCACTAGCGGGCGATATGCCCACCACTCGCGATTTTCATCTGTAAGAGTGAAGCCACGTTTTACCTCACTTTCTTTACCGTCAATTTCCAGAGCGGGGTCATAGGGCACCCCCATTTCAACCCACTGCCTTAGCACAGCAATCTCCTCATCCGGCAACTTTGCTTTCGGCGGCATTTCGTGCTCAGCATCTTTATAACTCAGCATCTCAAGCACAAGGCTCTCCATTGGGCTTTCAGGATTATATCCGGGACCATAATCTCCTCCCCTCAGAAGCCCCTCCCGATTGGTGATCCGAAAATGCCCTTTGATGCGATCTTCCCCTCCATGACAGCTGAAGCAGCGCTCCTCTAGAATGGAAAAGACTCTTTCAGCGTAAAACCTTTTCCCCGGTTCTCCGTATGCGGAAGAAAGAAACAAGATAGCTACGCCGATCGTAAGAGGCCAGCAGGAGCGACTTGTAAGGTTGAGGACGGTGGGGCACATCGCAACGTAAAGTAGGCTTACAAAATTCTCTAGAACATACAATTAAAGATTACGAAGCGAACTCACACAAAAGGGTGATGCTGATTGAAAAAATGATCGTAGGACAGTCGTTTTCATACTCGAAAGCGTCGGCTGACTATCTTAATAAGTTTCAAGCGTTTCAAGATTGGCCATTTTTTTCTGTTTTTTGAGGAGGTGCGCTCCGATAACAACCGCTCAACAACATCGGGCTGATACTTTTGGGGATTCAGGATTCATCTTCTTTTTCCTAAAACTACCTGAGCTTCTGATCGTGTATTGGCTGGTCGCGATGCAAAATTGTAAATATGCGACAAATTAGGCCAGAAGGAGATCACGCGATAACGTCCACGGGCTTTTTATGCCAATCCTGCAACCTGAGCCCCGAGTCCCTGTTGCAAAAAACTTGCAATAAGCACTTGCACTAGTGCAAGTTTTTTGCAACAAGATTGGCGGATCTAATCCTTTTTAAAAATCCCTACATGAAATATTCACTATTGCTCTCAACACTAGTAGCCTCTTTCTCGCTCTACTGCCCTCAACTCGCTCAGTCAGAAGAGTCTCACGAAGGTCACGATCACGACCATGCCGGACACGATCATGGAAGTCACAGTCCCGCGGAAGACGCTTCTGACGATCACGCTGGACATGGTCACGACAATTCTAATGCTCTTGTCTTAAACGACGCAGCTCCAGGCTTCGTCACTGCAAACTTTTACATCATCGGAACAGCTGGCGCCTTCGAGTCAGGTAGTGAAGCAGGTGACTTCGCTACCACAGAGCACGACCCCCTTGGCGACGCTGTTTTCCAGGGACTCGACCTGAATCTCGACTTTTATTTCAATGAAGCCGTAGGTGCGAAAGTTTCCGGTTTTGGACATGAAGGAGAGGAAGAGTGGGAATATGAACTAGAGGAGGCAAAACTCGAAGTTGTTCTCAACGACAATCTCACAATCACAGCCGGCCAATTTTTGACAGCCTTTGGCAGTCAAAACGAAAAGCACCTGCACGCTTGGGACTTCGTTAACTCCAATCTCGCGGACGCCCGTATGCTCAACGAAGGAGAACTAGTCACCCGTGGAGCCGGGTTTACTTTTAGCCCCAGCGGCAATGGCGGTGCCGGTTCGCTATTTACATTTGAGATCGGCGAAGCCAACAGCCACGCTCATGCCCATGGTGAAGAAGAGGAAGAAGAAGAGGAAGAAGGAGAAGACCATTTTCATGCCGACGAAGGTGGCATTGAAGGAAACCTGCTTTCCCTCGATGTTGATGTTCCCCTTCCAACTGACGAGAATCTTATCTTCACGGGGTCTTTTGCCATCGGAGAAAACGGATTTGGCCGTAACACGGTAGCCTACGGGTTCGGTGCTCGCAAAATTTTCAATGGCTGTTTCGTAGACGGACATTGCACCAGCCACAGTCTCGGCAGTGGAGCCCTTCTATTAAGGGGAGACTTCATCGGCCGTCAAGTGAATGGAGCCTTTGAAAGCGGTGCTCTCGGTGATTTCAACGACTATGGCTTCTCTGCCTCTGCTCTATATGGGCTGTCAGACGATCTCACACTCGGTTTCCGCTATGGTTGGGTTTCTGATGTTGATGTCGCCGAAATCGCCAGCCGTCATCGTTTCTCAACAGCCGCGACTGGCCGCTTTGGCCCGAATAACATGGTAAGTGCACGCGTCCAGTATGACTACAACCATAGCGATGATCTCGCCAGCGAGCACGTTGCTTGGCTGCAGCTCACGGTTCATCTGAGCAACCACTACCACTCCCATTAAAAAGATTCAGTGAAAGTCGTGCGATCCGGCCGCGGGAATCTCGTGGCTGGTCGGAAGCGGCTCAACCCGATCTGCCACGAGGTGGGTGGCACCTTCCCTCTGCTGGACCGTTCCAGTGACAAGGAGAAATGGTTCCGTCGTGATAGTGAGGCGGAACTCTTCAAACCGGTCCGGGTAGACAACGCTATTTGAAAGCCCCGTCTCATCCTCCAGCGTGATAAAAACCACTCCCTTCCCTGTTCCGGGCCTCTGACGACAGATCACGGCTCCCGCTGTTGAGGCCCGACTTCCATCAGTTTGCTGACCAATCAAAGTCGCCGGCAAGACCGATTTCGGTAATGACGCTCGAACAAGACACATGGGATGACGCCCTGAGGTCAGACTCATTCCGGCATAATCCGCCTGAATCCGACTGTTGTAGGACATCTCCGGCAACGGAAAATCAGATGAATTGGCTGCCTTTGAAGGAATGCCACCACTGGTAATAATCGGAGAAGCAAACAGATCACCTTGCTCTACTTCAGCTTTCTCCACCTGCCAAATTGCCTGACGCCTCGTACCGGCAAGCGCATTTAAGGCGCCGATGGAAGCCAACTGCCTCAATTGCCGGCGATCAAATTTGGTCCGATGCCGAAAATCTGCCAGCGAATAGAACAGTTTCCGCTTCCGGGTTTCCAGCATCTGCTCAGTAGTCATTTCCTTCAAGCCTCGAACCGTTAACAAGCCAAGCCGAATCGTTGAGTCGTCAAGAATTTCGCATCGCCAGCCAGATCGCATCACGCAAGGCGGCTCAAACCTCAATCCCCGACGCTTTCCCTCCTGCACCAGCGTGGACGGAGAATAAAAACCCATCGGCTGGTTGTTTAGTAACCCGGTATAAAACTCCACCGCCCGGTGCACTTTTAAATAACTGCTTGCGTAGGCCAAGATCCCAAAACTAATGGCATGAGATTCTGGAAATCCATAGAGCGCAAAGGATCCTATTGCCTCTACGATCTGTTCGGTGGTCTTTTGGGCCACCCCGCGTTCCTGCAGCGCTGCCCGCAACTTATTTTCGACCCGCTTCATCCGCTCATGAGAACGATGAAACCCCATGGCCCGCCGAAGCTCTTCGGCCTCACTGCCCGAAAAATTAGCCATGACCATAGCCATCTTGAGCACCTGTTCCTGAAACATTGGAATTCCCAAAGTGCGCTCCAGCGTTGGCTTGAGCTTTTCATCAATGTAATCGATCGGCTGCCTTCCATTTCGACGTTCAAGATAAGGATGGGCCAACCCACCCGCGATAGGTCCCGGTCGCACAATCGCCACCTCCACCACCACGTCATAAAAACAGCGGGGCTGCATCCGCCTGAGCGTATTCATCTGTGCGCGACTCTCGATTTGAAATACGCCAATCGTGTCCGCCGAGCACATTAAGTCATAGGTCGCTTCGTCATCGGTCGGCAACCGAGCCAAGTCAACCGGCCTACCGCGCTGCTGAGACAAGGTCAGGCTCTCCTGAATCACCGCCATCATACCAAGCCCTAACAAATCCACCTTAATAATCCCCATATCTTCGCAGTCATTCTTGTCCCATTGCGCCACAGTCCGATCAGGCATGCTGGCATTCTCCAACGGCATCACCGCATCCAGTTCGCCCTGACTAATAATCATCCCGCCTGAGTGCTGCCCCAGATGTCGGGGCAAGCCGTAAATCTGGGCATAGAGTTCGGCCAAAGCACGCGACCTTGGATGATCAGCTCCAATACCGGACTGCTCGACTTGATTTTCAAAACTCAGGGTCTGCTTGTAATCTCCGCTGGCATAAAGGTCCGAAAAACGACTCAGCATCTCCTCAGGAAACTCCAAGACTTTGCCAATCTCACGCACCGCGCTGCGACCCCGATAGGTAATAACGTTAGCCGTCATCGCGGCTCCACAACGTCCGTAGCGCCGATATACCTCTTGGATGACCTTCTCACGCTGATTCCCACTGGGGAGATCCAGATCAATATCAGGCCAGGATTTGCGTCCTTCACTGAGAAACCGCTCAAACAAGAGCCGACTGCCAATCGGATCCACCGGCGTGATTCCGAGACTGTAACACACCGCGCTGTTGGCAGCACTTCCCCGCCCCTGCACCATGATACCATTCTCCCGGCAATACTGGATCAGGCTCCAGACAATCAAAAAATAACCACTGAAGCCTAGTTTAACGATAAGATTTAGCTCCCGCTGAATCTGCTTCTTGATCTGACGCGTCGGCTTGCCGTAGCGCTCCCGAACCCCACGCCACGCTAGTTCTGATAAGTAAGTGTCCATTGAATGTCCAGGGGGCACCGAATATTGAGGGAATTCGTAGCCCAATTTCTCGAGCGAAAAGTCCAATTGCTCGAACAGCCGGACCGAATTGATCACCGCTTCAGGAAGGTCATGAAAAAGCTGGGTCATCATCGAACCAGCCTTGATATGGCGCTCCGAATTCACGGCCAGTTCGCGGCCGGCTGCATCTAGGGTCGAGTGAAGCCTCAGGCAGGTGAACACATCTTGAACCTGACGGTTTTTCGGCACGGCGTAACAAGGTCCATTGGTCGCTAGCAAAGGTAGCCCATACGCTGCGGCTAGATCACGCTTTGCTCTCACCTTTGCCTCTTCTCCACGAATGGAATGTCGCTGCACCTCAACCCAGAGTCGCTGCTCGGGCACATAGCGCTTTAACTGCTTCATAGCCCGCTCCATCTCACCGGGTCCACCCCGCTTCCAGGCTGCGTCCAGTGGCCCTTCATCGTCTCCGGTCAACACTGCCACATCATCGACCACTTCCTCCAGTTCTGACCAAGCCAATAAGCACTCCCCCTTGGGAGAACGTAGCTGTGCGCGAGTAATAAGACGAGAGACGCCCCGGTAGCCACGCCGATTCCGAATCAATAAGGGTAAGACAGATCCGTCAGTCATGCTCAATTCAGTTCCTACGACGGCACGAAAACCGTTCTCAAGTGAGCGCTGATGAAATCTCACGGAGCCATAAAAACCATCCCGATCGCAGAGAGCTACCCCCGGAAGGTCCAATTGACCGGCACGGTCAGCCATGGCTTCCGGCTGCGAAGCTCCACGCAAAAAGCTGAAAGCACTGCGAGCATGAAGCTCAATGTAATCACTCATAATAACCCTCTACTTCCCACTCGCCCCGACACTCCACCAAGCGAAACAGTCCCTGCTTCATGACCTCCACATCCCATTCCGAACGCATCCATTCTCGGCCGCGATGCCACCAATCCCCTTCACTGCGCCATGGTCCTGAAGCATTAACAATAATACCAGAGACCCGGGGAGAATGAATCTGCAATGGCCTCTCTCCTTGCAGCATGACTCGCGCCTGAATCGCAGTTGCATACCGACGCAGAACCAGCCCAATCGTCGGGGGCCCGCAATGCTCTCTAACTTCCTCGATCTCGTCTGGTAACGATACCAGCTGAAACACCCCTGGCAGATGAGAATCGAGGGATCGGATTGCCCCCACCCGATCAGTCCCAACAAGCCGACGCAGACGTTTCATAGTGTCCTCGAACTGGAACCGATTCCGCAACCCCGCACCAAACAGTTGCCGCTGTGATGCCACAGGATCCGATGGCTCAAATCGTAGACGAACCGCTTCGACTGCTGCTTTCATCTCCAGCGCCTCGAGGTGACTGCTGACGAGTCGAAATAGCACCATTTCATCGAGTAAAGGTTCTGGTAGCGACAGGCGCTTCGCATAACATCCCCCATCGGCATAGGAAATCAGTAGGTGCACTGCGATCACCGCGCGCCCAGTCTGCTCAACCCGGGATGAGAGCCCTTTAATAAAACGATTTAACACAAAAAGCAGGGACTCACGGTCACAAACCTCGTAATCAAAGTCGTGATGCTCTTCAAAGAGCTGTTCCAATCTAGCCAGCTTCAACGGTCGTCGCAATCGTCCCGTTAATCGCAGCCACAACTTGACTCCCTCTTCGCCAAGACGTGAAGCCACTGCCTCTCGTTGCAGTCTCGCGAAAGCCCCAAGGGTTTCAATGCCCCATAGCCGAAGCCGCTCATTCAAGTCCTCTCCCGTCTCGGCCGCCGTTAGAGGCAATCCGTCAAGCAATTCAATGCGATTGTCTCGATGGAGATGCCAGAGCGAACCGCCCTTTTGCCAGGCAGCCAACGCTGCAATCCTCGCTAAAGATGGAGTTTCCCCTACGCCAACCGCCACTTCAAATCCGACATCGTAAAGCCGCCCCCGAATACGGCGACCGCTTTCCAGCCAAGCCTCTTCCACCTGAGTCGACAAGTCGAGTGTCAGCAAACCTGGTTCGGTCTCTTCAACCCCCGGAACCCACCCAAGGGCGGTTTCCAGGAGACATCTTCCGGCAGCCAACTCACCGGAAGCCGACGGCCGCTCCACTCGCAAAGCTGGACAACGAGCCAGAGCTTGCACGGTCTTCATCGCCACGTCGACACCCTCACGGGATGCGGCGACATTGCGAGCCAGCACGATCGACTGTCGCTGCTGGTCATCGACCAGAGCCACCGGATCCTCACGCCAATTTACCCGTCTTACCACGGCCTGAAGCCGAAAATCCGGACACCAGATCACGGCATAACCCGACACATTACCATCAACTGCTTCGCCTATTCGATGCATCTACGCCTGTCGTTTCCAAGCTCTGACCCTAACCAACCGCCAAGATTTCGCCACGACAATCCTCCCAAGGACGGCGCTTACATTCCGGCGCAACCACCTGCGATCGCTGAAAACGTATCGAAGCCTTCAGCACCTCGCGCTCGCCTTCGAGACTTTCCCACGAAAGACGTTCTTTTAATTCGAGACGCTGCTTTGCCACTGCCGTCACCGCCTGACGCGCAAAAAGTAGCGCCACTGATTCACGCTGTCTTAACTGTCCAAGAACGCGATACCACTGGCTTGCCCTGACCGAACGCCAATCCGACGGTTCACTGTCACGAAGGTCTATCAGAAAAAGAAAGAAGTTCTCATCTCGCGAAACCACATCTAGAGCTTCAATCGCTTCCTTGGCGGATGCACAGCCTACCCAGAGCAAAGTCTCCAGATCATTGGCAGAAAAACCTTCCATGGAAAACCCCTGACCCACGTCCAGAAGCATGACGTAACGCCGCTCCTGCCTCGCCCGGGCCAGGAGTTGCGCCATAACGAGACCACTACCCGTCGATACCTCAGGCGCGATTAACTCGGTAAGTTGTCCTTGCGCCCAACCACCACCGAGCGAAGCGTCCCAGTCCTCCCGACCGGATGACCAGCGGCTTTCCCGCCTTTGCTGTTCGTCTAATAATTCGGCCCCTGATGTGATTTTCTGCCCCAGTTCCTCTCCCAGCTGTTGACGGAGAGACTGAAGTGCGACGACCTTGTCCAAAGCAACTTTTTCACTATTTTTCATCCGCATTCAAATACTGTTCATTTAAACAGTATTTGAAGATTCCTCATCCTGCAAGGCCGAAGGTGCCATTTCCTCAGCAGAACTTATAACTGCGTGACAACCCGCTTCGAAATCAGCTCGCCTTGCGCTCAATACCCCAATTTTCATGACCCTTCACGGCTAAGGCTATAAGAATCTCCATAAGGTGGGAGCGGCGATTGACGCAGGCAGTCGAATCGTTAAATTTGATTCTCTTTTCAAACTGACTCCTCATCCAAATATGATTGCCCGGGATCTGTTGGATGACCTACAAAAGCTCTCAGGCCTCACAGAGTCTAATCGCAACAGGCCAAGCGCATATTTACACGTATGACTTGAAATATAATTTAACGCAAGTATCATGCAATTATGGAAGCATACTGCCTCATTGCTCCTCAACCAAAGCAGAAAAAAATCAACGCCGACCGCATTGGTGTAGTGGCCTCCACACTTTGTGCCATTCACTGCGCCGTCACCCCGCCACTTCTCCTTTTCCTCCCTGCTTTTGGAGAAGTTTGGGCTCACCCTGCCACCCACTGGGGAATGGCACTCTTAGTCGTCCCTATTGCTATCGCGATGATGATTTCAGGCTATCGCCAGCACCGCCGCAAATGGATCGTCGCTGTTGGATCACTTGGGGTATCGCTCGTTTTGATTGGCGCCGCTTTGCCCTACCTAAAGAATTCTGAGCCAATAATGGCGGCCGCGGTCACCCCAACTCCCGTCTCTTTGGAGAGCGAAACATCACTTCCAACTTCGGAAGGCGAATCTACCCTTTCTTCGGCAGCAGATGACTCTATACCCGAGGAATCAGAACACGAAGAATCCTGCGCTGCCGATGCTTGCTGCCCCTCTTTTACGACCGATACTGAGGGAAACATGAAGTTGAAGTTCCCAGCATCCAGTATTGTCACTACTCTCGGCGGCATCGCACTGATCGTCACGCATGTCGGAAATTTGTGCGGTTGCGCCTGCTGCCGTCGAAGAAGAGATGAAGAGAGCTGATTACTAAGATCGTTCTTCGTAAGGCACCATCATCGGAGAAATCTCCAAGCCTCTCCTCATCGCGCATGCAGGGAACCTTCACAGTTCTCTAATCTACGCGGGGCCTGCTCCGGGAGCTAGTCAATTGAGTGAGCTGATCTATGAACACTTTGGAAGCGAAAACAAAGCGCTGCTCGCAGGAAGGTGACAGGTTATCCGCTAATCTGCCAGGCCTGCAGCACTCAGTTAACGATACTCTTTACGGTAATACAGGGGCGTCATTCCCATATGCTTGCGGAACTGGCGTGAAAATGCCGCCTGATCGTAGAACCCCAGATCAGTCGCGATGTCCGAAATCGATTTCCGGCTCCGGCGAAGATCATCGCAGGCCGCATGCACCCGCATCTTAATGATGTATTGCTGAGGCGGCATCTTTAGATGCTCCTTAAATTTCCTTTCGAATTGTCGCACCGATAGCTCACACATTTCAGCAAGACTGGGAATTGGGATCTCGCGGTTGAAATTGGCCCCGATGTGATTCAAAGCGGGCGAAATATCAGAATCAGCGGGCAGCAAATCACGCTGCTTATCAAGGTTCTGAATAGTTCCCATGACACCAATCACCTCACCATCTCTGGCAAATACAGGTATCTTATTGGTTAAGAACCAGGCAGGGATACCGTGGCGACTGATGAATATTTCTACAATTTCCAACAGCGGTTTACCCGTCTGAAGAATCTTGATGTCATCGGCACGAAACTTCTCCGCGAGACTGTGGGGCAGCAGGTCAAAATCTGTCGCACCCCAAAACGTATTTTCATCCTCATACCCATAAAGGTCAAGAAGGGCCCGGTTAGCTGCGAGCAAACGTCCCTTCCGATCTTTGGCAAAAAACAGAACGCCAGGCAGATGATTAAAGAGGAGTTGAAAGGCCCGATCTGGAACCACTCTCTCTAGAAACTCTCTCCTCAGTTCAACTCCGCTGCTCATTGTCTTGAAAGAACTCAACGGAAATCAGCGTAAAACAAGGTACGAAATTAGCTTCGAAGCTAGAAAATCAACAAAATACAATTAGTGTAACCACATCATGAGTGGAGAATACAACTCAGAACAAACTACGGAAGACTACGATTACGGTCGTGTCGGTAATGGAAAGACAGTTTTACTGATCCTACTAGCCGTCCTCCTTGTTGCCGCCGCCGTCGCAGCAGTATCTATGGGCAAACAGTGGAGTGCCGAGCAAGCCAAAACACTATCGCTGCAACAGCAGATGGAGTCGGTCACCAAACGCATGAGCGAGATTGAAGGCAGAAATGCCGAGCTATCGGGTCTCTTAGCTGATAAGCAGGCCGAAAATGATCGACTCAAGGACGAGTGGTCCACGCAGGTGGAAACGCTGAAACAGCAGCACAAGGATCAACTCCAGAGTACTTACTCTCAAATGAACGATATTGTCTACGACAGTCGGAAGACCCTCTCCTACATTGGAGATATTGAAAACCGACTTAAATCGGGCAAAGAACTAGACGAAGTTGAAGCAGCTAAATTGCAAAGCGTCGTGAATGGACTCCTTCTTCTCCATGAACAATACAAGAAGCCGCTTAACGAGTTTCGTGAACTGAGCCGCTACTTTGGACAGCAACTCGCTTCGCTCCCGGCAGGGGCCCTCGACCCTAAAGAGACAACACCGCTAGGCAGACGTATCTTCAAGAACCGGGAGTTTCAAAATGAACGGCAACAATTCTTCGAGAGTCAGGGGCGCCGCATTGCCTTGGTAGAGGTGCAGGACATTTACACCACAGCTTATTCGAATGCCCAATATGAGATGAACAGCATCTCGCTTAACATTAATGAGTATTTAACTGAACTCGACTCAGTCATCCAATCCAACCAAAAAAGTGCGGCAGAATTGACTTCTTTCTTTGAAAAATCCCGAGAGATTCTTCAAATCCATGAAAAGATCATGAACATCGAGCCTCCAAAAATTGAGGAAGTTCGACCCTGATAAAACAGACAATTTAGGTAAAAACGGGCTTACCTCCCATTAGCTGTCTGGAAAGAGGCCACTTCGGTGGCCTTTTTTTGTTTCTACCCGTAACCTCTTGTTGAAGAATTCAAACAAACGTTTAAATCATTTGTTTCCCCACTACGCTCGCCTTCTTTTCATTAATGAGAAAAGACCCTAAAGAAACAAAAAACCGGATTCTCGACACGGCCGAGTCGCTCTTTTCTGATCATGGTTTTGGTGATGTTTCGCTTCGTCGCATCACCCAAGAAGCAGGAGTTAATATCGCTTCGGTAAACTACCACTTCGGATCGAAAGATGCGCTTATTTCCGAGGTTTTCACCCGAGTCATCGCGCCCATCAACCGTGAGCGGCTTGCTCTTTTGGGCCAGTCCGAAGCTAACCACGGATCGGCACCGGTTCCTTTAGAAGAGATTCTAGAGGCGCTACACCGCCCCGTGGTTAACCAGTTAAAGCAGTCCGGCCTCAACGAATCTGTTTACCTGAAACTGGCTGGACGGTGCCTCGCAGAATCGGGCACTACTTTCTCCGACAAACTCGCTAAATTATTCGAAGAAATGCTAAACCGGTTCATGTCGGCCACGTGCAAGTCTCTGCCACACCTAGATGAGGCAGATATCTTCTGGCGCATGCATTTTTCTTTCGGCGCCCTTGTGACCGCCTTGACAGACTCAGAACGTGTCGCGGTCTTTTCCCGCGGACGCATCCAGTCCCCTGACCCCGAAGAAACGCTTCGACGCCTCATCGATTTCACCGCCGCCGGACTCCGCGCCGAGTCGCGCGCCGAATTACACCAATCCAAAGCCGCAAAAATTGGAGCTGCATTGACGTCACTCATTTTGGCTACGGGACTTAGCGGCTGCAATGTAACTTCCCCTCCTAACGCGACTCCTTTAGCCACAGTTAGGGCTCCCGCTCACTGGGTCGCCGACAAAAGCAGCCACTCACCAAAAACGGCAGATCGATACTGGATAACTCACTTTAGCGATCCCAGCCTTCGATCCTTCGTCAGCTCGGTTTTGGAAAACAACAAGGACCTCAAGGCGGCACAGTCACGTATCGAAATCGCAACAGCAAATGCTCGCCTTGTTGGAGCAGGGCGTCTTCCACAGTTAAGCGGCACGTTCGATAGCCGACGAAACAAGCAAAATTTTATTGGCTTCCCCATAGCTGGTGCAGGAACGAACCCCGTTTTTAGCCGCTTCAATCAATTCGGGGTCGGTCTCAATCTTTCCTGGGAAGTCGATCTTTGGGGGCGCATCAAAGCAGCCCAGCAGGCAGCCATTGCTGAATTTGAAGCCTCAGAGTTCGACAGGGCTACCGCTGAACTTTCATTAACCGGGCAAGCAGTCAAAGCCTGGTTGGCTCTCGCGGAAGCCCATGATCAGATCGCCCTGACCCGTCTAACGATCCGTAAGTTTTCAGAAACCGAAGACCTGCTGCGGGGACGCTTTGAACGCGGCCTTGAAGAAAACGGACGCAGCTTCGCGTCGGAGCTCCTCTTAGCCAAAGCCGACCTAGCGAGAGCCAGAGAAAATCTGAGTATTGAACTGGAACGAGCCGAGAGAATAGCGCGGCAACTCGAATTGTTAGCAGGTCAATATCCGGCAGGACAAGCTGGTGCTGCGGCCAAGCTGCCAAGTTTCCCGAGCCCTGTCCCTACTGGCCTGCCGGCCTCGCTTCTCGATCGACGTCCCGACTTGGCTGTCGCTGAGCGCCAGATCGCAGCTGCCGACAAGCGCTTACTTGAAGCCAAACGCGCTCTGCTTCCCACTATCAGTCTGACGGGCAGCTACGGCACTGCCAGCGACGATATCGCCGACATACTCAGCAGCAACTTCAGCGCCTGGAGCATCGCCGCCAACGCTGCCCAACCAATCCTCCAAGGCGGCAGACTTCGCGCCAACATTGCTAGGCGAGAGGCTGAAGTAGATCTCGCTGTTTCGAACTTTGAGCAGGCCGCGCTTATTGCCTTTTCTGAGGTGGAGAATGCCCTCTCAACGGAAAAGCATCTAAAAAAACGTGCCGACTTTCTTGGTGAATCAAGCCGCATGGCGACTCAGGCTTACAACCGTGCTCTCGAAGAATTTGAAAATGGAACCGGTGATATCCTGACTGTCCTCAGCGCTCAACAACAGTCCTTCGTTACCAACTCCCAACTTATCAGCCTGCGACGCCTTCTTCTTGATAACCGCGTCGAACTCCATCTGGCCCTAGGAGGCAGTTTTCAAACTCAGA
>CETE01079317.1_pt1 | contig 40737 bp, 35 predicted proteins | sample 531241 | NCBI WGS metagenome assembly CETE01 (sample SAMEA2622336, study PRJEB7988) | marine metagenome | biome: marine biome (ENVO:00000447); feature: deep chlorophyll maximum layer (ENVO:xxxxxxxx); material: "saline water (ENVO:00002010), including plankton (ENVO:xxxxxxxx)" | depth 30 m
CAGGTGTAAGCGATTCCCATAGCGTAAATTTGGACTCCTAAGTGAAACTTAGATGAGTAGTCCCACGTTACTAAGATTGAGTTTTGTTTTCGTCCACCCATTTTTACAGGAGCACATCTTGTCAAACAAACTTTATTATGACCTTGTATGGACTGAGTATCAGTACGAGAAGGAACTGACCACCAAAGAAATGCAACGACGTGAGCATATCGATGAAATGCTGAAACGTGTTGAGCACATGAAATGGCAAGACGAGCAACGTGCCAAGTGGTTAGGAGGAGAAACACCAGAGTTTGTTGTACCTGACGACTGCCCATTTTAGAATGTGAAACTTAATCCCAACAATCCAAACAACATGCAACCTATTACAACTGGTGACATCACCAAGCAGATTAAGGGTATTAAGAATGCTCTTAAACAACCAGAACTATACAATGATGAAGAGATACGTCACCTAAAACGTTCATTGAGAGAATTGTACGCAGAGAGAACATCGTTAAATAAGGGATACGGTTTTGGTTAAATGCCTAGAAAAGACTCTATCCCCTTTAACGTCGGTGACCTCGTATCATACGATGGTAGCGACGATGCCTTCATAAAATTCGTATCTTCACACTACATAGTAGTATGCAAGCATAGGACATTGAAGACTCCAGAGGAAGCAGAACATGCTGTCTCACCATGGCGGGAGGTTAACGTAGTCGTCCCACCACTACAATGGAAACACATTCACCCACGTACACAAGATGTCTAACACAATTTCCAAACGAGTACAATTCCATGATAACGTCCATGATACGGATATTATCATCAACCTACACGAAGCACGTAAAGGTACATACTGGTCATATGAATCAGTAGACATATCATACGGTCCTTTCAACCATGAACGTCAAGCAATCGACGACGCTAAGGTATTCACTACATATGGGACTACAAATAAAGAACTATTAAAGGTAGGTAGTCGTGGAAGATAGTATGTTAGACAGGAGGAGAGAATGCCTTCTTTCAATATCTCATAGAGGTATCTCATTAGACAGTAAAGTCTATGAATTTTGTAATGAATTCACTCAATCCTCAGAGGATATCGCAGACGCAGCGGATTTTTTTCTATCCACTTGCCAAGACCTCAAAGAATCTCTATAGACTCTAAGTAGATGCTGCTCTGAGTCTGTATGGAGTGGACGCAGAGATTCCGCAGGGTATTTTTGTATCATTTTATACCAAATACCCACATATTTCCTATTATATCGTACATCTCCGCAACGTGTCAAGGTAATATGGGAGAATGTATAGTCATTTTCATAGTATTTTGGAAATGTTTTAAAAAATATATCTGGGCGGTCAATCTAGTTGGAGTCAGTGGGTCTTAGCGAACGGACTACGAGATGTCAAGGAGGACTGTGACAGTTTGTTTAGTGTCCACCATATCTTGACCTTTTTGGCAAAATCCCTTATAATTAAGTGTAAGGAGAACAAATCACATGCCCTCAAAGAAACACACATTCGACATAGGAACTTTAAGTTCTGCCATCGACAAAATAATCGTGCAGGGATCCAAGGTTTTCATAAATTTCTCAGGAAACGAGAAAACTTACGAGTATGCTTGGAAACCTGCAAACTCAAAACTTCTAGGGAAACTGGAAGGTTTTGTCAAAGACCCTGAGAGTCTCTCACTTGGACGTTTTTATAACAATTCGTTAAAAAGTGGAGATTTAGTACAAATCACAGAAGTCTAGCAAAAGAGCAGAAAAATGGGTAAAAGTTGGGATTACAGAGGTAACACCAAAAAAGGTTCATTTTCACAAAAAAAGAAAGAACTGGCAGAATTTGACGATTTATACAGTTCTGGTTACTTAGATCACTTATCTAATAAAAATCGTATACACTATGATCACACCATTATGGAGGATTTACATGAGTAGTATAGAGTCCTTAGTAGACTCATATGAGACTACTGGTACTTGGCAGTCATCTATTGACCTCGCACAGGGACTACTAGACACTGAGACACTGAGTCGATACCCTAAGTATCGGAAGTTATGTGACTACTATATTTTGGAAGGTCTCTGTTACTATGTGCCTGACCCTGTAGAATAGGGTCGCACTGACACTGTTAAAAATATCTGGCAGGGTTGGTGACGAATGTTTATCGTCATCAGTCCTACCCCGAACCTCTCTCGATTGTTATTCTTATTATAGCAACGCCTGAGAGGTTTTTTAAATGTCTTGTACCAGTTTGTGTACTGGCACTAACTGTCTATAGTCATAGCACGTGGTACGGTTCCCGTCATCGTCAATTAATACTGTCCAGTTATCTGGAGATGTATACCCTGTGCGGTCTGTGTCACCCTTGACATAGTTAATTAACACACAGTATTCCGTCCCCTTGTAGGTCACGTGGTCACCGATACCAATTGAGTCAGCTGAGTTGTAATTCATTTGCGTAGTTGAGTTAAGATTTTACCTACATTAATTTTGTTTTTAGGGTTCCATAGTAGGGCAGAAACCTTTGCACTTATCTTGTCGAGGATTATTTCCTCTGGACTCTGTGGTCTACCGTTAGGGTATGCATCGTCGTTGGCACGTGATTCGCAACTGATTTCATTTTGTCCCTCGAATAGAACCGCTAGGGCAACTAGTTCGACGTCTGTTAGTTTAATTGTGTTCATGATAATTGTTGAAAGATTTTTTTAGTCCAGTATAGAATCTGATAGTCAAACGTCTCTGGGTCTAGGTCTGTTCGATGTTTCATCATCTCATGTGCCTTGTCCGTGGCATGTTCCCATAATGATTCTTCCATTATAGATTTTTCTCCATAGGGTATATGACCTCATGCAATACAGCATCTTTCATAGTGTAATACATGCTAAAGGCAGGGTCAGAAAGGTCATCACACGTAGAGAGCGTATCGATGACCATTTCCATGAGTTTTATAATGGTTTTTTCTTTGGGTGTTGTTCGCATAATTACCAACCTGATGTGAAATTGTACTGATTTAAAAGAATGTCACGGACTCTTTCTCTGTCGAGAGAGTCCCCGTTGCCCCATGTGATATTAGTTAAGGACTCATCAAGGCATAGGGTTAAGTAGTCCTCTGTCGCTCTCTGAACGTGTGAACGTTTTAACCCTTGGATAGGGTAGAGGACCTCAGGGTCTGTAGGTAGATAGAACGAACAGACGTAATCGATGAACTCTTGTATCATTAACCCATCTCCTCGAAGATTTGCTGTGCTCTTATCGCGGCAACCGCTTGAGCATTTGTGCTGTTAATGTCATGCCCTGCTTCTTCTAGTTTTGCTAGGCATTCTTCAAATAATGATTCTAGGATTGATTCGTTTGCTAGACAACTCATAATGTAAATGTGTTTGTTTGTTATCCTTATTATAAAGGATTTGGATAGGTAGGTCTATGTACATATTATACAATGTATAAAATGTAACAGGGACTTAGTAGTCCCCGTCTTTTAATTCATCAAGCATCTCTTGCATTTCAGACTCGTCAGCGTCAGACCATAACGCCCCATCTGGGGTCGCTTTACAGTTCATCTCGTTAACCATGAAGTATACGAAATCTTTGTATGTGTCGAAATCTTGAAACATTTCTTGCATGCCCTGATCGTTGTTAATCCAGAGAGCAGCGTTCCATGTTGACCAGTTAAACCACCCGTTATAGTCTCTTTCTAGTGGGAGGTTCTTTTGGATTGCGATTGCTGGCATAGTCATGATGTTTGTTTGTATACGTATATTATAGAGGATAGGAAGGCAAAGAACTGCATAGGGTGTGGCAGTTCTTTAATTGGCACACTGAGCATTTATAGATACCCTGCAACTTCACAACCTGGTTCGTCATAGAACCATGAGACGCTAAGGTCATCAAATTGGTCTCTGATAGCGTGGCAAATCTCCTCTGGAGGTGACCACGCAGTGTTAAAGGTGACTTGGAAACCATAGGGCATATCGTCTTCTTCTATGCTTAGGTCATAGGCATCCCACTTAGTGCCCCAGTTTTGGACTCGCCAGTTATACCAGCGATCATCTTGTGCATCTGTGGATTTGAAGCGTAAACATTTGCCCATGATTTCATGGTCTATCAGTTCGGGTAGTTCACCCACTTCACCTCTTGGTGATGAAAAACCATGCTCTTTAAGTGTGTTCTCTGTTAAGGGAATCTCCGCCCAGTTTGGTTCGGGTATGAAGTTCTCAAATACTGTTTGGGTGTCAGTGTCACCATTAAAAATCTTATGTAACTTTAGAATTGCGGTAGTGTCGTCGCTGTAGAATGTAACACGATTGTAGCAATGATTAGGCATAAGGTTAAAGGATTTGTTTTGTTCATGTGTTTATTATAAACGATATGCAACCCCTTGTGTATGTACATATGATACATGGTATCAATTGTAACACCAGTATGTTCACCGAGAAAATTCAGCTGCTTGGGTGTCGAAGATTTAACGAGCGACCCAACTCTCTATACTTCTATTATACAGCAAGTCAAGCTGACCTGCTGTATCATTTTTTACAACTATGGGTGACGAACTGTATTACCTGGTTCTCGTTTGAAGTCGCACTTCATATAGTCTTTAACCTCTTCTACAACCTCGTCAAATGAGTCGTCCCAGTAGTTCTTTGCTTCTTGTAAGAATTCATGTTCACCTAGTTTGTCAAAGTACTTAAAGAGGTCATCTGACACATACTCTACTAGGTCTTGGGTGGACATGTTGTCCACCATTCTCTCTGTCAAGAACTCTTTAAGTTCTAGTAATAACTTAGCGTCCATTGAATACCCTCGCGTAGTAGTCCACCCTGCGGGTGTCGCGTGCCAGTATGCAATACTGAATAACACCCATGAGAGCAACGTGGTGATGATGGTTTAACTCGTCCCAGTTCTCCCAGTCGTAAACAGCACCCTCGTTGTCTATGTCTGGTTGCCCGTCCTTAAAGGTGGGACATGCTAGGAGTAAACCTTGGTCATCTATTCGGAAACTCATTCCGAATAGGACGCTGTTGTAATAGTCGTTAGTTTGTGGCATAGTCAAAAGGTGATGGTTCGCAAATTTTCTCAACTAGAGTGTCAAAATCTGATTCGTCAATGTCGTCTGGTAATCCCATGTCAACGAAGTAACGAGCGATTGAAACAAGGACTGCTTCCTCTGCTTCAGTAATGTTAAGAGTGCGAATCCACTCTGGGTTTTGTTTAGTAGTCATGCCTTTATTATACAGAATAGGTTTGGATAGTGCTAGTACATATGATACAAGTGTGTGTTCACACTTGCATACCTGAGACGAAGGGAACAAGTGGTTTATTGGTGAAGTCATTGTCTCTAATAAACCAGTCGAAGTTCCTCTGTACAACAGACAAACCGCCATGGGTGAATTCTGTTAGTAGAGCGTTCAAGCGTGACTTAGTTGTTACACTCTGCCAACCACCATCAAATAAGGTTAGGTTGTTGGTCGCTGTGTCAACTGATGCAATGTGGTTTCCGTGGAGGTAAACTTCTACAACCTCTTTGAAGCATCTCACCATAGTGTTCGATGATGCCCAGTTACGTCTGTAACGGATTGCTGTGTTCATGTTTTCTTCAACGATTCGCATAAATGCTCCTGTGTGGTATGTACCTATTATAACCTCGCTACTGTAGGTAGTGGGGTTTTGTTGTGACACTTTCCCAACCGTCTACCATATGGAAATCCGTCCCTGTTGTATACGGGACGCGATGCACGGGGCAGCTGCATTGTTATATGTGCTGGTGTGATTACAACTTTCATGCGTCAAAAAAATAAAGGATAGTGAGAGCAAATGCATAAATTGCTTTCCAGATGCTGCGGGCGTATTCCATGGTTTAGAGAAAAGAGAGAGAGGGGACAGCGGTAACGTTATACATTATAGCATCCTGACGGAATGCTTTCTTGTAGATATCGCCCACTTTAAGAAGTGACTTAATAACCGCTGCATCGTCAGTAAGGACAGTGAGGCATTTTGATTGCTCTACGGTACCTTGGTAAATGCCTACGCAGTCGGTTATAGTGCAGTAATCTAGATGAGATGCAACCGTGTTAATAACGAAGTCGTCCCACATTTGGCGGGTAACTTTGCCTTCAGTGCCGATGTTTAGACCAACGGTAATACTGTGTGATTGCATAACCTGATTAACTCTATAGTCATTATGACATATACTGGGACGCAATTTAACCAGTGCTAGACAGTTTATAAACTGGCACAAGGTAACTACACATACATGCGATACGTATTATAATAAAGGTATGAAACAAACAAACGAACTCAAACCCTACTGCAACGGACGTGTACTAATGAACGAGGCAGCAGCGAATGACCCTATAGTTCAAGCAGTCCTAGCAGACATGGAAGCACGCAACTTTGAACCGCTACCAACATTGCACGGACACTGGAACATCTCAGACAGACATTAATCGTTATGTTACAAACTATTTCAATCTACAAACAAAGACTTATAAACGTCATAGATGACGTTATAATAAGTATATACCACACAGGACAAAACAACATGACTACATGGGCAGTACAACCAACATCATGGGGCAACGACCTTAGAAGTTGGGCAGACTACACAGCAACTTTCGCAGATGCTAAATCCCTTGCTCAGTATATTGCAAGCAACGAAGGCGAACCCGCTACAATCTTCAAATGCGGTACTAAGTCTGAGTTCAAGTGGATGGAGGTTCGCTAATGGACAAATACTGGAACATCTGCTCATTCTTAAATGATGAAGAAGTTCACAAGGTCTGGAACATCATAGACGATGCTCTAGACCGCAAAGGTTGGGTAGGCACTGCAGATGATGCCGAACTGTCAATTAGACTTTACGACCCAAACCTAAAACAAAACATTGACGCCTCGACTTCTTACGAACCCGAACCCTTTGAAACTAATCACCCTTTATTCTATGACCATTAATTACGAAGAAATCCTAAAGTGCTATCACGGGGAAACAGACGACCACGCTACGACTTCGTTTGAATTCGGTTTAATGAACGACCTCTATTATCAACTTTTCTACAAGTACGACTCAGCTGAACTAGGTACTTATTATACACCCCCTTGTATAGAGGGTACTTCCATATAGGGGACTTATCCTCTATAATAAGAACATACAGACAAACGTTATTATGGACTTTCTTTACATTGACATTACAGACTACCCCGTAACTAGAGAGGGTATATATCAGGCATGCTACGACGAGGTAGTAGCAGAGGCAACCGACACAGGTGACCTACCCATGTATGGACAGCAGATGCTCAACCAGTCTGCACAGTGGAAGTATGACGACTTCATGCAGGACATAGAACGCATGGTTGGTGTAGCATAGTGCGTGGCATGTAGTAGGCAAGGGTGGGCGACCCCAGTGGAACATGCCCTTTATGTGTGGAGACCTCTACTACTATAAGTCCACATCCTATGCTCCGTGGCGTTCATCTCGCGTATTGCCAATTGATGTAAGACCACACTTTAAGACTGGCGGGCATCCCTGAGACCTTAGTTAGACTTCGCAAAGGAGTTAGGATAGGTCAGACATCTGCTGCCAGTCCCCTTAACCCAGTTCGCGGGCGGGGGGCGTATTTAAAGGAGTCCCATAGCGATAAGCTATAAAGTCTTGCATTCGCGAACGTGATACAAGGTTCCCTAAAAACAAAATATTTTTTTTCGTAAAATTTTGCCACAGGTCATTTTTCAAAACGTCGATACGACTGTATACTTTACTGATGATGTAAGAGCGTCCCTTCGAGATTACTTGGACACTTACACATTAGACTGTAAGAAACCAGTAACGTTACACTGGAATAAATCCGATACACATACCTACTCAGTTGTTGCTGTCTCTAGTAAACAAGTTGGTATTGACATCGAGTATATGAAAGAACGTCCCTTTGAGAAAATCTCTAGGAGATACTTTCATCACATGGAGGTTACGAAGGACAAGGAGTGGTTCTATCGGTTATGGACTTGCAAGGAAGCATACACTAAGTACAAGAAAGAACGTATTGCAGATAACGTTGGTGAGTTCATGTTTACACCGAATAAATGGAGACGTGTTGTCAAGCATTATGATAGATTGACTGAGATACCTAACTTACCAGATGATGTAATTGGTTACATTTATACTTGACAATGTGTTGACTTCCTGATAGAATCGTATACATACTAAAACAGATTGCATTCTTTAGTACCTAAAATGATACGTCTCGACGAAAAATACGGAACTTACCTTCACACCAACAAAACTTTTAGACTTGGTGATATAAATGAGAGGGTACGAGGTTACGGTTACACGTCAGACGAGTCAGGCATCGTAGGTTACTACGTTAACACTGACAATTGGCGTATCAATTACGACCTCAACGAAGTATACCTTAACAAGGAGGAATTAAATGTCAGGTGATTACCACACTCATGTTGATAGGAAATATGAAGAGTTAATTATGAGACAATCTGCAGCGTGGAAAGCAATAGACATGCTCACAGATAAACTTAACGAACTAGAGACCAAGGTTAACGATTCTAAGTTAATGATGAAACGAACCCCTGACGGTCACTACGAGAGACTTGTGGACGTGGTATGTGACCACGAAGCATGTATTCAAGAAATTATAGAATATAAGGTTGGAGACTTAGAGTCCTAAAAACCGCGTAACCCCGCGTTGTACTCTAAATAACTAAAAAGTAAATCATGGAGAATCTCGAAGGAGAATTCATAATAAAGGACAAGGGTAAGAAACTGACCTATACTCGGTGTGGTGACTTACCCGATGCTTTTGACCACTTGATTAAGTTTGCTCCTGTGTCGCCAGAACCGCCACACACGGACGAACAACATAGTGAGATGAGTAAGTATACACAGTACTTACAAGAATTAGTATCTAGGGAGAGAAAGTAATGCCAGCGGTAACACGTATCGGAGATGCAGACGTCACTCATTGTTCTGGAATGACCAGAGCACAGGGTAGTGATAATGTATTTGTGAATGGTATCGGAGTATCTCGCCAAGGTGATAATAATACAGGACACCTTTTACCAGCAGGTCCTTTTTGTCCTGGCCACAGTGCACCAATTGCAACGGGTAGTACAACCGTATTTGTCAATGGCAAAGGATGTGGTAGAATAGGTGATGGTATCAGCGGGTGTACATCAGTCGCTGAAGGTTCAGATAACGTATTTGCAGGTTAATTATGGCAACACAGTATAGCATGGGTAAAGTAGGCATAGAAGCAAAACCCAAAAAGACATCGCAGGGTAGAGGAAAGCATACATCATATGCAGCGACGTCACGTAACAAGGCGAAGAAGAGGTATCGTGGGCAAGGCAAATAGAATCGTAGATGGCAAAAGAAACCATAACATACCCGTAGATATGTCAGATGACTTCTATGACAACGGTTGGGAGCATTGTAAGTATCTAATCACTGACCCAAGGTCAGATGCATACCTTAGAAAATATTACGAAAAACGAGTATAAATACATTATTGAAGGTATAGTACCCGTATATGGCGTTGACATCGAAGTCATTCCGTGACTTTAGTTTAACTTTTGAGAAGAATGCAGTGACAAACGATGTCTTGTCTCTGAAGAATGAAGCTGCAATAAAAGCAGCAGTAAAAAATATAGTATTATACAACTTTTATGAGAAACCATTTGACCCTGCTTTTGGTGGGAACATCATTGGTTTGTTATTTGAGAATTACACAGACAGTTTAGCAACAGAAATCGAAGTACGTATTACTGAAGCTATTGAAATACATGAACCCAGAGTTGCGGTCTATGAGGTAGATGCAAATTGGGAAGAGGATCGTAATCAATTAGACGTTCGTGTTTCATACATTATACTAGGATTGACTCCTAAATTCGATGATATTAGAATTGCATTTAAACCGTAATGGCATTTAACCAAGTTAATGCTCTTGAATTTAACGAAATCAAGGCACAAATTAAAGCATACTTAAAATCACAGTCACAATTTAGTGATTATGACTTTGAAGGGTCGTCTTTGACGGTGCTTTTGGACACTCTTGCATATAATACTTACTATACAAGTGTAAATGCGAACCTTGCAGTCAACGAAGGGTTCCTAGAGACAGCAGTTTTACGAGAAAACGTCGTAAAATTAGCAAGAATGCTTGGTTACACTCCAAAAAGTGCTAGAAGTGCAACTACAACAGTCAATATTGCAGTTCAGACAACGTTTCCATACCCTACTACTGTTACAATGGCAGCAGGATTGGTTCTAAACTTCACAGGATTGGACAATAACAACTTTGTTTTCTCTCTTCCGACTGATACAACCGTTTCTGTAGACAGTTTAACAGGTATCGCAACGTTTTCTAACATAGTTTTGTCTGAAGGTTTGTTCTTGACTGATACTTTTGTAAGAAATATCAATCAAAGACAGAGATTTATACTTACAAACGAGAAGGCAGACACCTCATCTATGATTGTACAGGTCACAAGTGGTACAATTACAGAAAAATATTTGCAAGCAACCGATATTACCAAGATAGATGCAACCTCTAAGGTGTATTTCTTAGAAGAATCTGAGTATTCTGTACCCGAAGTGTTATTTGGTGACGGAATTATTGGTAAAGACCTTGCAAATGGTGATGTTGTAGAGGTAAAATACACAACTTCATCAGGAACTGGAGCAAACGGACTAAAAGTTTTTGAAAATATTGGTACATTTAGAGATAATAACCTAAATGCTATCACTTCTGGCATCACAATTACCGTAGTTGCGTTCCCAGACGGAGGTGCAGCAGAGGAAAGCACTGAATCTATCAAGTTTGGTGCACCAAAATTCTATTCTGCGTTCGGTAGAGCGGTTAGTACACGTGATTATGAAGCAATTGTACCGCAAATCTACTCTAACATCGGTTCTATATCATGTTATGGAGGTGAAGAAGCGTCACCACCGCAATATGGTAAGGTATTTTTGGCAATCAAACCAAAAAATGCTGATAAATTATCTCTTTCAGAGAAAAATGCCATACTTAAGAAGTTAAGAGACTTCTCTGTGGCAGCAATTCAACCAACAATCATTGATCCAAGCATTCTTTTCATCGATTTGGTGTCATTTGTGTATTATAATCCCAATATTACACGTCGTGACCAGTCAGAAATCAAGAATATTGTGATTACTGCATTAACTGCACTAAATCAAAGTGCAGAGTTCAATAAATTTGGCGGTAAGTTCAAGTTCTCCAAGGTGCAGAGCGTAATTGACAACGCAGAAAACTCAATTACCTCGAACATTACTCGTGTCACCATGAGAAAGAACGTTCCTATCGAATTAAACGCTCGTGTCAACTACAACATATGTTATGGAAACAGAATTAATACAGGATCATCGAAAGAACCTTCAGTTTCTTCGTCTGGTTTTAAGATCGTGGGTGATGACATCAATACTTACTACCTAAATGACGATGGTGCGGGTACACTTAGACTCTACTATGTCAAAGGTACTGGTGAGTTTGAATATGTTGATGGACTATGGGGAACTGTAGACTACGATATGGGTGACATCGTAATTAATGACCTTATTATACAATCTACTAGTGTAGCAAATAATACACTACAAATTTCTGCAACGCCAAAGTCAAATGACCTTATTTCTCTCCGTGAAACTTATTTGACACTAGGTATAGATAATACAACTGTAAGTGTTGTAGAAGACACTATCAGCAGTGGTTCAAATCTTTCTGGTACAGGAGTGATACCAGAATCTAGCTATAAGTATTAAGCATGGCGAATAGCAGTTGGAAAGTCGGGTCGTGGACAACACCGACCACTACGGTAACAGCGACACCTGTACCGTCGGAGGTCAGTCCAGAGTCGAGATCGAAGATATCAACGAATATTGCAGCACAGTTTCCTAGTTTCATACAGGAAAACTTTGGCACGTTCATAGAATTTGTAAAAGAGTACTATAAGTCACAAGAATTAAAGGGATATTGCATTGACGTCATCCAAAACTGGAGTGATTACTATAATATTGACCAATATGGTGAACTTGTCACCCAAACTAAGTTAATTTCCGCTGTTACAATTGATACAACAACGATTGACGTCGAATCTACACGTGATTTTCCGTCAGAAGGACTTTTATTGATAGATGAAGAGATAATTTACTACCAAAAGAAGGGATCTACGCTTTTTCAAGATTGTGGACGTGGATTTAACGCTGTAAAGTCGATTGGAAAGTTTGATCAGTACAAATTTGAGAATACAGTCGCTGCATCACACGTAAATGGCAGTACAGTAGTCAATTTGAACAATATTTTCCCGCTGTACATGCTTGGAAAGTTCAAAGAGCAGTTTTTATCAACATTTCCAAAGAATTTTGCAGATGGTGTTACAGAAAGCACCGTAATTAAGCGTATTAAGGATTTTTACGCATCTAAAGGTTCAACTAGGTCTTTCCAGTTTGTACTAAGAGCGTTATTTGGTGTTGAGTCTAATGTGTCTTACCCACGAGACAGAATCTTCAAACCATCCGACGCATTTTACAGTTCTAGAGAAGTTATCCGTGCAGTTCCTGTAACAGGCGACCCAATATCACTTGTAGGTCAAGTATTGTACCAAGAAGCGGATTCTACAGACCCTTCTGTGTCTGCTGCAAGGATTTACGTAAAAGGCGTAGTAGAAGTTTTTACTAGCGAAGGTTCTATCTACGAAATCGACGTAGATACCAATAATTCGACTGGTTCCTTTGTTACACCGTACAAAACAGTGCTTGCTGCGGATTTAGGTCAAGAATTAGTTGATGATGTTGTAACAGTCGATTCTACAATAGGGTGGCCAGAGCAAAACGGAAGATTTAGAGTAGAAGACGAGATAATTTCATATACAGACAAAACAGTCAACCAATTCCTCGGTTGTAGTCGTGCTAGAGAGAATACAATCAATAGAGCACACGATGCAGGGCAGGAAGTGTTTGCTGCGTTCAAAATATTCGGATATTCCAATGTAGATGGTTCACTTGTACAATTAAAGGTGTATGGTGGAACTAGAGGAGTTATTCTTAACGATGGTGGAAAATATTACTTACCTAACAGTAAAGTCACAACTCCTAGAGCACCAGGTTTTGATTCTATCGACCCTATCTGGGATTCATACTTATATAACGTCAGAAAGGCACTGAGAGGCGTCTCTGCGACTCTAGGAAGCGTTAATGCTGATGGTTCGGTAAAATGTACCGTAATCACTGTAGAGAAGCATAGATTAGTCAGAGATGACGTAATTAGAATTCTTAATGCACCAGAAGACATCTATAACAACAATCACGACGTTGTAGGTATTGTTGATGCTAATACATTCGAGTTTAACTTCAGTTCTACTCCTGCAAACGGTATTAGTGGATATGAGTTCTATATTGCCAGAGAATTTGCATATGGTAAGAGTGATTACAATTCTATCAATGTAGCAATCAATAAATTCACTGCAGACGTCCAAAACACTTATAAGACTGACGATACTGCTATTGTAACTAGTACAGGTATACCATCACACAAGATAGGACCTTTTGGTACAAATGACCTAACGCCAGGTAACCAAAGATACTTAAAGAGGTTACCTTTGATACCATCAGTCAAATCTACAAAGACTGACACTCCAGTAGGTCAAATTGGTATTGGTGTTAACGGAGTTCCCTTATTCTCTTACAAAGGTAACGGAATTAAGAAGTATGGTGGTCTATTATCAATTGCCAAGATAAACGGTGGTGAAGGATATGATATCACTAACCCACCAACTGTAGAATTTGAAGAAGACTACAAACTAGGTAATACGTATGCTACGTTTACTAGAGTCAAGTATAACGGAAATAGGTACGTTGCTGATAATAGTGGTGTAACATCTACTACACTATACCCAACTCATACAACTGGTACACAGACATTAGGTACAGTTAACTGGACATACGAAGGAGAGTCCGCTGCTGCTATTGTAACCGTCACAGGTTCTGTAACTTCTATCAACGTTACTGACGGAGGATCAGGATATACTACACAACCAATCGTTTCTATTACAGGTGGTGGTGCAACTGCTGGTAACCAAGCATCTGCAACCGCACAGATTACTGCAGGGTCTGTAACTGGTATCAATATTGTCAGTGGTGGTTTTGGATATACAAGCGTTCCTACAATCACAATCACTGGAGGCAACGGAACTGGTGCTGCTGCTACCGCAGTATGCAGAGGACCTGTAAACACTGTCACTATTACAGACACAGGTAGTCAATACACTTACGAACCTACTATCAAGTTAATTACTGGTAGTGGTGCTGTTGCGTATCCATCAATACTAAACGGAAAGATAGAAAGTATAATCGTCACATTTGGAGGAAGTGGATACTATGGTGCACCTGATGTTGTCATTCTTGGTGATGGAGTAGGTGCTACCGCGTTTGCTCAAGTAGACCAGAGCTCCAATATCGTTACTGGTGTCGTAGTTACTAACAAAGGTGCGGGATATACAGCGGGTGCTACAACAGTAAGCATTGTTTATCCTGGCTCAGGTGCGGTATTCCAAACTAAACTTACAGAATTAACATTTAACGAAGCAGCAACTGCGGAAGAATTAGGAGATCCCGCATTTGTAAACCGCAAAACTACAGACAATGCGGGTGGTGGTGTATTCCAAGGTGAGAACTATTTGATATATGGCGGAGAATACGGATACTTACATAACCCTAAGAAACTTAGATTCCTTACTAAGGATAGTATAAGCACAGCACTTACGGAACTCAACCCTACAGCACACTCACCTATCATTGGTTGGGCGTATGATGGACACCCTATCTACGGACCTTACGGTTACGTTGACCCAGAGAATGCATCACCATATAATTCATATAAACAGATAATCAGTAGTTATAGAGTCAAGACCAACAGAAGTTCTCTTCTAAGCGGTCTCAGTGACCCTCTAGGGACTTATATTGAGGATTATGAGTATATACAAGGTTTAGGTGATTTAGATGAATATAATGGTAGATTCTGTGTAACTCCAGAATACCCAAATGGTGTATACGCTTACTTCACAACAATCAAAGGTTCTGCTGGAGAACCCGCGTTCCCTTACTTCATAGGTCCTAAGTTTTACGCAGAGGCAGATTCTACAAACTGGGATGGTAACGGATTACAGAAAAACTTTACAGAAGACGCAATAAGATACAGAGCACCATACGTAGGTGTTGACAATATCGTTGCAAAGAGAAAACAGTTAGACAACAAGGTTGACTTCTTCCTTGCACTAGAAGATACTACTACTCTCATTGTAATGGAGAGCGGAGAAACACTTACATACATCGAAGATGGTATTGGTTACTATAGTTACTATCCGTTCATTAGAGGTGGTACTGCAGACTCCCTAGTTGTTTCCGCAACAAACCAGTATTCCTCATCTGGTATTGACCAGTATCTTGTAGAAGGTGGTGGTAAAGAGTATAAGGTAAATGATAGACTTCTCTTCGATAACACAGGAACTAATGGCGACGGAGTAAGCGGAGTAGTCTCTACTGTAGAAGGCGTGCTTGCTACAGGTATAACAAACGCAGTATCAAGTTTCAATGACATCTACACTACTACAGTTGCTACATCAACTAATCACTATCTCTTGCCTGGTGACCAAGTTACCGTATCCGTGGCGGACAATAGTAACACACGAACAATCAATACTAAGATATACAATAACAAGTATTACTTCAAGTATTACGATTTACAGAGCATCAAACTAATCGGTGCGTGGACAAATAGTACAGCATACAATCAAGAGGATCTTGTTTACGTAGACAATAGAGTGTACAAGGCAGCATCAAGCGGAACATCAGATAGTGATGTTGCTAATGCACCCACACATACATCTGGTTCTGTATCTGATGGCAACCTTGTATGGACATACGTAAGACTCCGCACAGACGGTAACCTACATCAAGACGGATGGTCAAGTATTACAGGTGGTTCTAACTACGAAAACGGAACCTACAGCAATGTGCCAATTACAACTAATGGTTCTGGTCTAGGTGCTAGAGCAACTATCGTGGTTACAGGTAACAGTGTATCATCTGTTACAATCACAAGTAGCGGAACTGGATATAACGTAGGAGATACAATATCTGCAGATAACATCAACTTAGGTAATGCAACCAGTCCTGCTGGTTCTGGTTTTACCATTACACTGACAGAAACACAGCGAGAAGCAGTTTTCCATACTACATTAGCACATCAACTAGGTATAGGCGATATAGTATTAGTCTCAGGCGTCTCACCTACGTCTTATAATAATACAGGTTATCAGGTTGTTAGAACTGAGTCATTAAGGAGATTTACAATCAAGAGTAACTTTGCTACTCCTGCAGCAGCAAACGTAGGTTCCGCTACTGTATACAACAAGGAACCAAAGTTACAACTCATTGACGGACACTCTTACAACTTTGACACTAGTGACGCATCTAACAATGGTAAGAAACTTGCATTTACATTTGATCCGCTCAACACAGACATATTCACTTACAAGAATATTACTGCTGAAGTATTAGACACGGTAACTAACGAACAGAATTCTATTACTGTTAAGATAACTGGTTTGCCAGGCATATTCTACTACTTTGATTTGATAGAAGGTGCAAACGTAGTTACTTACACTACTACTGTAGCAGCGAAGACTTCCGCACACGCATACTTCGGTCAAGGCAGTGGTAATGGTTATTACTTAGTTGGTGGTGAATATAACGAAGTCACACAAGCACCCGCACTAAAATTTGTAAAAGGTGCGACATATAAGTTTGAGCAAAATGACTCAAGTAATACTACTCACGCAATTTACTTCTCTCAAAGCGAATCTGCGTACGGTGGAGTAGAGAGATACGAGACAAACGTAACCTACACACTAGATGGTGTAGTCATGCCTGACTATGCATCATATGCTACAGGGTTTGCAACAGCAACCACACGTAGTGTTAGTATCACAGTTGCAGAAGACGCTCCTAGCACGCTCTACTATGCTTGCCAAGCACACGGTTATATGGGTAATAGAATATCTGTAAGTTCTGGCACATTATTATCATCAAGGTATTTCACAACAATCAACGACCCAGTAATAGGAACTAACATAGTCTCAGCAAAGACAGATACTACATTCGACTACATTACTGCTCTAGAACCTGAGACAGGTTATAGTACAGGTGTATCATATGATACCAACAGCATATACGCTACAGGTGGAATCAAGACAATCACAATTGGTGATCCTGGCAGAAACTACTCATCACTACCTAAACTCAGTGGTTCTACACGTTCTGGTTCTGGTGCAACAGCGACTGCTACAATATCTGGTTCTCTATCCAATGTCTCTATCACAAACGATGGTGCAGGATACAATGCTGCTTCATTACCTACTGCAGTAGTTACACTTCCTGACTTTGTAGATTTAACACTACAAAATGTATTCGGGTCATTCATACCTAATGAGATAGTCATATCACAACAGACACAGGCAAATACAACTGCTAGGGGTCAAGTAATATCATGGAACCCAGTTAACTCTGTATTGAGAATCAAACCACTTAAAAATGAGAGAGTAGGTGCTGGTAACAAAGGATACATCATGTTTAGCACAGGAACTGCTGAGACTAATACTGTTTACAGTTCTGACTCACAAGGTTCTGTACAAGCAATCAGTGGTACACAAGCAACTGTCTCTTCAGCGGTCAGTGGTGGTGGAAAACTTGCAAGTGTTACAATTACTCAAGCTGGTTCTAATTACAGGAGTGCTCCTGACATTATATTTGATGATCCTTACTATGGGTCAGTCGCAACTGCGTCTCTTAAGACTCAACCCGCTGGTAATGGTACATTTACTGCAGATACCACAACTACAGGCGTTACTCAAACATCAGTAAACCCAAATGGTGCATCTGGTGCTGAATTTACTATTGTCACTGACGGTAATGGTAGAATCAGTACAGTAACCGTAACTGCTGGTGGATCTGCATACGATACATCATCAATCTTGACATTTGATGGTACTAAGTTGCCTGGCGGTGATAGTACAGAAGATTTTACTATACAAGTCGATACATTGTCCTTTGATGACCCTGCAAGCATCGCTACAGTCATTGATGCAGCAATTGATACAGTCACAGTGACAAATGGTGGTTCTGGTTTCTTATCTGCACCTACTGTATCGGTTAGTGGTGGTAATGGTATCAATGCAGTCTTAAATGCGACTATTCAGAACCAAAGTGTTACCGCAGTTACCATAGAGACAGGTGGTCAGCAATATCAGTCACCTCCAGTTGTTAACATCGAGCAAAAGACAGGATCTGGTGCATCTATACTTCTTAAGTCATCTGACTTAGGTAAGATACTTAAAATCAGTGGTGATAACATCACTTACAACTATTCTCACGATAGAACACTAAAACCATCACTAAACACAACCTATAATCTACAATTAATCAGAACTCAGGTCATTGACTACCTAGATGTTGTAAATGGTGGTCAAAACTTCGTTGCTAACCCAACAATCGTTCTTACAGGTGGTCAAGGGTCATTATTCTCATTAAAACCAATTATTGAGAACGAAGTCATCCAATCAGTGCTTGTAGAGAACGCTGGTAGAGGATTTACGTCTGCACCAACTGTATCTGCTAAAGTTACACATACTTGGGTTGGATTACAGTCAAGTAGCACTATCAACTTCCCTTATAATGCAAAAATACCTTCTGGCACAAAAGTAACTCTAGTTCAGCAATCAGGACAGTTCCCAGAACCATTATTACCAAATACAACCTATTATGCGGTTGCAGCAACCACTGCAAACGGATTAGCAGATAATCAGATTAGATTAGCGACATCTCTTGCAAATGCAAACACAGAAACCACTATTACGTTTACAAGTGCACCAACAGGCGATATATCAACAGGTCAAACTTATTTCTTACTAGAAACAACAGATTTAGGTGATACCATCAATGCATTTATGAAACCAGCAACTTTCTCGGTTGGAGAGAGGATTTATCAAGGTGCATCAACAAGTTCATTCACTGCATACGGTTTTGTGAAGAATTGGGACGCATCTGGTCGTGTTGTTAGTGTAGAGATAGTAGAAGGCGAGTTTAAGGTTGGCGAACCTGTATTTGGAGAAGAGACTGCAGCATTTGGTCAGATACATGCATTTAGTCGTGCAGATGCAGTATTTGACGTATCACCTATTAGTATCAGTGCATCTGGTTGGGAAAGGACAACTGGATTCTTGGATCTTAATGAACAGCGTGTATATGATAGCGATAGGTTCCAAGAGTTCTCATATGACATATCATCATCAGTTAATATCAACAACTGGAAGAATCCACTTAAGTTTGCAGCACATCCTGCTGGATTCAAGGTTGTTGGAACACAGGTCATTACACAGACAGTTAAAAAGGATTACAGGTCTAAAGCAAATCTAGACTTGAACTCTGGTAATTCTACTGACTGGTGGGTACCGACAACAAATAGTATTGGAAGCACCTTCAATGGAACAACCTACGTTACACCTAAACCGTCTGCTAAGAATACTGGTAAGCTTGCTACTATTAACAATTTTGCACTTGCCAAACCCGACTACAGTGCACTTGTACCAACTGAGGTCTCGATTTTTGGTAGACAACTACTAGACATACAGAAAATCTTATCTTGTATCGTTTATAAGATTGATGACATCAGTGACAGAACAATTAACTTCGATGCATCTTCTAGCAGCATCGTCAACACAAGTAGTGACCAAATTACACTTACTGGTCATGGATTCCTTAATAACCAACGTGTAATCTACAACGCTGGTGGTGATAGATTCCAAGATGCTAGAGATTTGATTATCAACAACATCGACCATATTGTAGAAGAGACTATTGGTGCTTTGAATGCACAGTATCCATCACTCAACTATAACAATGCAACATGTGCTAGAGACACAAGATTAGTAATTGCTGCATGGACTAATGACCTCAAGTATGGTGGTAACTACTTTACTGTTGCAGCAACTAACTCATACATTGGTGGAGTAATAAGTCAAGGCAATGCATATATTGATGCTGGTAACTTACTTAAGAATAATAAGAACTTGATTGCTGCTGAGGCAGTGCATCTAATGTTAGAAGATGCAACAGTCGGTATTCCAAGTGGATTTGCTGGTGTGCCTGGCGGACCTCAGAACTGTATAGATGATATTGTAGATTGTATAGAGGCAATTGCATATAACTTGACATACGGTGCAAACAGTGAGGTATGGGATGCTGCAAATCTCTATGTCAATACTGTACACTTAGATGGCGAAGAGACACAGGCAATCTGGGCATTTGATAAGGCAAAAGAGTTAGCAGCTGATGTCATAGTTAATACTGCTATCAATATCCAAGGTAGTCATGGATTTACTCAAGTAACAAATACTGGTGTAACATTTGATGCAGCGATATGTGCCACAGTTGACGCTGCAATGGATACTTTGTTCAATATCATTACTACTGCAATTAGTACAGACAGTTTGTCAACTGTCACAAGGACAAACCCAGTTGGATACATTACACATATTGCTGGTGAAGAGACAGAGACTATATTTGCATTTAACAAAGCAAGAGACTTATGTAACCTAGCAGTTACCAATAGTCTACCAGAAGGAACTTACACAAACATTGCTCCTGTTACTGACTTGAGTATTACAGTAGACTCAGGTGGATGTTCAGACGTTAAGAGTGCAATTACTACATTGTCTGGAATCATCACAGAAGGTATAGACAATCCATCTACTCTACCTACAGTCAATACTGGTAACTATCCTAACAATAGAACTGGTACACCTGTTGGTGGTCTAACAAATGGTTCTGCATACTATGTTAAATTTGTAGATGCAAATACAATACAACTTGCTACTACTGAAGGTGGTAGTGCAATTAATCTATCATCATTAGGAACTGGTGTAGGACACTCACTAAGATTATTCATTGATGGTATCAACGATACATTTAAGTTGAGAACAAACAATATTGATATTGGAACTAAGATTGGTCATGCTGCTGATAAGAAGCAACTACTCGTAATGACAAATGGTCTAGTAACAAACCCTGCAACATATACATTTGCAAACGACGCCATAACATTCCTTACACCTCCTCTTGCTGAGACTAAGATTCTTTGCATGTATTATGACCGTGCAAGTTACACATCTAGTTTCCAGTTAGATCAAATTGGAGATGAGATAAAAACATTCGGTGCAATTACATCTGGCAACACATATAGCGATGGTGTATACACAAACGTGCCACTGAAAAATAATCTAGGTGGAGGCGTTGGTGCTACTGCTGACATTACAGTCACTGGTGGTAAGGTAACAGGAGTTGCACTTAATACTGCTGGTAATGGATATACAGATAACGATGTATTAGGAATATCGGATCCTCGTGTTGGAGAACAGTTAGTTAAGAACTTCCTTCCATCAACAGGAACTTATGCTCCTGCATCTGGTGAGATGGTATTGACTATAGGATCTGGTCATGGTTTATCTGCACCAACAACACATACGCCAGGCGGTGCAACCTACAGTGGTACAACTGGTTTGATGGTGGTAACTATCAATAGTCATGGACTTGTCAATGGTGACCAAGTTAAGTTTGCAGATGGTGCGATTACATTTAACTGTGGTTACAATGGTGGTGGTGACGAAGCATATCCTCGTTCTACAGACTACGCATCTGATAGATGGTTACAAGTATTTGATTGCACAGAAAATACATTTACTGTACAAGTATTAGACAGTATTCCTTCTACAAATACTGATGCACATACATTTGTATCTGCAGTGTCAAATAGTGTCAAGTTTGCAGTATCCACAGTTAGAATTGCAAACGAATCATTACAGTTTAGTTGTGGTTACAATGGTGGTGGTACTGCATCATATCCACGTGCTACTGACCCAATAGGTACACAGGGTAAGATGAAAGATATACCTGTGGAAGCGGTTGGTACGACTACGATTACAGTCAATGCATTGAACGGTACAACTGCTACAAACACTGACTCACATACATGGGTAGGATTATCAACATACCAGTTCCAACCTACAGATATTGCTTACACACCAACTACAGGTGAGATGGTCGTGACTGTTTCTGGTCATGGCATGATTAAGGGTGACAGAATATACTTTGCTACAAACAGTCTTACATTTACATGTGGTCTAGACAACAATCAAACACAGCACACATATCCTAGAGTAGGTGACCCATCAGAGGGTGCATGGCATACAATTGACGCAGTAACAAATGATACATTCACTGTTAACGTCGGTGTATCATCTGATACATCAACTCATACATTTGTTAGTGCCACTTCTACTGCTGTCACAAGAGCAGTTGTATCATACGGTGTATATGGTTACAGCAAGAACGCAGATGGTGCATCACTACTAAGAACAAACCAAGAATTTATTGCTACAACTGCATATGGTAGAATGATGGCAAACAATGCTGGATTCTCTAGTTCTTATCAGGTCAAGTGTATTCGTGATACTAAATTACTCGTAGATGCAGTTGCTGACAATATAGAGTTTGGCGGTAACGATGCAACTTATGATGCTGCTAACTTCTATGTTGCTACAGCACACCTAACAGGAGAAGAAGATCAATCTGTAGAAGTATTCAATGCTGCTAGAGATATTTGTCGTCAGGTTATGCGTAACCTTACAGTTACTACAAACTCATACACTGTAGGTACACAGGTCAAAGACAATACAATCAGTAATGACTCTGGAAGCACATCATACTCTGAAGCATGTTGTATTGACACAGCATCGACAATAACAACTCTCTGGGCGATAGTAACACAGGCAGTTGGAACTACAGCAGGGGGTTCTGGTAATCTTAATGGTATTACAAGGACATCTGCAACACAACCATTCTTCCAAGTAGAAGTAGACACAGTAACCTTTGATGGCACTGATAAAATATTTACTGCACAGGTAGGCGGTAGTACACAAGTACTACCCGCTAGTGATAACTTCTTGATATTCTTGAATAGCACATTCCAAGTCAAGGGTACTACAGAAGCATACACATATACAGGAAGCACAATAACATTTACAGAAGCACCTCTGCCAGGCATGGACTTCTACGGATTCTATCTTGGTAAGTTGACATTACTAGATGAGATTGCACCATTCTTTGATAGTCAGAAGAAGACATTTACTATGAAAGAGGATACTGAACCATTCTCACTAGAAAGTGACAACGTAGAAGTAGAAGCACAAAACAACCTACTCATATTCTTAAACGGAATCTATCAAGAGCCAGGTGTAGCATTTACTCTAACAGGTTCTATTATAGAGTTTAGTGAACCACCACGTGCAGGATCAACTTGTGAAATATTCATATTTACAGGTTCTGCTGAGGACGTTCTAGTCAGCAACACATTTAACTCATTAGATATAGGAGATAGATTCCAGATTGACTCTGAGGGTTCTGACCGTTCAATCGCTAAGGTTTCTAGTTCTACCACTATTGACAGTTATGAGTATACAGGTCTAAGACCATCAACTGCAGAGTTTGTTGCTACTATAGTCAACGGTGCAGTAACACAGGTAGACATCATCAATGCTGGTTCTAACTATGAGGTACCACCTATCCTACTATTCCAAGGTGGTGGTGGAGAAGGAGCATTTGCAGAAACAACAATAGAAATAGGTAGTGGTAGAGTTACAGGTGTAGTAAACTTACAAGGTGGTGCAAATTATACAAGTGCTCCAACTGTGCTTCCAACACACCCAATTGCAGTGGAAAGAAAACAAAGAAATAGACTTATATCTAATTCTAAAAACTTATCTGCTACATACCTAACGTCTACACTATCACAATCTGGCACAACAATAAATCTAAAGAATGTTTGGTTTGATTCATCACAGAAAAATGGATTCCCTGATGAAGGTGAAATTTTGATACCATTTTATGACAGTGTAAATAGTGTGTGGAGTGCCGAAAGAATCTTGTATGGTTCTAAGGATACAGTAGCAGAAACACTAACTGTTGCTACTGGTGGTAGAGGTTACTTAGGTACCACTGCTGCTGCACACCCAGTCATTACTGGTACATATAGTTCATCAGGAACTTTATGCACCGTGACTACAAGTTCTAATCATAATTTAAGTACTGGTCAGGAATTCTATTTGGATTGCACATCAGGAACTGGATTTGATGGTTCTTACAAAGTTACTGTTACAACAGCAACATCGTTCACAGTCGAATTTCCATTCTCGCGGACAGCAAGCGGAAACTGCTCTCTGCTACCAGAAGTTCGTCTAAGATCATTATAAATAACAAAAAAAGCTTAGTCGCATGGCATTAGTTACTGACAAATTTAGAATATACGCTGCGGAAAGTTTTAGGGACACTCTTACTGCAACCAATAAGGTCTATATGTTTGTAGGTAGAGCAAAAACTTGGGGTAGTACAGATGTGCCACCCACAGGCGAACCAATTGATAGTTTTGAATATGCTAGAACCACTTATGGTGATTCTGTTGCGTTTAAGCGTGTTGATATATCTGATACCGCTCTCGTAGTTCCTAGAGTTGACTGGATTGATCCTACAAAAACCACAGGTGGTGTAGGGCGTACATATTCTATGTACAAACCTGATTATGCACCCACAAAGACAACTGCAAATGGAGCATCAAGATTGTATGACTCAAACTTCTATGTAATGAATAGTAGTTTCAATGTTTACAAGTGTCTTTACAACGGTCAGAGTCCTGACTTCCCAAGAGGACGCCCCTCTTTGGTAGAACCAACAGGAACATCAACAACAATTATTGAGACCTCAGATAGTCCTGGCGTATACTCATACAGATGGAAGTATCTCTATACTATTGACGCAGACAACATTCTAAAGTTTGTTACCTCAGAGTTCATCCCTGTGTTATCAAACTCACTTGTAAAATCTGCTGCCAACTCTGGTTCTGTTGACACTGTGGTTGTTGAGAACGCTGGAGCGGGTTATAATAATGGTACATATACGAACGTCCCTGTTCGTGGTGACTATGAAATCAATGGTGGTACACAAGCGTTGTGTACATTAACTGTTGTATCTGGTTCTGTGTCTACAGTGACTATCACTCAGGCAGGTTCTGGATATACATTCGGAAGTATTGATGTTAGTTTGATATCTAATATCGGTAATGGTACTGGTGCTGTTCTTGACGTTGTTCTCCCTCCTAATAACGGACATGGAGATGATGCAGTAAGAGAACTTGGTGCATACAGACTTATGTTTGCTAGTAAGTTAGAAACTACTAGTGCATTTGTTGACTTCCCTAATGATTTAACATATAGACGTGTTGGATTAGTATTGAACCCAACCGACTACAACACAACAACAGTGTGTAGTCAGAATACAAGGTCTGCTGTAAAAGCAATGATCTTCCCTCAGTCTGGTACTGGTACACCTAGCGGTAACTTTGCACCTGGCGAAACAATCACACAATCATCTACAAATGCAAAGGGATTTGTAGTATCATACGATTCAACAACAAAAGTATTGAAGTATTATCAAGACTCAGTTGATGGTACAGTAAATGGAAACGTTATAGCATTCTCTGGAAGTAATCAGATTACATCAGGAACCAATGCTTATACCGCAACTCCAGATTCAACATTTGGAACATCATCCGTTCCTTTATCACAGATAACTATAGGTGTATCTGTGTATGAGTTAGGTTTATCATTTGTCACTGGTTATGCCAATGAAGAAGTAGAGTTAAACTCAGGTGAAATCCTATACATAGATAATCGTATTCCGATCACTCGTTCGGCAGACCAAAACGAAGAGCTCAAAGTAGTAATTGAATTCTAAATGGCACAGAATACCAACCTAAACATAGCTCCTTATTACGACGACTTTGATTCTGATAAGGGGTTTTTAAAAGTATTGTTCAAACCTGGCTATCCAGTACAGGCAAGAGAACTTACGACGCTGCAAAGTTTATTGCAGAACCAAATAGACACGTTTGGTCAAGGTGTCTATAAAGAAGGTTCTATGGTGGTGCCTGGCGGTATTACATTGAACAACGATGTGCCATGTGTTCTAATACAAAACAGTTACCTTAACCTAGACGTAGAAAATTATAGAAATGCACTTAGTGGTAAAATTATAAAAGGTTCTACCTCTGGTGTTCGTGGACGTATTTTATTTTCTATTAGTGCTACTACCTCTACTAGAAATAACATTACATTCTATGTCAACTACCTAGAGAAAGCATCTGATAATGTCACAAGCACATTTACAGATGGAGAGACATTTACTTGTGAAGAAGATATAACCTATGCATCAACAACTATTGCTGCTGGAACTCCTCTTGCTCAGTTGTTGAACTCAAACTCTAACTCTAGAGGTTCTACTGCTAACATCGGTGCTGGTGTATACTTTGTTAGAGGATACTTTGTAACCGTTGCAGAACAGACAATTATTTTAGACCAGTATGGTACAAACCCATCCTACAAAGTAGGTCTAAAAGTAGAAGAGAGAATTATAACTGCTGACGAAGATGCGACTCTATATGATAACGCAATCGGTAGTACAAACTTCTCTGCACCAGGTGCAGACAGGTTTAAGATTAATCTTACATTAGTCAAGAAGATATTAACAGCACCTAACTCTGCTGACTTTATAGAACTTCTTAGAACTAACATTGGTAATATTGAGAAGAGGGTTGAACGTAGTGACCTTAGTTTTATTAATGATATACTTGCAACCAGAACAAAAGAAGAATCTGGTAACTACTACGTCAAGAAATTTAAAGTTGATGCTAGAGAAAACTTAGACGACGGATTCAATAACGGTGTCTATGCATCTACAGAATTAACATCAAGTGGTGTTGCTCCATCAGAGGAGAACATGTCTGTACAACTATCATCTGGTTGTGCTTACGTTCAAGGATATAGAACTGAAAGATTATCTACAACTTATACAGACGTAGACAAACCACGTACATTTGATACACAATCAAATCAGTCTCTAACATCAGACTTTGGTAACTTTATATTTACAACTAATCAGCATCAAGCACCTACGATGTATGAGACAGTTGAACTTAGAGATACATTGACATCTACACCTGGCGTTGCTGCTGGTAATGTTATTGGTGTGACAAGAGCAATCAACTTTACTTACGAATCTGGTGCACTTAATAATCAGACTACATTATATCGTACCAATATCATAGATACACAATTCTATGTAAAAATTGTTACAACAGGAAGTGTCACATGGACAGCGGGTAACTTACTATTCGGTGCAACATCTGGTGCTGTAGGTTTTGTTGTAAGCGGTAGTGGTACTACTGGATATCTCTACGAAACTAATGGAGAGTTTGTTGCAGGAGAGGTTCTAAAAACAAACAATGCAAGCGGTAGTACATTTGCTACGGTGGCTTCGGGTGGTGTAAGAAAATATGGTTTCGGTGATGTAAAATCATATGCATTTGGAACTGGTGGTACAGCAGATGCTGTATTAGATGTTAAGGTAGCATTGCCTGGCTCAGGTCCTATTCTTAGTGGTGTATCAGGAACTGGTACAAGTGCTACAGGAACAATCACATCTACGTTGTCTAACTTTGCGTCTCAATTGAGAATAGGAGACATCATAGAATTCTCAAACAATGACTTAGTACACAAAGCAACGATTACTGCAGTAACTAATAACTTTAGTTTTACAATTGCATCTCTAACATCAAACAACATTGCTAACGGTGCACTTACAAGTCCTGTTATTAGAACACGTCCAGAACTCAAAGAAGCAAACAAGAAGAGATTAATAACTCCTCTTGGTTTCAATGCTGTTAAGAATACAAATAATAACAACACACAGAATCCTGCAGGATTCTTTAGAATCAGTGTAAACACAACTGTTAATGGTAGTGGTGAAGCATCTGCAAATGCTGGTGCTGGATTACTATGGAAGAACGGTGCAGATAACGATGACTTCCAAGTTATCATTACATCTGGTTCTGGAGATGGAGATGTACTATCATCTGGTAATGGTTTTAGTATAAGTGGTACAAGTGCAAATACACAGACCATTGCACTAACAGGACTTTCTAATACAGGTGGTTCTGACACCATAACAATTATTGGTACAGTCTACTCATCTGATAGGTCAGCAAAAGCAAAGACCACAGAACGCATGAAGGTTCTTAAAATAGATGACACTACAGGTAGTGCTGTAAATGGTTTAACTACTGTTGCTGGTGGTTTTGGTACTAGAGTAGATGACTCTTCTATCTCACTAGGAACTGGTGATGTATTTAAAATTAAGGCAATCTATGAGTCTAAGGATAGCAATGACCCAATCATTCCTAATTTCCAATACACAAACTTACTTGGAACTCTAGCAATAGATGACGTCATCACAGGTGACAGTTCTGGTTCTAGAGCAAGGATAGTTTCTACTACAAGTAACTATGTGTATTTCGTACCCATAGAAGATGACCAGTTTACAGAAGGTGAGACAATCACTGCACCTAATGCAACATTAAAGATTTCTACTGGTGGTATTACAAAAGGTTCTACAGATATAACAAGTTCATTTGATTTAGATGATGGTCAGAGAGACCAGTTCTATGATTATTCTAGAATTGTAAGAAAAGCAGGATTCGCTCCTCCTACACATAAGATAATTGTTATCTTCGATAGATTCCTTACAACTAATGGTACAAGTCCTTATACAGTAGACTCATACCCTACATCAGAGTATAAAATTATACCATCTTACACTAACGTAGAACTTAGAGATGTAATTGACTATAGACCAATAGTTCCTGAGTCATTGACAGGTTCTGGTTCTCAAGCATCACCATTTACACTTAGTGGAACTAAGTATTTTGATTTTAACAACAGAGCATTTACAGGAAACGAAACTGGATTGCCTGGTCTTGGTGATAGCACTATTCTTAGTCTACAATACTACCTACCTCGTATTGATAAAATCTTTATGAGTAGAGATAGCGTTATACAAATAGTAAAGGGTGCTCCATCTACTAGACCTCAAGCTCCAGAAGATATTGAGGATGCAATGCTACTTGCTACCTTGACATATAATGCATACGTTTTTGATGTAGAACAAGATGTCAGTATTGAGGAGACAAATTACAAGAGATATACCTTCCGTGATATCCAATATCTAGAAGATAGAATTAAGACATTAGAATACTATACACAACTATCATTGCTTGAAGGCGAGACAGCAAGCATGGAGATTAGAGACACTAGTGGTCTTAGCAGATTCAAAAATGGTTTTATAGTTGATAACTTTGCAAGTCTTGCTACTGCAGATACATTACATCCTGATTACAGAGTATCTACAGATTTTGAAGAAGGTTATTTAAGACCAGCACACTACACAACACAAGTCCCTCTATCATATAGTACAGCGTCACAGAATGTACAACAGACAGATGACATCATAACACTGCCTTACACATCAGAGGTTCTTATTGACCAACCATATGCATCAGCAGTAGAGAACGTTAACCCATTTAACGTCTTCACTTATGTTGGTGACATTGAGTTGTATCCTGAGTCAGATAACTGGATTGATACAACATCACTCAATCCTCTTCAAGGTCCTGTTGTAGAAGGTAACTTCTTAACTACAGTTAGAGAATACAATGCAGACCAAAATGGATTCTCACCTATACAGTGGAACTCATGGAAGACAACATGGACTGGTTCAAACACCACAAGACAAGTTGGTGCATGGAGAAGACATGGTAAGAGAAGAAACAGACGTGACAGAACTATTACCACTACTACAACAACTACTACAAAGCAAACAAGGACAGGTATAAGGTACAGAGTTACTCCTGTTATTGAACAGCAGTCACTAGGAAGTAGAGTTGTATCTGTAGAGCATATCCAATTTATGCGTTCTAGAAATATTGAGTTTACTTGTCAGAAACTAAAACCAAGAACAAAATTCTTTGCTTTCTTTGATGGTATCGCATTACCTAAGAAACTTATCACTCCTAAGATAATGGGATTGATTAAAGACCCATCTAGTGATGCACAAACAAACAGTATACCTTTCCAGATTGGTGAGACTGTACATGTCAAGAAGAGCAACGGTAAGTTTAGATTCAAAGCAAGAGTTGCAGCACCTAATGAGAACATGCAAATCAACCCTCTTGATGGTACAGATATTAGTGCTACAAATGACTATACATCTAACCTAGGGTTTATCAACATTGATACTAAGTCACTTGCAGACCAAGTTAAAGGTAGTTACTATGGTTCTCCCAAATTAAACGACTACTTAGTAGGAGAAACTAGTGGTGCAGTAGCAAAAGTATCTAACAAAGATATGATTACTGACAAGCAAGGTAATCTTAGAGGTTCATTCTTTATAGATGCACCTAACACTGCTGGTAATCTTAAATTTAAGACAGGTACAAAACTATTCAGACTAACTGATTCAGAAACCAATAACAGAACTGTTGGTGTATCAGATAGTAATGGTGAAGCAGAATTTGTATCATCAGGTCTTTTACAGACAACTCAAGAGACAATCATCTCTGTAAGAAATGCAAGAGTTACATCGGAAGACCAGTTTGATGCAAGAACATTAGTCAATGTATCATCTACATCAGTAAATGAAACAAGATACTGTGACCCATTAGCACAAACCTTCCTTATCGAAGATTCTTCTCTAGAAGGTGGTGTATTCTTAACTAAGATTGACCTATTCTTCTTTACTAAGGATGAAGAGATTCCTGTAGCACTAGACATCAGAACTGTAGAAAACGGTACACCTACACAAACAATTCTACCTTTCTCTAAGGTAGTTAAACAGGCAGCAGACGTATTCACATCATCAGATGCGTCCAAACCCACAACGTTCACATTTAAAGCACCTGTATTCATACCATACAGAACAGAGCATGCGATGATATTAACATCAGACTCTAATCAGTATAAGGTATTCATATCATTACTAGGTAAGGATGCTATTGATGCAGCACATCAGGGAGAGAAAATTTCTGAGCAACCATACATCGGTGTACTATTCAAGTCACAGAACGCATCTACTTGGACACCATCACAGTATGAAGACTTGATGTTCAAGATTTACAGAGCAGACTTTACACTACCAACGACAGCAGCACCTAGTAGACTTATGCTAGAGAACGCACAACTTGGTGAGCAAAATGGTGGATTCCTGAACCTTGCACCTAATACACTAAGGACAACTTCAGGTAGTGATGAAATTAGAGTATTCCATAGTAATCATGGTATGCAGTCTGGACTAAACTATGTCAAGATGTCAGGAGTTATCTCTGAGGTAGCAGACACCACAATAAACATGGGTGGTGGATTTGATACTACATCTACATCATTGACTGTCACAGATGCTTCTCAGTTCCATACAACAATCGGTGGTTCTGCTGTTAGTTCATCTAACTTAGGATTCATCAGAATACGTGGTACACAAGAAGACGGTAGTGGCGATGAGATAATTGCATACGAAGGTATTAGTGGTAACGTTATCACAATCAACTCATCTGGTAGAAATCACAATGGTACATCAGGTTCTGGTACTGGATTTGCACATGCAAACAACGCAGTAGTAGAATGCTATAACTTTGATGGCATACCTCTTACATTAATCAATACGACTCATAATTCTACAACTGGTGGACTTATATCACTCAACAGTCCTCATAGTTATAATCTTAAGATTACAAATAAGACTGCCACATCTGGTATTACTGGTGGTGGTACAAACGTGGTTGTATCACAGAACGTTCCATGGGATGCTCTTACACCACAGATACAGAGTCAACTAGAACCTAGAACTAGCATGGTTGCTAGAGCACTAGGAACATCTGGAACCTCTTGCGGACCTTTCCCTGCTGGAACGACTGCAGAGACATCATTCATTAAAGATACAATATATGAGGACATCACTATTGGAGAAGAGAACTACTTCACTAATACTAAGGTGATTGCCAATGAATTGAATGAAATCAACAGAATGAACAGCACCAAGTCATTTACTATGGAGTTGAACCTCTCATCTGAGGTATCACACTTATCACCTGTAATTGATTTGACTAGATGTTCAATCATTACACATGCTAACCAATACAACAACATCGAACCTACTGCTGGTATCGGTGGAGAGTGTGCGGGTAACTACATCACTAAGGTTGCACAACTAGAGAAGAGTGCTACTGGACTTAAGGTTATGCTTGCTGCAAATACCTTTGAACAGTCTAAGATTGTCGTGATGTTTAAGTTGGTTCCTGTTGGTTTTGCTGGAAACCTAGATGAACTAGAATTTAGATACTTTAATAGTACAGGTGTACCAGACATCGGAAGATTAATTCCACAGAATGATTTGGAAACATTTACAGATTATGAGTATACCGTAGAGGATACAGATGAGTTTGATGGATTCCAAATTAAAATCAGTCTACTCGGTTATGACCAACCATACATACCTAGAGTTAGAGACTTTAGAGGAATTGCTCTAGCATGACGGAGTTAATTCCTGTAGAGGGTCATACTACTCTAGGTAGAGACCCAAAGTCTAATGCGATAGTGAATACGGACTCTACTGGGTATGAGGCGTATAAGAAAGCACGTGCTGCTGCAAAGAAGAAGGATAGAGAGTTAGAAGAAGTGAAAGCAGAACTTGATGAACTTAAAGAAATAGTAAGGGGGTTAGTGTCCAAAGACCATAAATAATCCTAAGCTAAATAATATAGGAATACTATTGTCTTATGGCATCTGCTATATCAAATTTAATAATTTATCAGGGTGCTGATTTTGTTACCGATTTCACAATCGAGAATGATAACGGTACGTTGTTTGACCTGTCTGGTTACACAGTTGCATGTAAGATAAAAAAACACTACACAAGTAGTACGTCCACAACAGTAACAGGTGCAATATTGTCACCAGCTACTTCTGGACAAATCCAATTATCTCTTGGTAACTCTGTTACGACTGCAATGAAGGCAGGGAGATATGTATATGATGTCGTTATTACTTCTACTACTGGTCAAAAAACCAGAGTATTAGAAGGTTCTGTAAGCGTACTTGAAGGAGTAACACTCTAATGGCAAGGTTAAGATTCGGGGATCAATCGGTTCCAAAAGTTACACGTGTCGCTGCTGGTGGCGGTGGTGGTTCACTAGGAGGTCTGTCAGACGTAGATTTGACGGATACATCGCAAGGTGGATTAGCGAATGGATCTATTCTTGTATATGACGGGACTAATACAAAATTTGTAGCAACAAACGTTTTGAGCAACGTAACAATTAATGGAGGTAGCTTCTAATGGCATCAAATATCCTAATTAAAAGGAGTACGGGTTCTGTTGCACCAGGCACAATTACCTTTGGTGAATTAGCCATTACGACTGGTGCGAACGGAACGCAAGCAAATAGTGGTGACCGTTTGTTCATAGGGGACAATAACGGTGCTGCACAGGTTGTAGGTGGTAGATATTTTATGGACATGCTAGACCATGTTCATGGGACACTTACAGCTGACTCATCTGTCATAGTTGACAGTAATTCAAAAATAGATCAGTGGAACGTTGACGACATTACTCTTAATGCAAATGTCATAACAACCTCGACCACTGACGCAGACTTGATCTTCCGTGCCAATGGCACTGGAAAACTCGTCATAGAAGACGGGCAAGAACTTGAGTTTGGTACAACTGGTGATGTAGAACTAGTCTTTACAGACGGTGATGCAGCATTGGACATCAAGAGAGCAGCTGGTTCTCCTGATTTACGTATCCAAGATGACATGCGTTTGTACTTCGGTACTAATAAAGACGGTGGCATTCGTTATGATGAAACTACTCTAGACAAAGTAAGAGTAGATGGAGCAGATTGGGAGTACGATAATGGAGTTTCCATTAAAATTTCCGATACTACTGCTTCAACAAATAGCACATCTGGGGCATTACAAGTCGTTGGTGGAGCGGGTATCGCTGGCAAAGCTTCTGTTGGGTCTCTTCTCGTTGAAGGAGATGCTACAGTTGGTGATGCGGGTGGCGACAGTCTGACTGTTAACTCTACCACTGTATTTTCTAATGGCGTCACATTCAACGGAACGACCAATATCAATGCTGATATTGCTCAAACAGGACAATTCACAATCGACAGTTTGAAACTGGACGGTAATGTAATCTCTACTACCTCTGGTACAGAGATGATTATTGACCCATTTCCAGCTGGGGGAGACGCAGAAGGTCTAGTTATTATTAAAGGTGATCTACAAATTGATGGTACAACCACAACTGTTAACAGTGCATCAATGTCTGTTAACGACCCAACAATCGAATTAGGAGACCCAACAACAGTATTATCATCTGATGGTTCTACTTCTAGTGGTTCAACTACAATCGTTGTTGACAAGGTTACAGGAATTGCTGCAGGAGACGCAATCACTGCTGCATCTGGAATCGCTGGTGGCACAACAATTTCAAGTATCAACACTGGTACTAAGACACTTACATTATCACAAGCAACTAATGCAATCATTGCATCTGGTACTCAATTAACCGTAACAAGATCAAGCAACGACGCACTTGACCGTGGTGTTAAAGTTCACTACTACACTGGTGCTGCTGCTAAATTTGGATTCTTCGGTTATGATAGAACTGGAGGTGCAGATGGTAACGGTGCATGGACATTCATTGAAGATGCAACCGATACAGGAACAGTTTTCGGAGTAAATGGTAACCGTGGTACAGTTGTACTAGGTGACCTTGAGTTAGATACTGACTTAGAAGTACAATTCGGTGGTACAGGTGCAAGTCAATTTGTACAAAACGGTATTGTATACGGAAACAACGCTGGTGCATTACAAGTAACCTCTGCTGCTAACATGGCATCACCTGGCACAGGCGATGATGCTACAACTTCATTCCAAGTATTAACAGTCACAGCGGCTGGCGTACCTGTATGGAGTAATACCCTCGATGGTGGAACATTTTGATCCTTAATTAAACATGAACGTACAAATTGTTATTAACACATTACAGAAAAAAATCTCTGACCTGACTTTAACAAATGTGATGCTGGAAGCTCAAATCGCTGATTTGCAAGCACAGTTAAATACTATAACCGAACAAAATCCTAATGAGACTGCTTTAGATGGCAACGAGAATCAAACTGAAGAGGTCGAGCACAGCGTCAGCAGCTCCGACGACTTCGACACTCCTTGATGGAGAAGTTGCGGTAAATACCGCAGACAAAAAAATATATGTTAGAGACGGTTCAAATATTGTTGAAGTCGCTAACGCTGAACCCGCAGTCGGTGAAATCACCACTGCGATGCTTAATGCTGACATTACAAATGGTCAGGGTAAGACATTTTATGTTGCAACGGTAGGTTCAGATAATGACTTGCTAGGTAATGGTGGTAATAATGGTAAACATCCAGATACACCATTTCTAACGATTACAAAGGCACTTACTAAGTGTAGTTCTGGTGATACTGTAGTCATTGCACCTGGCGAATATCAAGAAGTATTTCCAATTACAATACCTGACGGTGTAACCGTTCGTGGTACTAATTTACGTTCGACAATTATAAAACCAACCAATGCTACGCAGAGTAATAATGCGATAGTATTAAATGGAGATTGCCATGTCTCCGATTTTACATTAAAGGATTTCTTGTATGCTAGTGGTGCTGACACTGGATACGGTTTTGTTATTGGTTCATCAATGGACTCTACTACAAGTCCATATGTAGAAAGAGTTACAGTCTCGACAAAAGGTAGTGTAGTTTCTAGTAGTGACCCTTATGGATTCTCGCAGGGTGATGCTGGTAGAGGTGCAAAACTAGATGGTGCCAATGTAGACTCTAATTCATTAAACGCATCCGTACTATTCAACGAGTGTACATTTATTACACCTGGTAGTGTCGGATTATACATGACCAATGGTATAAGAGTTGAGTGGTTAAACTGCTTCAACTACTTTGCTTCTATTGGTGTACAGGCAGTTCAAGGTGCTACAGGTAAATATGGCACAGGACAAACAAGATTAAAACTAGGTGGAACTAGTGGAACATTCTCCACTAATGAAGTTACATATCAGTTAGAAGATGGTTTCCAGTCAGGAACGTATGCAAGAGCAGGAACAACAGTTACACTGACTCGTACTGCACATGGTTTAGTATCTAACGATTACATCTATGCAGACCATATCAGTGGTGGTGCTACAGATAACTTCTATCAGATTACAAAGGTAGACAATAATACATTTACATATACTGATAGTTCATCAGGAACTATTGCAGCGGGCAACGTAACTTACAAGAAAGCAGTTGGTCGTGGTGTTGTAGCATCTAACGATGGTACATACGTTTATATTACAGGTAAGGGCACTGGAGAGTTTGTATCCACAACTAAACCAGCAAAGACATTAAGTAGATTTGGTGACACACAGATTGATACTGGACAGAGCAAGTTTAGTGGTTCATCTATCATCTTTGACGGTACTCAGGATAACTTACAAGTTCCTACTAATGCAGACTTTGGATTTGGTACTGCAAACTGGACTTTAGAGGCATTTATACGTCCTGCTAGTGTGACAGGTACACAGCGTATCTTCGACCTTAGAAACGCTTCTGCTACCGATACAGCACCAACTGTATACATGGATGGTACAGCACTAAGATATGCTGTAGGAAATACATCTCAAATCAATGGTGGAACATTATCTGTTAATACATGGTATCACGTTGCTGTTTCTAGAAGTAATGGTGTTACAAGATTATTCTTAGATGGTACAGAGTTAGGTTCTAGTTACACTGACACAAATAATTACGGTGACACAAAACCTGTTGTCATTGGTTCTAACTATGACACAACATCTCCTGCTGAAGCATTCAACGGTCATATTGATGAAGTAAGAATCAAGAAAGCACAAGGTTCATACTCTGGTAACTTTACTCCTACAACTAGTGAGTTCACATCAGACCTCTTTACTGTATTACTATTACATGGTGGTGGTAATGATGCTACTACAATTTTTACAGATAGTTCTGGTGGAACCAGTGACATCCGTTCTAGTGGTGGTGACTCTGCTACTGTTGTAACCACTGCAGATTATTCTGCATTTGGTGCAGAGATGCGTTCAGTTGCATCTGCATGTGTATACGGTAATAAAGGTGTACAGGCAGACGGTGCTGGTACAAAACTAATTTTAACTGCACATAACTTTGGTTATGTTGGAGCAGGTCCTGACTTTACCAATGACCCATCTCTAGCAGTACAAGCAAATGAGGTAGAAGAACTTAATAGTGGTAAAGTTCTATATTCATCTACAGACCAAGACGGTGACTTCCGTGTAGGTGATGCATTTACAGTAGACCAAGAAACTGGTAATGTTCAATTCCAAGCAACATCATCAGCTCAGTCAGCTGCAAACATTACATTAAGTGATGAGACAGGTACTACAAACATATATCCTGCATACGTTGAGACAGGTAACTTACGTCTTGCTGGTAACAGTTTAACATCTACTTCTGGTAAGATAATCCTTGACCCAGCTGGTGATGAGGATATTACTCTTAATGGTCAGGTAGTTGCACCTGAGAACATATACTTTGCATCTAATAGACTAGCATCTATTCTAGGTACAGGTAACTCATCTTGTGCATTTACAGTTGGTTCGTATACACAAGCGGGTTTCTCCTCTTATGGTATTTTCTCCAACAAAAACTTTGCGATAAACAAAAAGGCATTAAACCTTACAACTGGACTTACTATTGTTAATGAGGGTACAGCATACGATGCAGGGCAATACAACGCTCCTTTACTATCAAACCCAGACCAAGTTGCAACAGCGACTGCTACATTAGCAGCTAATGGTTCTATTGGTGTAGTTAATGTTACTAATGAAGGTAATGGTTTATACATCCAAACACCTGACGTCACAACTAACATAACTCCTGTCACAGGTAACGTAAGTTTCATTGTTAGTTTAGGTACAGGTGCAAGAGTTGCATCTCTTATTATAGTAAGTGGTGGTTCTGGATACAGTTCACCAAACTTAACTCTAAGTGCACCTCCAGCAAAAGCATTTGATGCTAACTCTGCTATATCTACAGCAGCAAACACAATCACATTTACTCAATCTGATTTTGTAAATGGCGATGCATGTACTTACGATAATAATGGTAACTCAGACTTAAATGGTCTTGTTAATGGTAACACTTATTATATTGTAAACAGAGATACAACAAATAATACTTTACAGTTATCAGCAACATCTGGTGGTTCTCCAATATCATTAACTGCTGCTGCAACTCCAAATGAAATACACAACCTTGTTGGTATAACTGCCACCGCAACAGCAACAGTGACAAGTGGTTACATTAGTGCAATCACTATTACAAACAGAGGTTCTGGATATGTAACTGGTGCTGCACCAACTCTTACAATCAGTGAGACAGGTGCTGGAATTACAGACGCATCAATTACTGTAAACCTTGGTAGTGAAGTAAGGTCAATACAAACAACTGGTACTGCGGTATTTTCTACCACACCATCACTAGTAATCACTGCAAACACTAACGACCCTAATGGTTCTGGAGCAGCTGCGACAGTTGCAAACATGACTTATGCTGTTGCAAGTGTTACATTAACTGGTGCAGGATATGGATATTCACAGACACCTCAAGTAAGTTTTGTTGGAGCAAATACTAACGCTGCAGTTGCTAGTGCAACTCTAGACACAGAATTAGGTCAGGTATCAGAGATTACATTGACATCTGGTGGTGAAGGATATTCAACCGCACCAACAGTCCAAATCAATGGTGGTTCTGGTTCTGGAGCACAGGCAAGTATTACTGTCCTACCTTTTGGTGGTAATATTTTATCTGGTGGTTCTGGATATGCAGTTGGAACTTATCAGAACGTAACTTTAAATGGCGGAACAGGAACGGGTGCTACTGCAACTCTAACAGTTGCTGGATTATCTGGAACAATCACTACTGCTGGTACAGGTGGTACAGAAGGAACATATCAACAAATAGACATATACCCAAATTCTCCTGCAGCAACATATCCAGTAACGGTACAAAACCGTGGACTATTAGAATTTGATTCTACTGGAGGAATAACTGGAACTGCTGCAGTTGGCGACACAGCAACTGGTGCAACATCAGGTGCTACTGCAACTGTATCTTATGTCGATAGTGCAGGACAGTTTGCATACTATGTTATCTCATCATTAGCAAACGGACCTTTCCAACAGGGTGAGACAGTCAACTTTACATCTGGTGGTAGTGGAAGTTTAGTACAAGCACCCGTTGAGACATACAGATATTTCATAGACACAGGATCAGGTCCACAAGAAGCACCAGCTTTGACCTTTGTAAGGGGTAACACATATCGTATGGATATGTCTGATAGTAGTAATACAAATCACCCAATATCATTTGATGCTATTACATTAGCAGATACTGCAAACTATGCTATCAGAGAATATGGAACGCCAGGTACTGCAGGAGCATTTGTAGACTTTGTTGTTCTACAAAACGCACCTACAAGCACAGGCACTGTTTACTATACATGTACAAGTCACGGACAGTCTATGTCTGAGAGTTCCTACATCACAATTACAACTGGTGCTGCTGGTGTATATGGTGTTGGTGGACAAATAGATGTTACTGTTGGTGGCGGTGGTGCAGTTACTGCTGTTGCATTCTCAACTGGTGGACAAGGAACTGGTTGGAAGGCAGGAGACGTAGTTAAAGTTGGAAACTCATCATTAATAGGAAACACAACTGGATTTACATTTACTGTAAGTGCTAACGATACAAGTATTAGTTCAGTAACTGACATTGTATCATCAGGTAGTGGATATACTGTAGGTGACGTTCTTACTGTTGATGATGCTGACGTAGGTTCTGGTGGAGGTTCTGGATTCCAGTTTACTGTTACTAAGGTAGGTTATATATTCTCTGCAGTATTATCATCTGGTGGTTCTGCATTCTTCCAAGGACAAGACATAGTATTTGATACCACAAACTTCAATGGTTTAGGTGATAATGGTAGTAACTTTGCATTAAAAGCAAATACCATTGATACTTCTGAGGTTACAACGATTGCTGCAGATGGTTCTTTAAAATCTGCAGAATATGGATTCTCAGAAACTGGTATTCTAACTTGTGGTTCTGGAGCATCAACAACAAGTACATTATCCAATGATACATTAACAACTGGTACTGCAACATTACGAGGAGACTTGACTGGACAGGCAGGAGCAAGTTTCAGTACAACATTAACTGTAGGAGGATTGACAACTCTTAACGGTGACTTGACTGCAAATGGTGCAACTAACTTTGTTGACAATGCTAAGGTAAAATTACAGAGTGGTACAGCTGCTGCACCAACTCTTGTTCTAGCATCAGAAGATACAACTGGTTTCTACAGGTCTGCTGCTAACGAATTTAGTTTCTCTGTAGCGGGTGTACAAAAAATTAGATTAGGTGCAGTTATTGATACTGCTACACCTTTAACTGTAGATTCATTACTAGGTGCAACAAATCCTTACTTTAAGGTTGACCCTGCTACAGAAACAACAGTTATAGGTACTGTACAATCTGCCTTATCAATAAACAATGCTACTGAAGTTAGTGCTGTAGGTGCTGAC